>CESC01031867.1_pt1 | contig 12684 bp, 8 predicted proteins | sample 531131 | NCBI WGS metagenome assembly CESC01 (sample SAMEA2621295, study PRJEB7988) | marine metagenome | biome: marine biome (ENVO:00000447); feature: mesopelagic zone (ENVO:00000213); material: "saline water (ENVO:00002010), including plankton (ENVO:xxxxxxxx)" | depth 800 m
CCGAGCAGAATCGTTCGAACGTTTCCTCGTAGTCCGACAGGGCCAGGCTGCGCCAGCAGGTGCCGTCCTGGCGAGCACGGTGGCGAAGCACTCCCAGCACTTCCTGCTTCGACACGTCACGCCAGCGATGGTGCATATTGACCAGACGCTGGCTCAGGCGATCATGCGCGAACCAGGGGGAGAGCCATACGACGCGAAAGTGGCGAATCGCAAAGTGTCCCGGCGACTCCATCGGGTCGAACCTCAACCGGCGCAGTCGCCGCTTCACGTAGATCAACCGCTTGGTGATGCGCCCCCCCTTGAGCGGCAGGGTCAACGACTCGCTTTCACTGAAGCCTTCCCCCGTATCGAAGTAAAGTCTGACAGCAACACTGTGCTGGTCGTGGTCCAGGTCCAGCTCCACCATGTGCCAGCCAGGCAACGGAAGGTGCCGACACAACAGGAACTGGGGGTCTTCATCCAGCGACTCCCACTCCCAGTCCCCTCCACTCGCCTGCTGTCTCAGACCATGGTGAGGCTGCCAGTGTCGCTGAGGCTGAACGACCAGATGGCACAGATCGAGAAGGCCTTTCAGCCACGACCGCGTTCCGCCACCTCGGTTGACACCTTCCATGTCCGACGCTCAGTTGCGGGCCGCAGCCACTCGACGCGGTCCAGCCGGGAACCATTGTCCGGTCTCGGCAACACGGCACTGGACCCTGTCCCCCGCCGACAGATTCATCTTCAGCTGGAAGCCTACATAGCCACCACGGGGAAGCTTCAAGCGAGCCATGGAGGGACGGAACTGGGTGGCCGACACAGTCTCGCGGTGCTCGTCGTTGATCAAGACGTCGACGTCCACCGGGGTATCAGCGCCGCCTTCCCACCAGGCCCACCCCCCCACTCGCTCGGTATCGAACTGTGTCAATCGAGCGTGGGCAAAGGGTAGATTGTCGCGATAGAGCTGGATGCGCGATTCGAACAACTTGCGACAACGCTCATAGAGCGCCAGATCCAGCGGGTTGAGTTTGCGGAACTCCTCTTCATCCTCTGGCGCGATGTCATGCAATTCGCCTACCTGTGGCTTCCCACGATTGTCCTCGCGCTGGGCGATATCGATGCCGAAGCGAGCGTTGATCAACTCGAGGCTCTCCGAGTAACGTTCGGTCAAGCCGACCATCCCGATCGCCTCGACATCGACTCCCTTGAAGATGCTCGACTGGCGGTCAAGCATCAGAGGAATCTTCATGAAGTCGCGGAAGCTTCCCTTGTACTGATGAATCCGCTGAAAGTGCGAATACTCGGAAGCCGCCCGCTGCAAGGGTTCACGCACAAAGGTCACCGCGTGACCGACCCCACACAGCGGGACATACTTGGCCGCGGTGACGTGTCCCGCCAGCATCATCGCCTGGTTGTCCAGGCTCCTGCGATATAGGCGCCAAGGATCGGGGGACTCGCCATACATGCACTCACGTGTCAGGGTGCTGGTCTGAGACGCATCCTGTCCGTAGTCATAGACAATCTTGTCGAAGCCGAAAGCGCGCTCAGCACCGTGACGAAAGCTGGTTCCCGCTGTCTTGGGTATATGTACGAAAAACAAGGGTTTCATGGTGGAGTCTCCTGACGAAAACGCCGCAGGACTGACTCCTGCGGCGCGGCGTGACAAAGGGAATAGGGGAAGACGAAACGGGATCCGGTGGCGGAGCCATCTCCACACTTTTGACGCGTCACGATGTGCCGACAACAAGATCACTCCCCCCCACCAGCACCGAAGCATTGGCATGGAGAGAAACGGTCACCTGATCCCCTTCTTTCAAGGGCGCAGGATGCAGCCAGCGAAAACCACAATAGCCATCCTCGGATTTGCCGGAACGTCGTAGGTCGGGTCGATAGAACCCCACCCTTGTACGCCCCGCGTGAACACCATTGACGAAGATGTTCACTGCCAGACCATTGGCCTTGCCGTTACGGTCCGTCACCCAACCGCAGACTTCGTTGGCGTCAAAATGATCGATGGCTCCCACCAGGGAGCGATCGAGCGCTGTGTGCTCCGCCAGCTGCTGTTTCAGCGCCGACATCTCCCGGGCCAGGCGGGCAAGCTTGCCCGCCTGGAAGTCATGAGAGGCGTCGTTGATGTCATAACGCCCGAAATACGCCTCGCCCTTGTCAAAGTTGGCGCCACGCGTAGCACTCCCCCTCAATCGCTTGCGCGAGAACTCCTCGCGCGACTTCACTGCGTAATGGTGGACCCGAAGCGGTCCCTGGTGGATCGACCGCGTGCGGCCACCACGTGGGTCCGACGCACCGCTGCTGTCCGGCGAGCCAACGAAGTCCTCGATCACGTCCCCTGCGGCATCGACATATTTCCAGGCCGATACCAGGGTGGAAGAATGACAATAGGGTGCCTTGACGTGGTCGACGCGTACCAGACTCTTGGTATGACAATCTGCGCTGGCGCCTGGTGCTGCGCCGCAACGGTTGAAACGTTGCAGCACCGGCTCAGACCCCGCCTCCTCGAGCCCTGCGGATCCGAAGCATTTCCAGTTCACGCTGACGCTGCCCACATCTCCCGACGCAACCAACCTCGCCAACTCGCGACATTCTTCACCGTGACGCTGGCTTTCGTGCACCAGAAACTCATCGGCATCGAGAAACATGACGTACTCATGCTCTCCCAGTGCCTGCCCAAGGATTCGACGATAGGCCAGCTGCTGCGACCTGCGCTCAAGCACCGGCTGGTACAGCAGGCTGATCACTCCCAGATCTGATAACGCTTCAAGCAGAGAGCGAGTGCCGTCGTCGGAACCGTTGTCGGCCAGAATGACGTGCCCAAACCCTGCCAACCGATGCCACGCTACCCACTCGACGAGGTAGTCCACCTCATTGCGGACGATACCGGCAACACAGAACTTCGCCATCTCTAGCCCACCCTGACCGGAGAGTTGCCAAGATCGACAACGTCGTTTACCACCCTGGCTCTGACACTGGCGTCCTCTCTCAAGCTTTCCCCGGCAGGAAGGGTGAAGGTAAAGCCACATGGCTCGTTCGCGGGAGCTCCGCCACCAGGGTTCGGTTCGTTCGCCACCACCACACCCACAGAGCGGTCATCAATAAATACTTCTACCTCAGCATGCTGTTTCTTGTGCACGTAACGCGCCCAACCGCTGACACGTCGTGAATCGCAGGAAAGAAGCTTTCCCTGTGACTTGGTGATCCTGGTTGCCTCAATATAGTCTTCTGGTTCAGGATCGATGAAGGCTAACGCCGTCTGGTGTTCCTGCTGCGAGGGGGAAATCCCGCAAAAGGACTCGAGGGTGGACAGAAAGGCTTCGGGATAGGCACTGGCCTTTTCATAGGAAACAAGCATGGCACGCGGGGACTTCTGCCTAACGAAACGAAGCGTTTTTCTGTATTGTGACAGAGCTCTGTCCATGCCCTCGGTAATTTCAGCCAACATGGAAATCGAATTCCGCTGTGCTATTGAAAGAATATCCTTGTATATGAATACATACCTGGCATTCGGCAATAGAGCGTCTACTTCATCCAGGTTGTCGATGATGGAAGGTCGCTTCCAACCCCAGCGGGTGTACCTGGCCTGGTACTCCTTCACAATCAAGGCTGCCTGAGCCATATCCTGCTGTTCGAAGGCCTCGGAAAGCCGGACGTCTTCGTACACAGGGTGTGAGGCACGGTCGCCCATGAAGACGCCAAGCTTGGCTAACACGCCAGCGACCATCGAGGTTCCGCCTCTTGCGGTTCCAATGACGATGATAGGAGATGGTGTCTTGTCAGACTGGTCTCCTATGACCACGACTCCCTTGTTGATCAAGGCATCATTCTTGGGCATGTCCCCTCCTGGGATACGTAGTTTCTCCGAATACGACAACGCATCAAGAAAGCCATCAGCGCCCTCCAATGGAGAAGTCCTCTCGACTTCTTGTGAGGCATGGGCTGTAGCTGGGGTCGTGTTCAATGATTTCCCCCCATGCCTGCTGCATATAATCTATCTCGGCGTTGAACCTGGATACTTTCTCAGGATTATCTTCTGCTCCACGACTGATAGATTCGTGGTGATACAATTCAGCGTAAGGGGTCCAGATATTACGATAACCGGCATCGAGCACCTTGAGGCAGAAATCAACGTCATTGAAAGCCACCTTGAGGTCCTGCTCGTTTAGTCCTCCGACCTCCTCATATACGGACTTTCTCACCAACAGACATGCCGCCGTCACGGCAGATACAGACTGGACCACCTTCAAACGGTTGAAGTAACCGCCGGACTCTCGAGGAAAGTGCTTGTGAGAGTGCCCCGCAACTCCACCAAGCCCCACGATGACACCTGCGTGCTGGATGGTGTCATTTCCATAGTATAATTTGGCACCTACGCAGCCGACATCCTCACGACAGACATGAGACACCATCTCCCCAAGCCAGTCTTCATTGATCACTTCAACGTCATTATTGACCAGAGCAATAATGCTACCCTTAGCGTACTCGGCACCAAAGTTATTGATAGCCGAGTAGTTGAAGGGGTGATCGTACCGAAGCACGCTTACCCTGGGATCTTCAGCCTGAATTTTTTCAAAAAACTCATGCGTCTCTGGTTCGACACTGCCATTATCAAGAAGAATGATCTCGTAATTGGTATAACTAGACTTCTCCAGGATGCTGCGTACTGCAAGCTCTGTGACGTCCTTCTTGTCTCTCGTAGGAATCAACATGCTGACCAATGGTGCCGGCTCGGGTATAGGCCAGCGCACACGATAGGTGTTTCCTACAATCCCCGGCTCCACAATTGCACGCCCACCAGCGATACCTTCAACATGGTCTTTCAGCGCCTTTACACCAGCAGAGGTTGTGTAATCCTTTCCCTCTTCAGCCAGTGCGGTCGAACCCTCGATAGCGCGCCAGTGATAGAGAACTCTGGGTATGTGGGCGATTGAACCAGCGGGCAGATGTGGTATGCAACGTAGCACCAGATCATAGTCTTGCGATCCCTCTACCCCCACACGAAACCCACCGATCTTCTCAATCAACGATCGACGGTACACGCCAAGGTGTGAGACATAGTTTTGTGAGTAGAGAAGATCAACATTCCAGTCTGGCTTGAAATGTGGTTCACATCGCATTCCCTGAATATCGATCTTGTCTTCATCACTGTAGATCAACTGGACTTCAGAGTTTCTCTCCAACTCCTTTGCAACAAAATACAAGGCATCTCTAGCCAACTCATCATCGTGGTCCAGCAATGCCAGATAGTCACCAGTAGCCATCGACAGGGCGTCATTGGTGGTCTTGGAGATATGCCCATTTTCAGAACGAACATGTATTTTTACGCGTTTATCATTGCGGGCATAGTGCCTGAGGACTTTTTCGACATGTGGTGATGGAGAAGCATCATCCACAAGGCAAAGTTCCCAGTGGGGATAAGACTGTGCGATGACCGAATCGATGCAAGCCTTCAATAGTGATTCATCGGTGTTGTAAACCGGCACCAACACCGAAATTGTCGCTGGACTCTCAAGGCTTCCCAGGTAGCTATGAATGGTTTCAGGGCTCGGAAGACCATTGACCTCGACCTCATCTATCCATTTCTGGTAAGAGAGTTCGGCTTCATTGACAATAAAGGTTTCGGCGTACTCTTCGAGGAGACGGATCTTACGTGCGGATTCGTCCTCCGCGTTCTCCAACTCGGCATTTCTTGCCGTCCCATCGTCTTCATCATTGTCTGGAACAGACCTGCCTGCTCCTGCTAGCACCTCTGCCTTTTTCAGGTTCGTGTACTCAGGAGTAGCCTCGACAAGACGCTCGGCGATTGCATCCCAGGCTTCTTCGGCGTCGATATTGTCAATGCATAGTCGTTCCAGACGGAAGCTTCCTTCCCGCTCCCATGGGTCAAAGCGTATATTGACAATACTTCGTTCAAGTCGAATCACCCTTGTCGCCAACTTCCCTGACTGGAAGGGTATGGGATAGGCGTGAGCTTCACTAAAGCCTTCGCCGTGATCGATGTATAGCTTGGCGACCTGCTGCTGATATTCGCCACTAAGCACGAATTCGATACGACACCATCCAGGCTCGACGACTCGACCTCGGCGATGACGCACGACAAAGGCCGGATCAGTGCCATGAGATCGCCAATGGAACTCTCCTTCCAGGCGACGCTCGAGCTGTTGGGCAGCGCCGAGAGTAAATTCACAGCCTTCGCAGCACTTCAGGTATCCGTCCAGCCCCGCCCAGGGTTGCGGAATCTGCGGCGTCTCGATCTTTTTCAGCACCGGGTCTTCCAGCCGAAACTCTCCAGGTCGAGTCATCGGATCCAGACGTAGGGCCTGTGTCCCCATCGGCAAGTAGATTGCCAGGCTCTGGTGGCCGCTCTTTTCCACATGACGGGTCCACACGACATCTGCCTGAAAACCATCGCCATAATCAATGTAGAGACACTGATCCACTGCCTGAGTCGCCGAAAAGTCGTATTCGAGGCTGAACCATCCTCCCTGACGAAGCACGGCAGGATTAATCGGAGTGAGCAGGAACTGTGGATCCCCTCCGCGAGACACCCAGATCACCTTGTTATTGCGGGTCATCAGCTCCAGTTCGTGGATCGGTAGCAAGTCCAGGCGGGAGCACTTTTTTATGTACTTGTGATATAACCCACCGAGATCACGCAGCGGTTTTGTCGCTCGCCAACTGAAGGAAGTCTGCATCCGCCTCAGGCGTGCCGACAACGCCAGCGTAGCCAGCTGGGGTGATTGCGAAGAGGGAGGGCCGCTTCTTGGTTCATGTTCTACCACGTCTACTTCCTCAGGCAATTACTAGTAGCCAGGTGCTTCGACAAACGACATTCCACGGGCATCCTTGTCGGAAACTCGGGGTTCCATATTGTCCAATGGCCAGTCGATCGACAGGATGGTATCTGCCCAATGCACCGACATCTCGTCTGATGGCGCGTAATAGTCAGTGCACTTGTACACGAACTCGGCGTCATCACTGGTGACATAAAAACCATGTGCAAAACCAGGCGGGACCCAGAGCATCTGTCGGTTATCTTCATTCAGAAAGACCCCGACCCACTTGCCATAGGTGGCACTGGACGTTCGCATATCGACGGCCACATCGAACACCTCCCCCCGGACCACTCTTACCAGCTTCCCCTGTGGGTGCTTGAGCTGATAATGCAGCCCCCTTAGTATCGACCGACTCGATCTACTATGGTTATCTTGAACAAACTCATGTTCGCCACAGACCTCATTAAAAGTTTCCTGACGAAATGTCTCCATAAAGAAACCTCTTTCGTCACCAAAGACTTTTGGCGTAAATAACACAACATCAGGAATAGCCAGTCTCTCAACTTTCATGTTCGCCCCTCCATCATCAGGTAGCCTTGTCACTGACCGACAGCCTTGGCAGCCAGAAGCTGTAGCAGGTATGCCCCGTAACCCGTTTTGGAAAGGCTATTTGCTTGAGAAAGCAGAAAATCGTCGCTGATCCACCCTTGTGTCCAGGCGATTTCTTCCAGGCAGGCAATCTTCAGTCCCTGGCGATGCTCGACTGTCTGAACGTACTGAGCTGCCTCGAGCAAACTGTCATGGGTACCTGTATCCAGCCAGGCGAACCCTCTTCCCAGACGCTCCACATGGAGCTCACCTCGGCGTAGGTATTCATTGTTGATCGAGGTTATCTCTAACTCTCCCCGATTTGATGGCTTGACGCTCTTGGCGATTTCTACCACCGATTCATCATAGAAATACAACCCCGTCACAGCGTAGGATGACTTGGGTTTTCTTGGTTTTTCTTCAATAGAGACTGCACGCCCTTTTTCATCAAATTCGACCACACCAAAACGCTCAGGGTCTTTGACAAAATAGCCGAATACCGTGGCACCTCGAGCCTGGTCTGACGCTCTCAGAAGCTGCTCGGAAAAGTGCTGTCCGTGGAAGATGTTATCGCCAAGAACGAGACATACAGGAGCATCGCCAATAAACTTCTCTCCGATAATGAAGGCCTGCGCCAGCCCCTCAGGCTTAGGCTGTACTGCGTAGGATAAGGAAACACCAAATTGCTCACCACTACCGAGCAATTGACGGTAGACTGGTAAATCATCCGGCGTGGATATCACCAATATTTCTCTTATTCCTGCCAACATCAGCACCGAGAGCGGATAGTAGATCATTGGCTTGTCATAGACAGGAAGAAGCTGTTTGGAGACCCCATGGGTAATGGGGTGAAGTCTCGTGCCGGAGCCTCCGGCAAGGATAATTCCTTTCCGATTCATGGCGATAACCTCTAGTTTTCGGAAAACGCCTTGCGGCGACGCGTGACTACCTGAGGTAGTCCTTCATGGTGAGAGACAACTGCGCCCTCCAGTCAGGGAGCGAGATGTCGAAGGCGTTCTCAAGACGTGAGACCGACAGACGAGAGTTGTGTGGGCGCTGCGCCGGTGTGGGGTAGTCCTTGGTCGCCAGGCGGGTTACCTGGTCGTCGCAGAGCATTAGAGGAAGTCCGTGCATACGAGCGAGCCTGAATATCTCTCGAGCAAAGTCATACCAGGACACGAATCCCCGTGGGGCAAGATGGTAGAGTCCGGTCAATTCGGGGCGGGAGCGGTAGACTTGCCATGCATGCAAGGTCACGTCAGCAATCAGACGTGCAGGTGTCGGGGACCCCACCTGGTCGCCAACAATCGCCAGGGACGGACGCTCTCCCCCTAGACGAAGCATGGTCTTCATGAAATTTCCGCCCCTGGCGCTGTATACCCAGCTGGTCCGGAAGATTTGTGCGGGGCATCCGCTGGCAAGCACCGCCTCGTCGCCAGCAAGCTTGGACTGGCCGTATCGAGACAAGGGATCTGTTGGACTATCCTCTGTCCAGGGTCGGATGCCATCGCCTGGATAGACGTAGTCGCTGGAATAGTGTGTCAACAGTGCTCCGTGATCGGCACAGTATCGAGCGAGACAGTCAGGCAGTTCCGCATTGAGTCGGAAGGCGGTCTCCGTATCGGTCTCTGCCTGGTCCACTGCGGTGTAGGCAGCGGCATTGATCACCCACTGGGGGCGATAGTGGTCCAGACAGCGTTTCACCGCATCAAGGTCGGTTAGATCCAGGGTCCTGCGGTCTGGCGCATGAAGATCCAGATGAATGGCGAGCGCCTTGTGAAGCTCATGGCCCACCTGGCCCGAGGCGCCCAGCAAGAGACCACTCATGACAACACCCCCAGGCGTTCGGCCCGGTAGCTACCATCCTGTACCGCCTTCCACCATGACTCGTTGGCCAGATACCAGGACACTGTCTTGCGAAGGCCAGACTCGAAGGTCTCTCGTGGCGTCCAGGCCAATTTTCGCTGAATATAGGAAGCATCGATCGCATAGCGCCGGTCATGACCTGGTCTATCGCTGACATAGGTGATCAGATCACGATACTCATGCTTGCCCGGGGCCATTTCCGCCAGCAAGTCGCAGAGTGTGTGCACCACTTCGAGGTTGGTTTTCTCGTTGTGGCCACCGATGTTGTAGGTATCTCCAACCGCTCCCTCACTGGCAACCAGCACCAAGGCTCGCGCGTGGTCTTCCACGTATAGCCAGTCGCGCACCTGCCCCCCATCGCCGTAGACCGGCAATGGCTCTCCATGCAGTGCATTGAGAATCATCAGTGGAATCAGCTTTTCAGGAAAGTGATACGGCCCATAGTTGTTCGAGCAATTGGTGACCAGGCAAGGCAAGCCATAGGTGCGTGTCCATGCCCGTACCAGATGATCCGACCCTGCCTTGCTGGCAGAGTAGGGCGAGCTCGGCGCGTAGGGGGTCTGTTCGGTGAACAGGCTGCCATCGTTCTCGAGGTCTCCGTAGACTTCGTCGGTCGAGATGTGGTGAAACCGAAAACCATCGGCCTTGTCGCTATCCTGTTGTCTTATTCCTTCCCAGTACCCTCGTACCGCCTCGAGCAATACCAGAGTGCCCACCACATTGGTCTGGATAAAGGCGCGAGGCCCATCGATGGAGCGATCAACGTGGCTTTCAGCGGCAAGATGCATCACCACATCAGGACGATATTTATCCAGGATCCTGGTCATTGCCGCGCCGTCGCAGATGTCCGCTCTCTCGAAGACATAGCGAGGGTCGGAGGCGACAGACGCTACGGATGCCAGATTGCCGGCATAGGTCAGCTTATCCACATTGACGACACGATGAGAGGTGTGGGCAATCAGCTCCCTCACCACGGCCGAACCGATAAAACCGGCACCACCGGTCACGAGAAACGTCTTGATCATGAAAGACCCCCGAGAGGACTGGAATGTCTACCCGACCTCGCCAGGAGGGTCGCCATAAATGGCGGACGGACGGGAAGGAAGAGAGAATGACAGGAAGCGTGAGTCCTGAGTCACAGCACCGCGAAAGGCCTTGTTGCGGTAGACATCTCGTCGAACGCTGTCGGTTTTTCTATCAGGAAGAGCGTCAGTCTCTGTGATCCTTGACGATCAGCCACAACATGCTGGCAATGAAGGCAAGAAACAGAGTGACGATCACAAAGATGGTCAAGTTGTAGAGGCGCTCAGGACGGGTGGCATACTCAGGCAGTAGAGGGCTCTGCAAGATGCTGATCTGCTTGAGCTTGCGAGCAGCCTCGATACGGGTCCCCTCCAATGCACCGAGAGCGCTGGCATAGGTCTCCTGGGCAAAGCGAGCCCGCAGTTCAAGCCGTTGATACTCGGAGGACAGGCGGTTGAGGGAGTCCCCAGTGGCCTTTGCCAGTCGCTCACGCTCCTGATCGATCTGACGGCGCAATGCAGCGATTTCGCTCTCGACTCTCACCATGTCCGATGAGCGCTGGCTGGAGAAGCTGGCCAAGGCACTACGCCGGGCTTCCAGTCTTGCCAGCTCACCTTCCAGGCTCGCCACCACCTGGTTGAGACTGTCCACGGTCGAAGTAGGAGACACCAGGCCGTGCTCGTTCTGATAGTCCAGGAGGTCTGTGCGGGTCTGATCCAACCGTTCGGACAATCGCGCTACCTGAAGCTCGAGGAACCGTACCTGATCGTGAGCCAGGCGTTGCCCCATGGCATTCATGTGCGCCTCGCCTTCCGCCAACAAAAGCGAGGTCAATTGCTGAGCAAATTCAGGGGTGAAGCCCTGGACCTCCAGTTTCAGAACGCCGGCGTAGTCATCCAGCGTCACCTGTACACGCCTCAAGTAATACTCGTGGAGGTCTTCGATGGGGGCCTCGGCATCCCACAGTCGAGCAGGAAAGTCGCCGTTCTTACTGTAATGAGACCTCAGGTCGAGCCGTTCATCGGCCTTCCTGAGCATATCCACCGAAAGCAGATACTCCCGCAGAAGCAACATGTCGCTGTCGACGCTGGCACCGGACAGCAAACTGGAGAAGTCGAAGGTAGGGGCGGCGATCTGCGGGCTCTCCAGCACCACGACGGCCTCGGATACGTATCGATCCTCGGCCCAGACCAGCCAGTAGAAGGACATGGCCAATATCGACAGGCAGGCCAACGCCCAATGGGGCTGCCGAGCAATCCATCGCAACATTATCTTGGCTTCCTTGCTGGAGCGACGTCTCGGGGCATCCGGACGCCTCTGAATGCGAGCACCACCGGCGGGATCTTGTCCTCAGGGAGCGACACCTTGCCATCGCCTGGTGGCTATCGTTCTTTCTTCTCGGGACCCTTCCCCGAATCCTTCACCGAATCGTCTTTGCTGCTCGCGTATGTGGCCCGCTTCTTCTTCTGTACAGCGCGACGAACCTCATGCAAGCGCTCCTTCGCCAGGTGAAGGCGGGCGGTGAGATCCTGGCGAACCCTCGGGTCTACCAGCTCGTCGGCGTTCTCACGTCCCATCTCCAGGGCGTCGAGGCGCTTCTGGATACGCTCCATCTGCTGTCTTCGCTTACCCAGCAATGCCTTGAGCGTATCCAGCGACATGCTGTCGATGCCCGGTGTCGGCGCCGGCGACTGATGCCGGGGTGATGGCGGCTCGCTATCGTGGCGCGGCCCCTTGCCGGGGCCGACGGTGGCCTTGCTGTCACTGTCCTGATGGTAGGTGCGAATGGCGTCTCTGATATCGTCAAACCAATACGCCTCACCATGCTTCAGGTAGATGCCTGCCTGGCACAGTTCGCGCAGAATGCCTTCGCTGTGGGAGACCATGACCAGGCTTGCGCGATTGACCCTGTCCTTGAACGCACGGGTCGCCTTGGCCTTGAATACCCGATCGCCCACCGAGGTCGCCTCGTCAGATAGATAGACATCGAACTCAAACGCCAGCGACAGACCAAAATTGAGTCGCGCACGCATCCCGGAGGAGTAAGTACGAATCGGGTCATCGAAGGCCGGCCCGAGCTCTGCAAATTCCTGCACCTTGTCGATGATGGCTCCGACGTCACGACCACCACCATGGACACGGGCAACAAACTTGACGTTCTGACGGCCACTCAAGGCCCCCTGAAAACCTCCGGCCAGCCCCATCGGCCAGGAGACCCGTGCGTCGCGCCGGATAGAGCCCCTTTCAGCAGTATCCATGCCGGCAATCAATCGCAGCAGGGTCGACTTTCCCGCGCCATTTCTCCCCAACACTCCAACGCTTACGCCGTGGGGGATGGTCAGGTGGATATCCTTCAACACCCAGTCCCTGACCTTGTGGTGGTGATAGCGCTTGTACAGGTGTTCTATCTGGATCATTGCGCCATCAGCCGATGTCGAAA
>CESC01169146.1_pt1 | contig 12638 bp, 12 predicted proteins | sample 531131 | NCBI WGS metagenome assembly CESC01 (sample SAMEA2621295, study PRJEB7988) | marine metagenome | biome: marine biome (ENVO:00000447); feature: mesopelagic zone (ENVO:00000213); material: "saline water (ENVO:00002010), including plankton (ENVO:xxxxxxxx)" | depth 800 m
CACGCCAACATCCAGAACACGGTGGCCTATACCGCCCTCACCGGGCGGCCGTTCGAACGGCTGAGCTTCTAGCGATCGGAAGTGTCGTCGGATTGGCGGTCGTGGTCGCGTAGGGACTGGACCAGCGAGCGCAGGCCGTGGAGATCTTCGTCCTGGGGCTGTGTCGCGGACGTTTGGGACGGAGGCGTCTTGGGTGGAGCCTCGGGGGACGGCAGCCGACGCAGTTCGGCAACTTCCTGTCGGAGTGCAACGAGCTCGCTGTGCATGGCCTGCAACGCCTGCAACATGGCCTGTTGCATGTCGCCATTTTTATCGGTTGCAGATGGTTGCATCTCTTCAGGGAGATGCTTGGGCTCTCCGTAGCAACGGATCAGCTCTGCCATCTCCACAACGCGGGTACCGTCGCCCCTAAATCCGCATGATAAGCGGCCTGAGTCGATATGGCGGTGTATCGTCGAGCGGTGCTTTCCGTACAGCTTCGCCGCCTGCGGAATGGTCAGTTGCATGGATGCCTAATTGGTTGCAGAGCTGTGGTTGCAAACATCCTAGCGTGATTTCTCTGAGGGCGTGAAAAATCACGTCCTAGCAGTGTTCTTCCGTTCAGCCAGAATACGTAGCGCAGCGTCTTCGTAGCTTTCGCCGGGGCGGGCTTGGGATTCGATGATGTGGGCAGGAATGCCGTATCGCGGGCCTGATGAGCTCTGGGAGGGCTTCACCTTGGTTTTTCCCTTGCGAGCCTTGTGGGCCCGTTCTAGGGCTTTCTCGCCGAAGGTGAACGCTAGGTGTGAAACGCGTCGTCCGGTCTTACGCTGGGTCCACTTCACCCATAGTGGACTGTGCTCGTTGATCTGAACTGTGGCTGGCTCGATCACCCACCGTTTCAGATCTTTGATCGCTGGATACTTGTCTCTCAGCTGGAACGCCTCGCGCAGCCACTCGACGGACACTTCTCGCTCGCCTGCTCCCCGCCACTGACACAGTAGCTCATAGAGTCGCATAGCATGGGCGCTGGTCATCTTGGCCACATCCTCGAGCGCGTAACGCGTGAACTGCTCAGTAAGCTGTGTCAGATATGGCAGCATGTCCTTGGTGAATCTCAGCTCCACGCGGCCTTCTGACTCGACGTAGGCGATGGACTGAACCCAGCTCGTAACCAGAGTCTTAGGCCGTTTTCCTTGACCATTAGGATATTCCCGCAGCCATACTTCCCGACGCTTCAGCCGGAGTGCCGCATCCGCTAGCTCTTTGTAGGTAGAGTGAGAGTCCGTGCCCACGAGTGCGGCATAGTCGGCCACGCTGACGCTATACATCACCTCATCAGTAAGCGGCTGGTCCCGACGTACCTGAGTGATACAGCCCAGCATGATGCGCTGTTCAGCGGGAGTAAGGCGGTAAGATGCTTCAACCAGGGCATTGCTCTTGTAAACCTGGGGCTCGTTCATCCTTGGGGCTCCAGTAGGAAGTGTCTCTTTGTGGGGAGGTTTTTATATCCTCCCTTTTAACCCTGAATCTCTCCCTTCTACAACCCTGAATCCCTCCCCTTTTGACCCTGAATCCCTCCCTTTTTGACCCTGAATCCCTCCCTCTTTAACCATAAAAAAATTTTAAAATCATATACTTATAGACCCTAAAAGGGGAAAAGGAGAAAAGTACAGAAAAGAGCGCATACGCGCTCACCTACCCTCCGGGCTCGTTCCTCGCCCTCCGCCCCGCCTTCGGCGGCCTAAGCGGCCTACGGCCGCAAAAGGCCTCGACAAGTCGAGAATCGGCGCGATCGAGGCGCTACGCGCCTGCGCGCCTCAAGCCTGGCCGCTAAAGGGCCAACCCTCATAACACACTGCACCCACTGTGCGGGAACATGAGCGCCTACGGCGCGGTTTAGCAGGAAAGGGAAAGGTGCCATCACGTCTACCCAAATGGCTCTGAGCTTCCCAAAAGCACTACCTCGGTCTGTCATGATGAAGAACCAACCATGACACGAGGTAACTGCCATGAACCGTTATTGCACAAAAACAACCATCAGGCCGGCCCTACTGCCTCCTCACGGAGGAACGATGCTCGTCTTCTACGAAGCTGGTAAGGCAGTCGATTACATCGAGTACATTCGCCGCACAGATGCTGAAAGCGATGAGATTCGTTGGATGAACGGGGAAGATTTCTTATCTATCAAAAAAACTGCTGGCGGTAACGCTGATAGCAGCGATAGCAGTAGCAGTAGCAGCACCCCTAGCCTCACACCCAAACCGACACGCCCTAAGCCACCGTCCATGTAAGTCTCACTAGCCAGCCTACCCTGTCAGACAAAATTCGCTGCGCGATTTCTCTCGCTGTCGCTCGCTGACAGGGGCTGGCGGGGGGGCAACGCCCCCCTCGTCCCCCCCACCCCGGAGCCATTGGCATGACTCAACGCCTCACCCGGAGGATGACGCTACGGCTGCCCGACGACACCGCTGCCGCCTGGAGGCGACAAGCGGCAGCTGCCGACCAGTCGCTCAGCGACTGGGTGAGGCTGCGTGTCGACGGTAGTGATGCCGTACAGACCAGACGACGCCGGCACCGGCGCCGTCTGCGCACGCTAACGGCCGATCCCGAGTTACTGCGACAGCTCGCGGCGATCGGCAACAACGTCAACCAGTTGGCTCGTCGCATCAACGGCCTCGGGCTCAATGCCGCCGATGTCGTGAATCTGCTCGCCGAGTTGATCACGATCCAACGTGAGCTACATCGGCTCGCTGAGCTGCCCCGGTATGATCCCGACGACCAGGGGGAGGAGATCGCGTGCACATCCGGTTTCTGACGCACGGACAGGGCAGTGCTGCTAGGGCCGTGCGTTACCTGCTGGACAGCCACGACCACAAAAATGCGCCTCGTGCTGAGGTCTCGGTCCTGCGCGGTGACCCGCACCTGGTCGCTCAGGTCGCCGACGCGAGTCCCCACCAGTGGCGCTACACGAGCGGCATTATCGCGTGGTCGCCTGATGACCAGCCGACGGATCAGGACATCATCCAGGTCCTCGAGGAGTGGGAAATCACCGCGTTTGCAGGGCTAGAGGCCGATCAATACGCCACCTGCGCCGTTCTACACCGCGACGACGACGGTACGCCTCATATTCACACGCTGACCGCTCGTGTGGAGCTATCGAGTGGACGTGCGCTGAATATCGCCCCCCCTGGCCATGAGCGACTGTTTGATCCGTTGCGCGACGCCTGGAATCACGGTGTGGGCTGGGCGCGGCCGGACGATCCCGACCGAGCGCGGTATATGCAGCCCGGTCACGAGGCCCAGGGCCGGAGTCGGCCTGATCGACACCCCCAGACCAGGGGCGAGATCAGCGAGCATATTGAGGCCCTGGTCGCCGAGGGACTGGTGACGAATGCCCAGGAGGTACGCCAGGAGCTCGCCGGGATTGGCGACATTACTCGCGCCGGGCGCGATTACGTCAGTGTGCGCCCGGAGGGCGCCAAACAGGCCATACGGCTGAGAGGAGAGCTGTTTCGTGATGGTTGGACCATCGAACAAACCATTGAGCGAGAGACTCGCCGAGAGGCGCAAACAGCAGCTGGGCGCGCTGGAGCAGTCGACCGAGACGCTGCTCAGCGAGCACGCGGCCGGCTTGCAGCAGCTACTGAACGACGCGCGGCATACCACCGAAAACGCTATCCGCGCCTACAGCGAACATCTGTCCGCCCGCCTGTGCGAGGTCGAGACACGGCAGACACGACAGATCCAGAACCTGGAACATCGGCTAGCGAGTGCCGTGTCTCAGGCCGAGCGTCTGAGCCGAGTGGGTGGCCTACGGAGCTGGATGCGTCCGCTGGCGATCACCGTGGCCGTCATGATAGCGGTGGGCAGCGTGACGACGGGCGGATTACAGCTGATGGATGGGATCATCACCAGCCGCATCGAGCAACTGGCGGAGCTCAGGGGGCAGATCGCACGGGCCGAGGGTCTCCCCCGGCTGCCAGCAGGCGTGGAGATTCGAGCAGTCGAGGGGCACACCTATCTGATCGGGATCGACCCCGACACCGTCTGGCGGGGCACAACAAACAACGGACAAACGCCGGTGATTCGGCTGACCAGGACGGAATGACCGATGACGGAACTGGAAATGCGGCTATTGCAGCAGCTCGAGCAGCAGCAGCGCGATTCCGAGCAGCTCGTCGGCGGCTTATCCGAACAGCTACGGCGGTTGCAGACGGCTGTGACCCAGCAGAGGGCCGAGAACGCGACACTGCGTCGAGAGTTAGCCGAGAGCGACCGGCAGAACGCGGCGGCGTTGACGAAACTGGCCGGGCGCGTCGAGCGCTTAACCGCGCTGCTGAACGGCTTGGGCAAACGATCGAGCGAGTGATGACGGCCTATCAGGCGTGGAGAGTCCATCAGCAGGAGCGCCTACACATGCCGCCGTCTACAGGTAATCCCATCGACGATACGGCTACCCAAAAGCCCTCAAAGGCGCGGCAGGGACAGGAGGAGACGCAGCACTCTATGCCTCCTCGACGACGGAGAAGTGGGCCGGGGTTGGGATAGATGGTCAAGCTAAGACCTCAGCCCGCGTTCACTGTTGCCTAGCGGTACTGTAGCTCGCATGCGCTATACGCCCTCTTAACGGCACGCTGGCTGGGGTGTTGCCTGCATACCGCGTATACACGCTTTGGTGCATCGAAGGAGGGAGGCTTAGAGGCCCCACTTCGTTATGAGGCTGCCCTCTGACGTCGTTTCCTGACGCGTCCCTGGAGACGTTGCCAGTCATCAGGCTGAATCCACCGTTCTGCCCATGCAAGAAGTAGCTCGGCACGTCGTGCATCGTTGTAGTCGTGAGGATATTGCGTGAGGTCGCTGGCGATCGCCAGGAGATCGGCCTGGCCATGTCGAGCCTGCCAACAGTGCTGAGACCCCGTGTGGTTCAGCATATCGGCGCTGCGCTTCAGATCCAGGGCGGTCGAGGTGGGATCGAAGGCCGCATCCAACAACACGCCTAACCACAGCGAGGCTTCCTCTGGTGCTATGACGCGCTTTCGCCCCATCAGAGCTCGTCCTCGTTGATGAGGTCGAACACGCGCCGCTTAGCGTGCGTCAGGTCATTCTTCTCGAGCACGTACCACTCGTGCAGCGGTTTTACGGCGTCCAGCTCTCGTCCTACCGCGCCGCGATCTCGCTCGTAGCGATAACGTTGCCCCTGAGGGGACTCCCATTCAACCACGTTGCCGTGTTGGTAAACCTGGTTGAGGTCTTTGATCCGATCGAGAGCCATGGCCTTTGTCTTATTGGGCAAGAAGAAACTTCAGTGTGGTATGTAAGTGTGAGAATGTCACGCTTACTGTATCAAAATAAGGACCATTCTTGGGGTTCCCCCGAACATAATTTTTCTGGAAAGTTATGATTTTTTGTCGGTTAATGGTTATATTTGTTCTATGGTTTTCATGCCAATAAAAAGTTGTCTTTGGTCATTGTTCATAGGGTGAAAAAATTCAAATTTTTCATAGAAACCTAGGGCGTTATCATCTAAAACGTCCAATACCAGACCATAGGCAGGGAGGCCGTCTCTGCATAGCTCACAAGCTTTTCTGAGAGCGGTAATAAGGGTTTTATTTCCCAGACCTCTTCCCTGATATCTGTGATCCACAGCAAGTCGAGCCAACAGCACAGCAGGAATAGGATGTCTCGGAAGGCTTTGTGTTACCGGAAGGTCCTCTTTTCTCACCGTGTTTTGAGCAAGCGTGAAGTACGCCGCTATCGGAGCAAGGTTGCCGTTTCCTGGGATCATTCCTTTTGGAGTATCCGGTAGAACCCATGTAGAACTTAGCCCTAGCGCCATATGCTTTCCAGCGAAGCGGGCAAGGAAATGGTTCATATTTTCCTTGCCGCAATCAAAATCAGAAAGTGCTTGCTGTGATTTGTTTACTGAAACGAAACAGTTGTTGAGAGCCATTCATTAGAAGCCTTCTTCGTCCAACTTTCTTGCAGCCTCAATAATTTTATCACTGAGAGGCTCTTCTTGTGAGCATATTTCCATGAAATTATCGAACTGCTCGTTTTTAAGTTTAATTACTTCAACCTCCTCTAGAATTTTAGGAGCATCTTTCCTAATTAGTTGTGTCAGATACTGAGTCATAGAACTGCCAGATGCAGCAGAAGCTCGTTCAGCAAGCTTCCTTGTCTCAGCATCCACTCGTATATCCATACGTTTTGCAGCACTCATGATGACACCTTCATTTTAACGAGTTAGAGCGGATGGGCCTTGACTCTGACGGTTACCCATCCCAACCATGTACGGGGATTTTCCGTACATGGATTCTAGCGCTATAGAGGCGTCCACGTAAGCTCATAAGGGTTTCTGGAAAACCGTTTACCTTCATCAAGCCGTTGATTTTAAACGGTTTTTTAATGAGCACATCTTCATAGGTAGGATCTATCGTGCTTTGCACGATAGATCCTACCTATGAAGATGTGCTCAGTCAACATTATTTTCTTGATAGGCACTATAGGCTTGCCGCCCATTCAGAGCGTCGTATTTCGAGGCGGTCATCGGTGCAGCATCCCCACCTACCGGCGCCGGGAGCATAGATAGCGCGACCATCCCTGAAATGACGTGCCTGGAGGCGGCTGGTACTGTCTGGTTTTTAACTGAAACCCAGACAGTTATCGGGACAACCGCCATGCCCCGCGCGACGTACAGAACGAGCAGAACTCCAATATGCCTTATAGGCGTGACTAATTCTCGCTTTTTGGCTTGGCTTTGTGCTTATGGGCTTTCAGGCATGAGGGAGCCGCTAAGCTTTTCCCTACACTCTAGGCATAGCTCGTCATGTCACCAGGGGCATTCTTCTCCTGTTAGACCTTGATGAGTTTTACTCCGTAGTCGGCCGGATTGACGATATCCTCCAGCTTGCCGATCAGTGCGAAGTCGTTACGGCCCAGCTCGCTGTAGATGTTGGTGTCGGGGAAACGTAGGTTTTTGATCACCTTCACCTGGCTGGGTATACCCTTGGCATCGATCTCCATGACCCAGGCGAGGAATCCCCCCGAAAACTTAGCCAGGCTGCCAATCGGATAGAGTCCGTAGGCCTGGATGTACTCCACCAGCACCGTCTTGTCATAGGCTGATGCCGCCTCGTGGATCATGCGGTAAGCGTCTAGCGGAGCCCGTGGCGGGATGCCGTTGCGGACGTGCATCAATTTGTTGACCGCCTTGATGATAGAGATCAGCCGGACCCTACCCGAGAGCTGATCACCACGTTTGCCAGTGGGATAGCCGGTGCCGTCCAGGCGCTCGTTGGCGTTCTTGATGATGTCACGGCAGGTAGGGCTGGGTGTCCAGTCGAGCTCTTGCAGCTTGCGCTGTAGCGCGCTCACATGGCCTTGGAGAATGCCCTTCTGTATTGGGTTCATGTTGACCTTCAGTGAGGGAAGCTGAGGGCCAATCAGCAGCGGTTTACCCATGGTGTGGAGCAGGGCGCCCAGTACGGCTTCTCGCACATGAGTATCGTAGGGATCGCGAGCCAGCATCATGTCGGCCAGGTAGCCGGCGACTTGTACCGCATGGCGTACCCAGTCGGGCTCGTCGCGCAGGAAGGCCAGTGCATAGAGAAACGCTTTGCGGTCCTGCTCTACCAGGTAACGCAGGGTGTCGACGCAGTCGTAGAAGATCTCCTCGGGGAATAGGTCGCGAGTTTTCATGTACATCAGCCCCACCTGGACCTGATGCGCCACGTCCATGACGCCACGTTCCATGGGGGATTGACGGGCGCGCTTCTCGCGTTCCTGGGCTTCGCGTTGCAGGATTTTCTTCTCCTTAGCGCCGGGGATGAACAGTGGGGCGTGGTAGTTCATCTTGTCATTGGCCCCGGTGCGATAGGCGGCCTCACGTTCGGATTCGTTCACATAGCGAAACAGCGCTTCCATCTGGGGGGGGGGCATGTTGATGAACTGAATGCCGACTGCGGCATAGCCGTGGTTACCGAAGGGACGAATGTGGCGAATTTTGCCTTCGGCGAAGAAGCTTTCGCCGTTGGGAAACTCAATAGTAACCCCGGGGATTTCTTGATCCACACCGATGGCGACACTCTCGGCAAGGTCGATGTCGACCATGCAGCCTCCTACTGACAGGTTGCGTAGCCGCCCCGGCACACTGAGCTCGTGTAGGTAGATCTCCAGGCTGACGCGCGCCTGCATGCCCAGTACGAAGGGGATGCGGATCGCCCCGCGCTGCTCGGTAACGAACACTGACTCTGGTAGCTGGCACTCCAGACGATAGAGCGTGCTGTCAGTCTTGAGCAGTTTGGCTTCGACGTTGCTGAGGCTGTAGGTATCACGCTCCATGATCTGGCTGCCTTTCATGGCTTCCAGATCGAAGCTGATGCCGCTGTCTGTCAGGTACTTTTCTATATTCTGTCCGGCATACTCCACCTCTAGCACCAAGTGGCCACTGCTAAGGTCGAGTTCGTGAACCACAGCCTTCAGTGGGTAGGCCATGCTCTTGGCGTACAGGGATATCTCATAGTTGTGTTGCAGCAGCGAACGAATCACGGTAGCAGAAGGGTTTTCATGTAGGACGGGGGGAGCCATGTAAGTTACCTGATTATGTAATAATAGTATTGATTTTTATGTCAACGGTACATGTGTTTTATGTAATGGTTGACTATATATTTTTTTAACATAGAGCATGAGAGTGAGGCGGAAAAGACGGCCTGGGAACAGTGGTTTATTGATCTTCTGTAGGGGTTAGGCCTCGCGAGGCAGCAACATATTTACGTGTCCACCCCAGCCCTCTTCCTTCCCTATGCGGGCTGGGTGGTAGCATCGCCTCCGGTCAAGAGGTGCGTCCCTGTAACCCCCTGCCTTTCTCCGACTCTCAAGCTTTAGAGTCGGCGGAAACTCGTTAGAGGGGCGATCTCATGCTTTAGGCACGGGAAGCTGGTCGGGGAGCGTCGCGAGCGCTTCCCACGGCATCGGCTTGGCGAAGAGATAGCCTTGCAGCAGGTCGCACTCTCTTTGTACCAGATCCTCTCGTTGCGCGCGCTCCTCTATGCCCTCTGCTACCACCACCAGGCCCATGTGATGGGCCATGGTGATGATGCCCTGGACGATGGCAGCATTGTTACGGCTGGTGAGGACGTCACGGATGAACGCACGGTCCAGTTTGATCTTGTGGATCGGCAGGTCGCGCAGATAACTGAGGCTGGAGAAGCCGGTGCCGAAGTCGTCGATGGCGACGGTAATGCTCATACCGCGCAGGGTGTCAATCATCTCGATCGCCTGCTCGGCGCCGCCCAGCAGGATGCTCTCGGTCAGTTCCAGCTCAAGAAACTCGGGAGGGAGCCCCGTCTCGTCCAGAATGCGCTGTACCTCTTCAAGGAAGCCATCACGGCGGAACTGTAGCGACGAGATATTGACGGCGACCGGAAACACTCGCTCTCCCTTGGCACGTATGCTGGCGAGATGCTGGCAGACCTGTTTCAGCACCCAGCGGCCGAGGGGAATGATCTGCCCGGTCTGCTCGGCGATGGGGATGAAATGACCGGGTGGCACCATGCCTTGCTTGGGGTGATGCCAGCGGACAAGTGCCTCAAGGCTGCGGATGTGGCCACTGACGGCATCGACGATCGGTTGATAGTGAAGCTCGAACTGGTTGTCGCGCAGTGCGGTATGGAGGTCATGTCGCAACAGTACGTGCTCACTGGTGTGATGCTTACCTTGACCCTGATACCACTGCCAGGTGTTACGCCCCTGCTTCTTCGCCAGTTCCACTGCCAGGCCTGCCTTCTGCAGTAGCTCATGGGGATGTTGGACCGCCTCATCGCTGCAGGCGATCCCGATGCTGGTACTGATGTGGAGGGCTTGGTCATCGACCTTGAACGCTTGCTCGAAGGCGGCGAGGACGCGGCCGGCCGCGTCGGTTGCCTCGTCGCGACTTGTCAGGTCCGGCATCAGGAAGACGAACTCGTCACCGGTAAGGCGTGCCAAGGTGTCGAAGGGGCCTAGCAGCTGTTGGAGACGCGTGACGATGGTGATCAGACACTGGTTACCGACACGGTACCCCAGGCCATCATTGATGGTCTTGAAGCCGTCTAGGTCGAGGTGCATCACTGCCAGGAGACGCCGGTTCTGCTGGCTCCACCGGTAGTCCTGCTCGAGACGGTCATCTAGGGCCGTGCGATTGAGTAGGCCGGTGAGCAGGTCGTGGGTGGCCTGGTAGGCAATTTGGGCTTCCTGGCGGCGCTCTCGAGTGATGTCTTCCTGAGTGCCGATAAAGTGGGTGCAGCGCCCCGTCTCATCTGTGACAGGGCTGATCGCCAGGCGATTCCAGAAAGGCGTGCCATCCTTGCGGTAGTTAATCAGTGTGACTTGAGCGCTCGTTTTCGCCTGTAGCGCCTGGCGTATCGTGGCAATGGCCGTGGGGTCGGTCTTTTCCCCCTGCAAGAAATGACAGGTTCGACCGAGCACCTCATCGAGGTCGTAGCCTGTCAGCCGACAGAACGCTTCGTTGGCGTAGACGAGCGGCATCTGGTCCTGGGAGGCATCTGCCATCAGCACCCCATTGGGGCTGGCTTCGATCCCTCGCTGGAGGAGTCGAAGCGAGGCTTCTTGGTGTTTGCGTTCGGTGATGTCACGGCAGATGCCGTAGACACCGACGATCTCACCCTCGATGGTGACCGGGAAGTTGGTAATCTCGAGATGGTAGCGGTACCCGTCGGCATGCGCGCCCACGGTTTCGTAATGGCGCGCCGCGCCATGCCTGGCGGCATCGAAAGCTTTCTGGGTCAATTCACGATAGCCGGGGGCGATGAACTCATTGAAGTGGCGGCCTAACAGCTCCTTTTCCGTGTATCCGGTGATCTTTTCCAAGGCGGTATTGCCCCGTTGGAAGCGACCCTCCAGGTCAAACTCATAGACCCCGTCAGGGTGGTTCACGAACAGCGAGTGGTGCCACTCGGCCAGCGTACGATGGTGGCGAATGTCTCGGTCCCTGATGACCGCCAGGGCGATCAGGGCTGCGGCTTGGTGCAGTCGTCGCCGGCTCATCTCGCTGGGGGCGATGGGTTCGCGGTAGTAGGTACCGAACGTTCCCAGCAGCTCACCCTGGTTGGTGAGCACGGGGCTCGACCAGCAAGCGTGCAGCCCTTCGGCAAGCGCCGCACTGCGAAATGACGACCACCTAGGGTCCGTCTGAATGTCTTCTGTGATGACCTGTCGGCGCCGGTAGGCTGCCTCACCGAAGGAAGCTACGCCTTCCCCTATGGGGACGTCTTGGAGCCGTTTGTAATAGTCACGCGAGAAGCGCTCGCTTGGGAATAAGTTTAGGGTGCAGCGTGCTGGGTCGAAACGCATGAAGGCCACAATGGCACCGGGCAACAAAATGCCAATCCAGCGAGCGATAGCGTCCAGGGTTGTCTCGAGGGGGGCCTGTTGGGCGATCAGTTCATGAATGTCCTGCTGCGCCTCCAGCAGGGTGAGATCGTCGGTCACGCACTTGTCTCCATGGGTATTCCTCCTTGTAGTTTGTAGTTGTTAGGAGGCTGATGAGTGGCACGATACTGAACAACTCAATCAAGCTAGACAAGAAATGGCTTCAATGGGCCAGGCAATAATGCCTTGTGATTTTTTATAAGCTTTTGATATTTAATGATTTTTATTCGAGAATGATAAGATGGAAGCTTCTGATCTCGCTTTCTTTTCACTTGTATGGCGCGAAACGATCTCCCGGGTTTCGACGTTAAACGCCCGCGTCTGCTTTACCACTACCCACCTGATCTGGCGACGTTTCGTCGTTATATAGCTTTCGACTGTGTATCTGTGCTCTTCCAAGAGCGGAGAGGACGGTGCGGCGAGCATGTTAGAATCATTCATAAGGTGTTGTTTTAAAAGAATATTTATGAGTTTTTCAGAAGGGTGTATTCATAGAATAACGGCAGCGCTTTGGGCCACGCGGTAGATACGTGAGGGCCAGCGTAACGCATTTCCGAATAGCAGGTGTCGTGTAATACTGTCTGTCTTTCAACTGAAACCCGGACAGTCCCCGCGACCAGGAGCGCTCCCGCCCGTGCCCGACAGCCCCCGACACCCTGCCCCGACAGACCCTCCAACCACTGAAACCCGGACAGTGCGCGACCGTACTGCCAATGATGCGGTACGTGGCCGTCAGCACCTGACCCGCGACGAGGTGCACCGATTGATCCGCGCCGCCCGTGACAACCGTCAGGGGCAGCGCGACGCGCTGATGCTGCGGTTGGCTTTTGAACACGGCCTGCGGGTCTCGGAGCTGGTGGGACTGCGTTGGTCGGCCGTCGACCTAGTGCACCATGAGCTGCACGTCACCCGCGCTAAGGGCAGTCTCGACGGCACGCATCCCCTTCAGGGCGACACGGTGCGGGCGCTCAAGCGCTACCAGCGTGACAGCGGTCGGTCGACGGGGTTGGTGTTCGTCAGCGAACGCGGGGCGCCGATCAGCGTTGACGGTTTCCGGCGTCTGCTGCATCGCCTCAGCGAGCGCGTGCTGGGTGTGAAGTGGCATCCCCATGCGCTGCGTCACGCCTGCGGCGTGCACCTGATCAACCAGGGCGTGGATCTGCGCACCGTGCAGCAGTACCTGGGGCACGCCAACATCCAGAACACGGTGGCCTATACCGCCCTCACCG
>CESC01035110.1_pt1 | contig 12569 bp, 10 predicted proteins | sample 531131 | NCBI WGS metagenome assembly CESC01 (sample SAMEA2621295, study PRJEB7988) | marine metagenome | biome: marine biome (ENVO:00000447); feature: mesopelagic zone (ENVO:00000213); material: "saline water (ENVO:00002010), including plankton (ENVO:xxxxxxxx)" | depth 800 m
TTTGCTCATCTGCTCGCGCTTCCGACAGAGGGGTCGCTGATCGAACAAGTAGAAATCGCGAATGTTGATAGTATTTATGCGGCACGGGAATTTATTGCAAATGCGTTGGGAAAAGAACTGGAGGAAAGGTTTGCCGCAGTATTCGAGGCAAATACTAGTGATAATCCTTTTAAGACTGATTCAGGATCTATAGCACAGCGAGCACTTAAGAATTTGGCTCTAGCTTATCTTGTTAGAATAGGCAGCGATTACTGGGTTGAATGTTGCTTTAGACAATTTGAAGAAGCTACTAATATGACCGATCAGATGGCGGCGCTCCGATGCCTGGTGAATAGTGACTCTAAGTTAGCAATCGATCTGGCAAATGCATCATTGAAAGCATTCTATGATAAATGGAAGGGTGAGCCATTAGTCGTGGATCAATGGTTTATGGTGCAAGCAAGCTGTCAGCGCGAAGGCACGCTGTCACGAGTCAAGGAACTCCTTCAGCATGAGGCGTTCGAAATTAGAAATCCAAATAAGGTGCTATCTCTAATTCGTGCTTTCTGCGGGCAGAATTATATTGGTTTTCATCATGCTAGCGGGGAAGGGTATGAGTTTCTCGCAGACCGAGTGCTGGAGATCAACAAATTCAATCCGCAAATCGCAGCGCGTCTGTTAGTTCCTTTAACTCGCTGGAAAAAGTTTGATGCAAGACGACAGGCCATGATGCAGACCCAATTGCTTCGCATTAAGGCAGAATCTAATCTCTCCAAAGATGTATTCGAAGTGGTGGACAAAAGCACTATTAGCTAAGGTTTGCTGAGTAATTTACTCCCCAGCTCTTGGCTAGGAGTTCAGGCGACGTGTTGAATATTAGTGAGGGGGATATTTTTGGCGCGCTCTGCCGCTTCCATAAAATCTTCAATCTCGTTGAAGTTCAGATAACGATAGATGTTGTCTGACATGGTATTAATCGAAGACATGTATTGCATATATTCATCCATAGTCGGAATTTTGCCTATAGCTGAACTAATTGCGGCTAGCTCTGAAGAGGCAAGAAATACGTTAGCCCCTTGGCCTAAACGGTTTGGAAAGTTCCTCGTCGAGGTAGAAACCACTGTAGAGTTAGCAGTAACTCGGGCCTGATTGCCCATGCATAACGAGCAACCAGGGATTTCAGTGCGCGCTCCGGTTACGCCAAAGATGTTGTAAATCCCTTCTTCTGTTAGCTGGTGTTCATCCATTTTTGTGGGTGGTGCTATCCAGAGCTGGGTAGGCAAGGTGCCTTCTACCTGTTTCAGAACTTCGGCTGCAGCGCGGAAGTGACCGATATTAGTCATGCACGAACCAATGAACACCTCGTCTATCTTCGTGCCTTCTACAGCGGACAGGGGTTTGATGTCGTCGGGATCATTAGGACATGCTAAAAGCGGTTCGGTTATATTATTTAAATCTATTTCGATAATCTTATGGTATTCGGCTTGTTCATCAGGCTCCATTAAGACTGGATTTTCCAGCCACTCCTCCATGGCGCGGGCGCGTCTCTCAAGTGTGCGAGCGTCCTGGTAATGATTGCTGATCATCCAACGCAGAAGGGTCACGTTCGAATTGAAATATTCGATGATGGGTTCTTTGGCTAGCCGAATAGTGCAACCGCCGGCGGAGCGTTCTGCTGATGCATCGGAAAATTCAAAGGCCTGTTCTACTTTGAGGTCAGGCAGGCCTTCTATTTCGAGAATGCGACCGGAGAATACATTCTTCTTGCCTTTCTTTTCTAGCGTGAGATCGCCCGTTTGGATTGCAGTGTAAGGAATAGCGTTAACTAGGTCTCGCAAGGTGATACCTGGCTGCATTTCGCCTGTAAACTGAACAAGCACCGATTCCGGCATATCAAGGGGCATTACTCCCGTGGCTGCCGCAAAGGCGACCAGACCTGAGCCTGCCGGAAAAGATATTCCGATTGGGAAACGAGTGTGAGAATCTCCGCCGGTTCCAACAGTATCAGGCAAAAGCATACGATTCATCCAGGAATGGATAATACCGTCGCCTGGCCGCAGTGCTACGCCACCACGTGTTTGGATGAAGTCCGGCAGCGTATGCTGAGTTTCAATGTCCACCGGTTTTGGATAAGCCGCTGTATGACAGAATGATTGCATAACTAGGTCTGCGGAAAATCCGAGACAAGCTAGGTCTTTTAACTCATCGCGTGTCATAGGCCCAGTGGTATCCTGGCTGCCAACAGTGGTCATTCTCGGCTCGCAGTAACTGCCCGGCCTGACACCTTCTACGCCGCAAGCTTTACCCACCATTTTCTGGGCAAGAGTGAAACCTGTTTTAGATTCTTCACCAGTCAGCGGTGACTGGAAAACATCGCTCGGAGGTAATTCCAAAGTTTCCCGTGCTCTCTGAGTAAGTCCGCGCCCGATAATCAGGGGAATACGACCCCCGGCTCTCACTTCGTCCACCAAAGTATCGGTTTTTAACTGGAACTTGCTGATTACTTTATTTGTGTCATGCCGGGTAATTGTTCCTTCATAGACGTTAATATCGATTATATCGCCGGTATTCAGCTCATCGACATTACATTCAAAGGGAAGTGCTCCTGAATCTTCCATGGTATTAAAAAAAATAGGGGCAATCTTTCCACCTATACAGACACCGCCAGCTCGCTTATTGGGAATATAAGGAATATCGTTGCCGATATGCCAAAGTACAGAATTAGTGGCCGATTTTCTTGAAGAACCAGTGCCCATGACATCACCGACGATAGCAACGGGAAAACCACTTTCTTCAAGCTCATTTATCTGTGTCGGAGCATGTGTAATCCCTTCCCGTGAATTCTTGTACATGGACTTAGCATGTAAAGGGATATCTGGGCGCGACCAAGCGTCCAGTGCCGGGGATAAGTCATCGGTATTGGTTTCGCCTGGTACCTTTAACACAGCTACGGTGAGCTGTTCGGGGATCTTCGGTCGACAGGTAAACCATTCAGCATTAGCCCATGACCTTATAAGCCATTGTGCGTGATCATTGCCAGCCAATGCCTTTTCGGCCACATCATGAAAAGCATCGAACATCAGAAGGGTGCGTGACAGCTCCTTAGAGGCAACAGCACCCAACTTATTATCATCCAACAGTCCTACTAGGGTGGATATATTATAGCCACCGAGCATTGTTCCAAGCAGTTTTACCGCATACTTTTTGTCAATAAGGGGGGACGTAGATTCGCCTTTAGCAATTGCTGATAAGAATCCCGCTTTAACATACGCAGCTTCGTCAACGCCAGGAGGAACACGATTAGAAACTAGGTCCAGAATAAATTTTTCTTCGCCCGCTGGTGGGTCTTTCAGAAGCTCTACCAGACCGGAAACTTGCTCTGCGGACAGAGGTTTGGGTGGAATCCCTAATTTGGCCCGTTCTGTAACGTGTTCTCGATATGCTTCTAACACAAAAATTTCCTCGTGAATCGGTGTTTTCAGCGGGCCGTATATAATATAACGGCGTGATACGTGTCAAATGAACCCAAAGGCGTCTCATTTTACATTTGCTAGCGTCTAGCTTCGCGCCTGTTTACACCGGAATCACTTACAGTTGGAATTTGGTAGCAGACCGCTTGGAGTGTTTTCGTATTAGCGCTGCATCAGGCGGTTGTGTGGTACGCAGCGTAAATCAAAGCAAACGTTTAAGACGTGCTTGTATTCTATTGTAAATTCGTACAAAAATCCACTTGGGGCCTCTAGAGAAGGTCATGGCCAGTGCTCAATAAACGAATAAAAAGTATCGGTGGTAAATCCTCTGGCGAGCAATTCGTAGAGACTTAAGAGTGGTTTACAATTTGTACAGCCTTGCTAAAGTCTACAATTAATTTTCCGATTAATTCTCTATCAAATTCTAAAATAAATTACATGAAAGCTGTTCAAACCCCCTGCATAGGAATTTGTTCAACCACTTCACTCGGCGATGCTGTTTGTCGTGGCTGCAAGCGGTATTCATTTGAGGTCATCAATTGGAATAGCTACGATGATGTCGCGAAATCGGCTGTGCTCAGTCGCATCGAGAAGCTAATTTGCCAAATCCTTGGGAATAAACTGCAAATTTTTTCAGTGCCTAATCTGAAGAAGGGGTTAGAAAAAGCCAAGATTCCTTATGACCCATCATTGTCCCCTTACTGCTGGTTGCATAATTTGCTTAAGAAGAACCATCAGAAGATTGACAACTTGCGTGAATATGGAGTTTGTGCCTTGCCGGAATTCTCAGACGTAAGCTTAACTGCGCTTAGTGAAACTATAGAACGAGAATTGCTGGTGCTCTGTGAGGCGCATTTTAACCGTTACTTCGAATTGCCCGGGGGAAATGACCGAACGTAGTCAAAAAAATTAGCCCACTAAATCAAAACTATGTAGGCTGATTTTTTTATCCTGAGCTTCGGCATACCAAGCTTTATTGTTCCAGTCTCCCAATACGATACGTTGGCCTATAATTTGACCATTGATAGGGCTAGTAAACGCTAATTCGTGGACACCGGGTCGATGGGTGTGTCCGTGCAGCATCATGTTTTCCTGAAACTGATTGAGTAAATCCAGAACCGCTTGTTCATTAACATCCATTATAAAATTATTTTTGGTTGCAGCTTTTTGGCTCGCTTGCCGAGCCTCTTGAGCGAAGGCTCTGCGATCATCAAGGGGTTTTGCCAGAAATTCTTGCTTCCAGACTTGCTGTCTCACTTGGGCGCGAAACTGCATGTATTCCAAATCGTCGGTACATAGCGTATCGCCATGAAGTAGGACGATATGGCCGGTTTCGGTTTTGAGTATGCAAGGATCTTCAATCAATTCAGCACCACAACGTTTCGCAAAATTATCCCCGATTAAAAAATCGCGGTTGCCATGCATTAGGTAAATCGAAGACCCTGCCACATGAAACCCTCGGAGCGCTGAGGTTATTTCATCAATTAAAGGGCTCTGCTCGTCGTCGCCGATCCAGGATTCAAAAAGATCTCCTAGGATATAGAGCGCGGCACAATTTCCTGAATTAATATTCAGGAATTGCAGCAATGTCCGAGTAATATCGGGTCGAGATTCCTCTAGGTGCAGATCCGAAATAAAAAGGATACGCTTTGACAAGATTAGCCTTCTTGGTTGATTTCAGCAGACTCAATGATAATCTCGACAACCGGCACGTCTTGGTGTCCGCTGCGTGATGTGGTTTCACATCCTTTTATCTTGTTTACCACATCCATGCCTTCAACCACCCGGCCGAATACTGCGTAACCCCATCCAACATCGGTTTTGTTGCGGTGATCGAGAAAGTGATTGTCACTGACATTGATAAAAAACTGAGAAGTCGCTGAGTGAGGGTCAGAGGTTCGGGCCATAGCTACGGTGCCCGTGAGGTTTGATAAGCCATTATCTGCTTCATTCTCGATAGGGTCGCCATTTGGCTTTTTTTGCATATCGGATTCAAAGCCGCCACCTTGGATCATAAAATCATTAACAACCCGATGAAATATCGTACCATCGTAAAAGTTTTGTTTTGTATAGTATAGAAAGTTAGCGGCGGATTTAGGAGCCTTGTCGAAATCCAGTTCTAAATTGATCGGGCCGTAGTTGGTAATAAGTATAATCATCATATCTGTTTTTTACTGACCCCACATAAAGTTTTAGTTAATGCATCGTTCGCGAACAGTTATAATAAGTGTTTTGGTATTCTCTAGAAAGCCCCGTTCAACGCCTTCCAAGGTTTCGTGCATATAATAGTTAGCCAATGACAGATTCGGATACGGACAGCAAGGATTCGACTAAGGGTTCAGTACCCTCTAATTTTATCCGCAACATGATCACCCAAGATCTTGCTATTAATAAGCATGAAGGACGCGTGTGCACCAGATTCCCACCCGAACCCAATGGTTATCTTCACATCGGGCATGCAAAATCGATTTGCCTGAATTTTGGCGTCGCTGAAGAAAACGGCGGGGTTTGTAACTTACGTTTCGACGATACTAACCCGATTAAGGAAAGCCAAGAGTATGTGGACGCCATAAAGAATAATATTGCTTGGCTGGGGTTTAAGTGGCACGGCGATGAGCGTTATTCCTCTTCTTATTTTGATCAGTTATTTGACTTCGCGGTAGAGCTTATTCAGAAGTCTAAAGCATTTGTATGTGGCTTGAGTCCTGAAGAAGCTCGACAGTATCGTGGAACTTTGACGACATCTGGGATGAATAGTCCTGACCGAGAAAGAACTACTGAGGAAAATCTGGATTTATTTGCACGTATGCGCGAGGGTGATTTTCCTGATGGAAAGTATACGTTGCGGGCCAAAATCGACATGACTTCGCCGAACATCAATATGCGCGACCCTATACTGTATCGAATAAGGCACATTGCCCATCACCAAACAGGCAATGAGTGGTGTATTTATCCCACATATGACTATACGCATTGTATTTCAGATGCGATAGAAGGCATTACTCACTCTTTATGTACGCTTGAGTTTGAAGATCATCGCCCCCTATATAATTGGATTCTTAATACCCTGAATATAGATAGAGTTCGACTGGCCAGTGATTTAGCGGAGACGGAATACAAGTACGTGCTCCCAGAACAAACTGAATTTGCTAAGCTTAAATTGAACTACACTATGATGGGCAAGCGAAATCTTAAAGACATGGTAGAAGGCGGGATTGTTGCGGGCTGGGACGATCCAAGGATGCCCACGCTGGCTGGTATGCGACGCAGAGGGTTCACTCCAGCGTCCATTCGTAATTTCTGTGAAATGATAGGCGTTTCTCGGAGCGAAAGTGTGGTTGACATGGGCATGTTGGAACACGCAATCAGGGAGAACCTTGACAAAAATGCACCAAGAGCAATGTGCACCCTGGATCCGCTGAGAGTAGTGCTAACTAATCTCAAAGAAGGCGAGGTGGAATATTTGGATATTGCCAATCATCCAAAGAACGAAGGTATGGGAAGACGCTCAGTACCCTTTACAAAGGAAATATTTATTGAGCGTTCGGATTTCGAAGAGCAGCCAAAAGCCGGATTCAAACGCTTAATCCCCGGAGGGGAGGTCAGACTTCGAGGTTCCTATGTTGTCCGATGTGATGGGGTGGTTAAGGACGATAGTGGGAAATTGCAACATCTTAATTGTAGTATCGATAAAGCGACTCTGGGAAAGAAACCGGAGGGCCGAAAAGTTAGGGGGGTTATTCATTGGGTGTCTGCAGAATACGGTGTGCCAGTAAGAGTCAGACTCTATGACAGATTATTTAACATCGAAAATCCGGAAAGCAAAGAAACAGAAAACTATCAAATGCACCTAAATCCAGATTCACTAGTGAAACTTGATGGTTGCATCGCAGAACCTGCCGTAATGGCAAAAGGGGCATACAGTAATTTTCAATTCGAACGAGTAGGCTATTTCTGTATCGATTTAATTGATTCGTCAGCAGAACTGTCGGTCTTCAATCGCACCATTACGCTGCGTGATTCCTGGTCTGACCAGTAATTCCCAAACGGCCAGTATTTTTATGTTGATCTACAATACTTACTCTCAACGGAAAGAAGAATTCAAACCTATTGTCGAAGGCAAAGTTCGAATCTACGTCTGTGGCCTTACAACCTATGATTATTGCCATTTAGGGCATGCTCGGATGCTGGTGGTTTTTGACGTGGTCGTGCGTTATCTCCGAGCACGCGGCTTCGATGTAACATATGTGCGAAATATTACCGATATAGACGATAAAATTTTGGCCCGTGCCGCTGAAAACAATGAGTTGTTCTCCGAGCTAACCGAACGGTTTATCAAGGCAATGCATGAAGACGAGCAGGCGCTGGCTATATTTCCACCAGACCAAGAGCCGAGAGCGACTGGGCATATCGACCAAATTATCTCCATGATTGAGACCCTTATAGAACGAGATTTTGCTTACCACGCTGAGAATGGGGATGTGTACTTTTCTGTCATGCGTTTTCCCAGCTATGGTAAATTGTCCAAGAAAAAAATGGACGAATTACTGGAGGGGGCACGTATTGAAGTTGGGGAATTAAAAAAGGATCCTCGCGACTTTGTGCTCTGGAAGCCATCGAAGGACGATGATATTGGATGGGATTCGCCTTGGGGCTACGGGAGACCAGGTTGGCATATTGAATGTTCAGCCATGTCCATTTCGGCGCTTGGGGACAACTTCGATATACATGGTGGTGGAGCTGATCTGATGTTTCCACATCACGAGAATGAAATAGCGCAATCGGAAGCGGCAACTGGAACGCGTTTTGCTAACATTTGGATGCACAATGGTCCATTGCGCGTTGATAATGAAAAAATGTCGAAGTCGTTGGATAATTTTTTTACAGTGCGTGAAGTCCTGAAACATTACGACCCTGAAGTAATACGGCATCTTCTTGTGGCCAGTCATTACCGTAGCCCAATTAATCATTCCGAACAGAACCTAAAGCAATCAGCTAGTGCTCTTGAAAGACTCTATATAAGCTTGCAAGACCTAGATGTTGCGGGAGCCAAGTCCCTAACCAACAGCAGATTTGAGAGGGCATTTTTTCAAGCCATGGATGATGATTTCAATACGCCAGAAGCTTTTAGCGTTATGTTTGAAATGGTCAAAGAAATTAATAAGCATAAATTTAAAGATCAAGCTTATGCGAACCAACTTGGAGCATTGCTTGTGCGACTGGGAGGAAACCTGGGTCTTTTGCAGCATGAACCGTCCGAATTTCTGCGAAGTGGTGTTAGCATAGAAATTGATTCAAAAGAAATTGAGCGCATGCTTACTGCAAGAGAGCAGGCTCGAGCCGATAAAGATTGGCAAAGAGCGGACGAAATAAGGGATAAGCTGGCGGCTATGAAGGTGGTTGTTGAGGATAATGCTGAAGGCAGCAGTTGGCGTATTGAACGCTGAATTTTTTCAAAATATCACCAACTCGGTTGAGACGGTTGGTACATTGACTGCCTCGACTCGCGCCGGTATGATGCCGACCTCCCTAAATTGATGCTTTTTCAGCTTTATCGGGGTATAGCGCAGTCTGGTAGCGCGCTTGCTTTGGGAGCAAGATGTCGGGGGTTCAAATCCCTCTACCCCGACCAAGTTTCAGAACTTTAGTTGTTCAATGGTGACTGTAGCTCAGTTGGTAGAGCCCTGGACTGTGACTCCGGTTGTCGTGGGTTCGAATCCCATCAGTCACCCCATTTTTTCCGTAGGCGCTATATCTAAACCTTTCAGAAATGGAGCGAGTCTGCGCTATGCTTAAGCTGGACCTTGTTCGATAATCCCTTTAAGTATGATTATGATTAAAATAAGAAATGTAAACGAAGCTCGAACTGGGGTTGATGAATTGAATCGCTGCGCACCTGTTTTACTTACCAGTGGCAGGGGCCAGTGGGTTGTACTTCTTGCAAAGGCGTACCTGAATCTATCGTTATTGATAGCAGGGATGTATACGGGCTTGAATTGTACTGGTACTCCGCGCACGCTTATTAATAACGAGGAAGATTCTGCCGTTAACACACGAATCCATCGACCTATTTAAAGAAAATGGTAGAAGGATGCTGTTCTTATAGAATATGCAGCTTGTAAAACTGCGCCCGTAGCTCAACCGGATAGAGCACCGGCCTTCTAAGCCGGATGTTACAGGTTCAAGTCCTGTCGGGCGCGCCACATCTGGAACCCATTTAATCCCATATTCCCTGAAAAAACATAAATTTACTAAAGAAAACTAGAAGCTTCCCGACATAATAATCGTAAGGTGTTGTATTTCGGCCCAGGTCAGGATTGGATTCTTGTCGCTGGGCCATTTACTTTATGGCACGGTAATCCTGCCAGTGCTCTGCATTGGCAGGATTCTTTGCTTCTCTTCGGGACAAGCTATGATATTGTCCTGCCCAGAGGCTCGCCAATCAATTAACGGGATTAGTTGATAGGTTCCCGTTTTCTTTGCTTTAGCGCCTCGTTTTCTAGCCTTTCTGCCATCTGGTTTGCGCGTATTGAAAGTAAAAAGTTGGTAATTCTCTGGCAGTGCCTCGTTCAATTGTTGCACAGATCCGAAGGATAGCTCGTTCCCATAGCTGACTTCAAAAACTATAATTGGTCGTTCAATTTTCAGTACATCTTGCATGCCAAAAAGCACTTTTTTCTCAAACCCTTCTACGTCAATTTTTACAATATCGAGATTTGCTATTTCCATTTCTTGGAAATAGTCGTCTCCCTTGACTAGTGGTAGTTTCCCGGAAGCTAAATTACCTATTTTTAAACTAGATGAATCGAATGAACCAATTCCCTGGTTTCTACCAATCGGGGCGTAAAAGGTAAGGTTTTCGCTGCGGTCACTTAATCCAACGGGATGTAGTCGTATATTGTGTATGTTGTTCAGATTAATATGGTGCAGGAGACGTTGGCTTACCTTGGAAAAAGGCTCGAAAGCGTAAACCTGGTTTGCAAATCGAGACATGAAGAGTGAATGTTGCCCAAGGTTTGCGCCAATATCACAGAAACAGCCGGAGTATTCGGTAGTGCCTGATTGTGCACGCTGAATGTGTTCCATAGTATCTCGTAAAAAGAAGAGTAGAGGTTTCTCGAAAGCGCCAAGATAAAATATACTGAACTCGATGCTGTTATTTAAATTTCCCTGGTATTTCAAGCCAAAGAACTCCTTTTCAAAAGGATAGTCATGAACGATTCCATAAGTGCACAGGATTTTATAAATCGATTTTTTATGGCTTATGTTGAGCCAAGGCAAGCGCCAAAGGAATTGATAAAAAGTTTTACCTAAACTCATGTTCTTCCCAAATTTGGCCTTTTGTAATTTCGAGCATTGGTAATGGTTTAAGGTCTCCCTTTTGATATAGAGGGTGAGAAGGCTGCTGTGTTTTATTACAATTAATGCAGTGCAATGTTTTAAACCGGTTTCTAATTGCATCACCACGCTGTAGATAATTTCCGTGACTTCCCCAGCAAGCTATTACTAGATCCGCGTTATCGTACCCTGCAGCAATCCAGCCATCATTGTAGTACCCAATGGGATGGGCCACATTCTTTAGGTCATTGAAATAGGTCGCTCGGTACGCAAAGAGGTTAACTATCTCCATTTTTTGGTACCCCCAAGTGTGGGCGAAGCTTACACAGCGACGAGTTGTAGGATCGTCCGTCTGATCATCAGCAGTTGAAGGGTTTAGCGCTATGAATAAGACACGGCCTTTACCTTCTTTCCATGACCTTTCGAGGTTGTAACGATAGCGTCCACAAGAAGAAAATTGAGCGTTTTGTGAGGTGTAGTGCATCTTCGACCTTCGGTTCCAACCAAACATTGAAAAGGTTGAAGCTATCCGTAAAAATCAAAAATAGCTACTCGTTATTTCTGATGTTTTTAAGTCTTCAATCTGTGCTGGATAGAAAGTTGCTATGGAGTAAGAGGTGGTTTAAGGTTCTCAAGTTTTCAATTAGATCTAAGTTTGGGGAAAATCAGGAAAGTAGATGTTAGCAGTGATAGGCGGGACCGGATTATCGCAAATGAACGGTTTCGAGCCTGCCGGGCAGGAACGAGTTGCCACCCCGTTCTGCAAGGAAAAAATCGAAATTGATCTCTTACAGCGCAATGGATGTAAGCTTGCATTTTTACTTAGGCACGGGAAAAAACATGAAAATCCACCGCATAAAATTAACTATCAAGCAAATATTTGGGCGCTACATAAACTCGGCGTAGATAAGATAATCGCTGTAAATGCTGTTGGCGGAATTCACAAAAATCTTGGACCCGGATGCCTTGCTGTTCCAGTGCAAATCATTGATTACACCCATGGGCGCGTTGCTACTTACTTTCAAGAAAACCTTCAGGATGTTATGCATATTGATTTTACCTACCCATTTACTGAAACTCTGCGATCCGCATTGCTCGATAGTGCAAACATAATGAATATGAAGTCGAGCAGCAAGCGGCTAGTAATGGACGGGGGGGTTTATGGGTGTACGCAAGGGCCTCGTCTCGAAACTATGGCTGAAGTGAATAGATATAAAATAGAAGGGTGTGATTTACTCGGTATGACAGCTATGCCGGAAGCAGTATTGGCGAGAGAATTAGGAATTGACTATGCGTTGTTAGCGCTATCTGCTAATTGGGCAGCAGGCCAATTCGAAGGAGAAATTCTCATGGGGGATATATCTAAAGTTGTGGAACAAAGCACAGAATTTCTAATAGGTATGCTTCAAATTTTGGTCGAGAAATACAATAACCCGTAGAATAATTATAAATCAGGATTATTAGGTGCTAATGGCGGTTTTTCGTAGGGTTTTACTAGGATCACTACACCTAATGCCGGATGGTCGAGGTAGTGAAATTCGTTGCTACGCATATCCCGATCTTGCTGCATGTGGTAGATCCTTATTGGATGGTAATTCAGATCAGGATTAGTCGAGCCGTAATTTAAAGAGTCAGTGATTTCTTCTGGCGGAAGGGGCAATTCCCAGTTTTCTTCAGAATTTTCTACAATACTAAACTCAGCAAGCCATAGATTGGTGTCTGCAATTACGCGATCTTGATTTTCATTAAAGTGAATCGTCAAGCTGCCTTGAAGTTCGTGTT
>CESC01051500.1_pt1 | contig 12529 bp, 9 predicted proteins | sample 531131 | NCBI WGS metagenome assembly CESC01 (sample SAMEA2621295, study PRJEB7988) | marine metagenome | biome: marine biome (ENVO:00000447); feature: mesopelagic zone (ENVO:00000213); material: "saline water (ENVO:00002010), including plankton (ENVO:xxxxxxxx)" | depth 800 m
AGCCCAGTAGCGTCCACCATTCTTCTGTCTTATTAAAATTCCTTATAACGTTAAACGCCAATCACTGTTTCAACAACTTCGTTGCGAGCCACAGTCGTGTTCAATAAACAAATTGGACAGTCAAAATACCTTTATTCGCTCAGAACGCCTATTTAATGTCATCGTTTTTGGTAACGCTCGGCTTCTGCGACTAAACTTATTATATCGAATACGCTCTATTTTCCACTACGGAAAGGTTATGAAACCGAACATTGCGAAACGAGCACGGGTACTAGTTGCTGAAGACCAAGCTTTAGCGAAAAGCCATATGAAATATGCCCTTGATGAGCTTGGGTTTGAGCATGTGGATTATGTTGTTAAGCCTACGCAAGCACTCAATGCGTTAAGTCAGCAACATTATGACGCTGTAATTTGTGCCTACGACTTGCGCGAAGATCATGGCGGTTATTGCCTGTTCGAAACCCTAAAAGCGCAGCACCTAGTTCCCCTCACCACTGGGTTTATTTTCACAAGCGCTGACACCAGCCCAGAAGCAGTACATGCCATTGTAGAACTGCAGCCCGATGAGTTTCTTGCGAAACCTTTTTCAGTAAACCAGCTTGAAAAACGGCTATCAAAAGTTATTGCGCGCAAAATGGTGTTGAACCCTATCTATCAGTATATGGATGAAGGTAACCTAGAGGGTGCTCTGATGGCCGTAGAAGCATTTATTTTAGAACCTAAATATGCTGAGTATTTTCCTTTAGCGCTAAAGGTAAAAGGCGATTTATTACTTTTGAGCAAGCGATATGATGAAGCAAAGTCATTTTTCCAAGGCATCATTAATGTACAAGAATTTGCCTGGGCAAAATACGGGCTCTGTAAATCCTTGGTCAACTTAAAAGAGTTTGAGGACGCCGAGCGGGCTATATTAAGCCTAGCGCTAAACTTAGAAAGTAACCTTGCCTCCTATGATTTACTTGCAGAATTAAAAATTCGAGAGGAAGCATTTGATGATGCCCTTGAGTGTATCAATATTGCTCGAGAGGTTTCGCCAAGAAACGTAAAACGGCATCAAACCGCTATGGAACTCTCTCGTATTACTCATGATTATCAAGAGCAATTTGATAGTGCGAGGAAAATTGTCCGGTACGCTAAGCAATCCATTCATGAGTGCGCAGAGCACTATTTAACTGCTGCCCGTGCGGGGGTAGATTTTGCCATGACGTCATCCCCTTCAGAGGTTTCTCATATTGTTCAGCAAACCAACGACTATTTGCGAGAATTGAAAACCGCCTACCCCAAAGAAGATGTGGCGCAACAAGTTCATGTTATTAATGCCAGGATTTGCTATTTACAAAATGACAGTGAAAAAGCCAAAACGATGATGGAATCCTTAGATTTCAGGCATTGGGAAGACAAGCCCACGGAAGCCCTTATCGATTCAGCAAAAGCCTTTCACGAAGTGGGGCTGCAAGGAAATGCCCTAAAGATACTTGAAGTATTAGAACAAAAGCTAAGTGACAGTGACGAGCCTAATCTTGTTTCATTCTATATAAAACAAGAAAAACGTGAGAAGGCGTCTATACCCTTAAGCCCCAAAAGCCTGAACAATGCCGCCGTGCTGCATTATCAACAAGGCGATTTAGCCAAGTCATTCAATACCTTTTTACAAGCCTACCAAGTGATGCCTAAAAATCCGGCCATCGCCTTAAATTTATTGCAGGCAATAACGATGCGCGCAACGCAAGGTCAGCCACGAATAAACAAAGTGGTCAGTTTGGTTAAGCGCTGTCGCACAACGATTGAAAGTTCAGAATTAACAGAAGAGCAAACACAGCGCTATAACAATATGAAAACCGTCCTTAATCAGGTTGCGTAAACCACGACGTTTTCGTGGAACAGGTTGTCTTTATATTCTAGTTCGTGGCTAAACGTCATACCTAAATTTTTCATAACTTTGATTGACGCTTTGTTCGCTGGGTTAGCAATTGCGGAAAATTTATCGATGCCAGTTAAATATAAACTGTCTTTCACTGTTTTCGCGGCTTCTGTCGCAAAACCCTGCCCCCAACTCGAACGCTTAAAACGCCAGCCTAATTCAATATTATCTGTTTCTGGTGAGTGGGTGAAAAAGCCAAACGGACGAACTAAAATCCAGCCAATACTATCCCGAGATTCTGTGACTTCTACTCGCCATAATCCCCAACCTAGCGCTGGGTTAGAAAAAGCGTGAACCCGGGGTATAAAAATATGGCGTATATCTTCTCTGCTGGAAGGTTTACCACCATTGATGTAGCGCATAACCGCTTCGTCTTGGTCAAGCTCCCACAAGAACTCAACATCCTTTTCGGTAACGTAGTGATAAGATAACCGCGCACTATTTCCTATATGCATATACTTCCTTTTATCGCAAATTTAGCTTTTATTGTTGTTTTTGTCGGCGTGGCGAACGCCATATAGATCGCCATTTAAGGTTAGCGCCTAACCTTTATTTTTGTTGCGTCTTTAGCCCGTTAGCCCCCTAACATAGCAAGGTGCGTGGTTGCACCTGTATTACCATCATGTAGATAATGGGTTTCGTGCTTTTGACCTAAACATTCTATGAGAAATTGCTTAAGGCCTGCCACGTCGCCATCTGCCAACAGATGGCGCATATCAATGCCATGCTCACTGAATAGACACAAATGCAGTTTGCCATTTGCTGCAACCCTAAGTCGATTACAGCTTTTACAGAAATCTTTACTGTAAGGCATGATAAGACCTATCTTTCCCGCGTAATCAGGATGAAAAAACTCTTGCGCTGGCCCGGCGTCTTTTCGTTTTACTATGGGTTGCCAACCTTGTGCTAGCAGCGTTTGCTTAATAGGCCCGCCACTTTGATGCTGCTGATTGAAAAACTGTGGAAGGTCCCCCGTCTCCATCAGCTCTATGAACCTAAGGGTCACTGGCATCTCTTTTAACCATGCCAAAAAACGGTGAAGGCGAGCGTCAGAGAAGTCGTTCAACAATACCGTATTAACTTTGACATCAAGGCCCGCATTTGCAGCTGCATCTAGCCCTGCGAGTACCTCTTTTAATTTATCTTGCCCTGTAATAGCAGCGAATTGACGAGGATCTAAGCTGTCTATGCTCACATTAACTTGATGTAAGCCAGCGTCTTTCCACTGTTTGGCATGAGCAGACATTCGTGCACCATGGGTTGTCATGGCGATACGTTCAATACCCGGAGTTTGCGCCGTTAAATGCAATACATCTAAAAAGTCACGACGAAGGGTAGGCTCTCCACCGGTAATTCGCACTTTAGACGTGCCTAACTGCGCAAAGGCAGATAATAAGGTTTGAATTTCATTTACGGATAAAAAGCTATCACTAGAAGGGCCTTGATAGCCATCAGGCAGACAATACTGACACCGGAAATTACACGCTTCCGTTATCGACAAACGTAAATAATGAAATTGTCTTCCAAAGCTATCTTCTAACAAATTTTCTCCTACACTCAGCCTTATGCGCGTCTGTTTTCATTCACGCACACCCTGTAGTGTACTTGTGCGCGCATCAGATTGAAATGATCTGCAATGTATATTTAAGAATGAATTGTTCTCTTTCTATTTTTAACTCTCCACCAGGCTTTCAAGTACGGACATGACACGCTTGTTAATTAAGGGGTTCGGGGCACTGAGCCCTCTTTACGCCTGTACATACGAAAATTATGTATATTTTAAACGCATTCTCTCATTACGGCGTAACAGCTTAATGGGTTCTATCCTGTTAACATTAACGCTTCTACTTGCCGTTTAACAAAGAGTCATTTCAATTCATGCCAAGACGCCATAACACAGTGTACAATAATGCCCCGGTAAAGTGGCATGTGCTGAAACAACTGCGCCCTTATTTATTGGAGTTTAAACGGCGAGTTGTACTTGCCCTGCTTTGCCTGGTGGCCGCAAAACTCGCCAGCATTGGGTTACCTTATGTGTTGAAGTACACGGTAGACAGCTTAAATGGCGATTTAACCACCCTTGCCCTGGCAGTACCCATCAGCCTCATTGTGGCGTACGGCACCTTGAGGTTACTCAATGTGCTGTTAGGGGAAGTGAGAGATACCTTGTTTGGTAGAGTCACCGAGCGAGCTATGCGTCGCATTGGCCTAAACGTATTTAAACATCTACATAACCTCGATTTGGGTTTTCATCTCGACAGGCGTACCGGCGGTTTATCAAGAGACATTGAGCGAGGCACATCAGGCATTAGTTTCTTAATGCGGTTTATGGTGTTTAACATTGTGCCTACCCTGCTCGAAATTGGGCTTGTGGTAGGCTTGCTTCTGTTTCAATTTGGTTGGTCATTTGCGTTTATCATCATTTCCAGTGTAATTTGCTATGTGGCCTTCTCAATGAAAGCCACCGACTGGCGCACTCGATTTGTTCAGCAAATGAACGAAGCCGATTCCACCACTAATTCCCGTGCAGTCGACAGCCTACTTAATTTCGAAACAGTAAAATATTTCAACAATGAAGCCTTTGAGGCGAACCGATACGACAACGATTTAGCCCAATGGGAAGTGGCAAGGCGCAAAAATCGATTATCTCTCTTCGCTCTTAATGCAGGCCAAGCCAGTATTATTGCCACCTCCATGACAGCAATGATGGCCAATGCCGCATTCGGCGTAATGAACGGCGATATGACGATTGGGGATTTTGTGCTCATTAACGCCTTCACCATGCAAATTTTTATGCCGCTTAATTTTTTAGGCTTTGTATACCGAGAAATAAGGGGTTCACTGGCTAACATTGATAATTTATTTTCACTACTCGCTCAGCGCCCGGCCATTTCTGATAAACCTGATTCACTGGCGCTCACATTAAAAGGCGGTGTTGAAAATGCGACTGTCCAATTTGAGAATGTACATTTTAGTTATCATGACGCGCGGCCTATTTTAAATGGCATTACCTTTCAGGTTGAAGCGGGCAAGAAGGTGGCCATTGTCGGCGAAAGTGGCGCAGGCAAGTCCACCATCATGAAGCTACTTTTTCGCTTTTATGAACCCACGAGGGGCACCGTATGCGTGAATGGTCAGGATATAAGCCAAGTCACCCAAAACAGTTTGCGAAGTCATATTGCTATTGTGCCCCAAGACACCGTTCTCTTTAACACCACATTGAAAGACAACATCGCCTATGGAAACCCTAACGCCACTGACGAAGAAATTATGCATGCAGCATCACTTGCCCATTTAAACCACTTCATTGCTCAACTTCCTGATGGCATAAACACAAAAGTGGGTGAACGTGGCCTTAAGTTATCCGGGGGAGAAAAACAGCGCGTAGCAATTGCAAGAGCACTGCTAAAAGGCGCGCCCATTATGATATTTGATGAAGCCACATCGTCATTAGATAGCGAATCGGAGCAGGCCATTTTAGCTGCGCTACGGGATGCCGCAAAAGGCCATACCAGTTTAGTGATTGCCCACCGGCTCTCTACAATTATTGATGCTGACAATATACTGGTGATGAACAAAGGTATGATTACCGAACAAGGCACACATAGCCAACTACTGCAAAAGCAAGGTGTATATGCCAAACTATGGCACACGCAGCAGTCAACTCGAAAGCGCTAATATTTAGGCGCCTTTCTCGGCCAATAAATCGTTATAAAAAAGCACAGGTTATGGATCCCGAACTGATAAAAACCACCGTCAATCAGATTATGCCCTTTGGTAAATATGCAGGGCGTCGCCTTTTCCATTTACCCGAACCTTACCTTGTATGGTTTCACAAACAAGGCTTTCCTAAAGGCAAGCTAGGCGAACAATTGGCATTGATGTATGAAATAAAACTCAACGGTTTGGAATCGGTTGTTGAGCCCCTACTCGATGATGACTAAGCCAGCGAAATCATGGAAGTGAGCTGACGTAGTCTAGCCTGAAACATAACAACGGCATCAGGAATCCATGCCGTCACAATGTGCTAAAGTGCCTTTTTAACGCTAGCTTGAAAGATTTCCCCACCTTTAAATTTACGCCCCCACTGAGGGTGACAGTGTCGGTATTCAGACACATCAGTGTCTTTTTATTAACCACATAGGATTTGTGTATTTGTAAAAAATCGACCTTAGGCAAACCTTCAAGAAGTTGTTTCAACGTACTATTTGCCAGCAACATGGTTTGTGTTGTCCACACTTTTACGTAGTTTCCATACGCTTCAAGATACACAATACTGTCGATGTCTAACCTGTGTATCTCACGTCCTACTTTTACTTGTATTTTTGAGGCATGGTTGTGCACTTGGCATCGTTCTCGAACTTTATCTAATGCTTTTGACAGCCGTTGGCTGTTCACAGGTTTCAGCAAATAATCTGCAACGTCGAGTTCAAATCCGTCAATGGCAAATTCTGAATACGCGCTCACAATAATCACTTGCGGCGGATGAGCGATGACTTTAAGCATATCAATGCCGCTTAGTGCCGGCATATTAATATCAAGAAAAAGAAGATCCACGTGGTGTTTTGCCAAGTGCTGCAGTGTTTCTGTAGCACTAAAACACCGCCCCACTATAGCGATATCCGGATGTTGCTTTAAGTGATGCAACAATACGGTGTGTGCTAAGGGTTCATCGTCAACAATCAGTGCTTTTAGCATGGCTGTAAATCCAACGTTAAACTCGCTACCCAGGTACCCTCTATGACGTCATTATCGAGGGTATTATGTTCACCTGGCAACAGTGAAAGCCTTCGGGCAACATTCGTTAACCCCAAACCTGTCTGACTCGCTTGTTGAGAACCAGACCAAATGGCGTGTTCAGGTTGAGACAGTGCGCCTTCAGCAAGGTATGGGCTTTGGCATGAGAAGTGAAGCACACCGCACTCATCAATACGTATCGACACATTTAATACACTCGGCTTTTCCGCTTTTTCTATGCCATGTTTGAACGCATTTTCCAGCAATACTATCAATAAAAGAGGGGGTATTTGATACCCTTTATTGCAGGTAGGCCAGCTTACATTAATTTCGCAATCGCTTTGATATCTTAGGCCTTGCAGGGCTAAATAATCATTTACATACGCCAGTTCATCCTCTAACGCGACCCACTCTTGCTGGCCTTTATACACCGTATAACGCAATAAATTAGATAGATGCTCTATGCTTGTTGGTGCCCTATCCGACTTTTCTAATGTTAGTGCATACAGGTTATTTAGCGTGTTAAAGAGAAAATGCGGGTTAATCTGTTGCTGTAACAATTGCAATTCAGTACGAACTTTATCCTTTTCTACACGGGCGAGTGTTGCATCAAACGACTTACGCTCGAACGCCAAAATAACGGGCATAGTGACCGCTAAAAAAGCAAACATAAAACGGAAATTATCCAAATCAAACGCATTGCTGTTTTCAGAGGGAAGTAATGTCAACGACGACTGCGTATTTAATGGCAACAGCAGTGCACTTGCACTCAACACAGGTGTAGCTAGCAGAATAAATACAAGAGCAGTGGCTGCATAAGGGATTAAGCCTTGTGAAGATAATACCCTACGGATTAACCAGTATCGGTTAACCCAGTATATAAAAAAAAGTATTGCGGCCAGCCACAAAAACTGAAAAAAGTACGCCACAAAGCGATCAAATTCACCCACCACTTGATTGAGATCTACTTTCATTGCCAGCGGCTGGTTGTTCATAGGATCGGGGGTATACAAAAATATGCCGGTGCAACCAATTACCCAAATAAAAAGCGTGGCCGCAACCATTGCATCGAGTGAAAACACACGCTGAACCCACAATGCCGATTTTACATTGCCGCTCGACGGTGTTTTATGAAAATGATGTAGCCCTCCAAGTAAGGCGCCCACTATAAAAAACCAAACGATTTGACTGTCCAATTTGGTATGACTGTCCAATTTGGTATGACTGTCCAATTTGGTGAGGCTGTCGGCTGAGGAGACTATAGAAGCGGCAGTTGGTTGTGGTGGCTGCGCGGAAAAAGGCAAAAGTAATTCGCTGGGAAGATTCGCTGAAAAGAGAAACAATGAATAAAGCAGGCATACGCTAAACCATACCAGCGCGCCCCAGGGACGATGCAAACATGACAACAACCCCACTGACGTTAAGTAAGGCACTGATAGAAGTATTGCTTTTAAATGCAATACAATAAAACGTGAGCCATGCTGTGCCTGCTCGTTAACAAAGGATAAGTTAGCCGCCAGCAATATAGCGGCAACTAATGGCAGCAAACTGGCCAGTAAACCTCTATCCATTTTTAGGGCAATAGTCATGTCACTCTCTTTCAGTTTTCGCTTCTAGACTGTCAACAAAAACAGATATTTGCACACAGAAAGTGATGAAAATACGCTTTTTACTGATGAAAGTAAAAAAGCCCCCTTATTTGGCCTCTCGTCACGCCATCATACCCTTTAGTCACGCTGTAGTTTCACAACGCTATTTTGTATTTATAGTGCAAACATATCATTCACCTTTACTGATGAAGGCTCACATGCTTACTGTAAAAAATCTCAATAAAACCTATACAGACGGCACACATGCACTAAAGAACATTACCCTCACATTCCCTACAGGTATGGTAGGGCTGCTTGGTCCAAATGGTGCAGGAAAATCCACACTTATGCGAACCCTAGCCTGCTTACAGCCACCCGACTCAGGCACGGTGTTATTCGATGGCATCGATATTGTTGCCCACCCCAATGCCCTAAGATCCCAATTAGGCTACTTACCTCAATCCTTCGGTGTATACCCACACCTTAGTTGCCGACAACTTTTAAAACACATAGCCTCGCTAAAAAAGGTGGATAAAAATAAAGTAGATGCGCAAATATCTTCACTACTATCATTAACAAATTTAACCGCAGTCGCGAATAAAGCGGTAACTCAATTCTCAGGCGGCATGCGTCAACGCTTCGGTATTGCTCAGGCACTGTTAGGTAACCCGAAATTAATTATTCTGGACGAGCCAACGGCAGGTCTCGACCCGCTTGAACGTCAGCGTTTACATAGTTTACTGGTAAAAATCAGCAAGCAAACACTCGTGTTACTGTCTACTCACATTGTGGAAGATATTGAAAACCTGTGTGGTCACGCTGCTATTATCATGCATGGTGAAATAGTCGATAGCGGCGAAATCCCCAATTTGATTGCGCCTCTACAAGGAAAAATTTGGGAATCCTCTTTGCAACCACCTTGTGGAATGCTGGTGTCTGAGAGCTATCATTTCGGGAAAGACGTATGGCGTGTTTATCATCACGAGGCTCCTTGCAGCGAGGCAATAAGCCGAGACGCCACCCTTGAGGACAGATACTTCTACGAATTAAATAAGGAGCAATGCTAATGCTTCTATTTTTTTCAGGATGGATAAACGAATGGCGTCTTTATCTCCGTCACCCCAGCGTTTGGTTAAGCTTTATTATTTATGCTGGCTTTGGCATTTTGTTAGCACAAGGGTTATCGGTTGACGGCGACGTGTTAACTAAGCGGTTAGTCCTGCTAAACAATGCAGCAATGATGCTTACCTTGCCAATTATTGTGGGGCTGTTAACGCCGGCATTGTTGCAGCGCGATACCCTTTCTCACATGCATCCACTGATAGCCGTCACACCAACCTCTGCAAAACAACAGTTTATATTACGTGGAGGGGCTTTTTTCTCCCTACTTTGCCTGCTAACACTTCTTTGTATTGTCGGGCAAATTTTAATGATTTCTCCCTCCGCCTCACAAAGCTCTAGCTTATTGCAAAGTGCCCTTAAAAGTACCCTTTTTTTATATTGCCCCATTTTAGTGTTATTCACTGCATTGGCGCTCGCCTGTGCCCGCTATTTCAATAACGCCTTACCGAGCTATGTTGTCATGTGTGCCATGTGGGCGGGTTATGTCATGCTAGCATCGATTAATGGGTCGCCACTTTTAGCGGGAAGTCGTGTACTTTCTCCTCAATGGTATGCGCTCATGTCGTGGCTAGACCCCTACGGATTCACGGCCGTGTACCAGCAATTAGAACAAAATACTGACTGGTCGCTGACGTTTAAAATCCTTTTAAATAGAGGGTTGTGGCTGGCAGTTGCTGCTGGTATTTTTTACATCGCCAGAAGTGCCTTTGATGCTGAATCACGTAATCCAACACGTGTTTTACTCAAGCCCAAAACCGTTAAACCCCTAAATTGGACAGTCACTTTTTTATCGGGGTGCGTCAGAAAAAATTCAGTGTTACGTCACTTATTCTCTCGCCGCGACATCGGTTTAACGCTTTTCCCGCAAACTTTGCGCTCATTAACCTTGTCGACGACGCTTATCCTGGTGTATGTCATTTATGCCTGTATGGTATTTTCTGAAGTGCTGTCAGGTATAGGTTATGCCGAGCCTTTTTCTCAGCTAAAAACCATCACCAGTATGGATGCTCTGGCGAGGGTGGTATGGAATCTTATGCCGTTTGTCGGTTTCATTCTCATGAGTATTTGGGCATGGATACTATGCTGGAAAGATAAGCGATATCAAATGGTAGAGCTGGTCGCAGCAACGCCAACCGGAAGTCGTCATTTAATCACCGCACAGTGTTTTTCGCTTACCTTAATGTGGGGAGTTTTTTTAGGCGTAACCGCCATAGCGACTATGACGGCGCAATTATGGTGCAACAGCCCCCTGTCTTACGAGACATACGCTGAAACCCTATTGTTAACCGGTTTACCCCTATTGTTATTCGGCTTGCTCTGTCTTGTTGTGCATCATCTTTCACCAAACCCTCTCATTGGCGGGCTTATTTGTGGGTTAATGATTGTCATAAAGTTTTCACCCATTATGAGCATGGTGGGAATACCACACCCGTTATGGGATATTGCAGGCACGCCTCTTCAAGTAGCCAAACTTCCCGTTGGCTTTCAAATGAGTCAGTCTGCCTTTTTACCTTTTTTCAGCTACTGGGCTTTACTTACCACCTTACTGCTGTTTCTTGCCATACGAAAAAGCCATAGGGGCACCGGTTATACGCATTTGTTTAGCCGCGGTCACTTCCCATTAAAGGTGGCTGTTTGCGCGATGCTTTTTAGCGGCACTTTTATATTGCATAGCGCTCTAAAAGACGAGCGCGCATTAATGATGCCCAGTGAGCGCCACCACGTAAAAGCGGCCTATGAAAAACGTTACCTTCACTGGAAAGACAAGGCGCAACCTGTGGTCACCCATATTCAGGCGAATGTGCGATTTTACCCCCTACGCGGCATCGCTGATATTGCACTTTCTCTTACCTTAACCAACCATAGTAACAGCCGTATCGATAAAATATTGGTGGGTGCTCATCCGGATTTCACACCAGAGAACATCGATGTTGAAGGGGCAACCCTAAACCATTACGACGTTTATACACAGCAACGTGAATTTGACCTTGTTAACCCATTGCTCCCCGGACAATCAAAACAGCTGAATGTTGCTTTACAGGTGGCGAATAAAAACTTGTGGACGTCACCCACTCACCACGTTATCCGCAAGCCTTTTAGCTATTTACGTGGTGTACCTCTTATTCCCAGCATTGGCTTTAATCGCTATTTCACATTGACGGATAGTTCACTTCGTGAAGAGGCAGGGCTACCGGCTTTGCAATATCCCATTGCGAGTGCCTTGACGGCCTCTAACGCAGAGATCAGCGCAGAAGCGCAAACCGTAATGGTAACGTCTCAACTCACTGCTCCAGTCGGCTATTTCACTCTTGCTCCTGGCGAAAAGCGTAAGCAATGGACTGAGCAAGACGGCGACGAGCACACCATGACTACGCTTTATGCGACTCGCGAACCAATAAGAGCCATTCCAGCGTGGATAGCCACCGAATTTACCCACGCTCACGAGCCGGCTGTCCTTGCAGACAAGAGCGTCGAGGTAAACTTGATTGCCGCGGATAATGAGGAGGCAAAAGATGTTCATCTGCGTGCCGCCACCCAAACTTTGGCTTGGTTTGAACAGCACATAGCGCCCTACCCTTATGCCCAGCTTACTTTCGTATTTGCACCTGACTTAGGTCCAAGTGGTTATGCGCTGCCTCAGGTACTTATCTTCGATCATTTGCTCGCGATGCGAACTACCCCCATGGAAGATGGTTTTGATCAGCGCTACAGAAGAGCAGTACATGAAGTGGCTCACCAATGGTTTGGTCATCAGATTGGCTTTGGGTTACCCGCAGACAGTGCTTTCTTAGTCGAGTCATTAGCCAAATACGTTGAATTAGTCATGCTTGAGCCGCGGGGCACAATGAATAAGCTAGTTGAGTATGAAGCGCGCCGTTATGCCCATTACCAACAAGGCAATACCACGCCACCTGTGGCTTTCATCAATGGGACTGAGACAGCAGATGTTTATTCTCGAGCTACGCTGGTATTTGCAGAGCTTAGGCAACTCGTTGGCGACAAACCCATTACGGATACCATTCGCGCGTTGTTTGAACGGCAAAAAAGCAAAGGAAAACCTGTGGCTGCCATCGACTTTGTTCGTCTGCTTTTAGCACGCACCAATAGGGTTCATCACAAGCGTATTCAGCAGCTGTTTCTGGAAGAAAGCTAAAAAAAA
>CESC01169145.1_pt1 | contig 12492 bp, 14 predicted proteins | sample 531131 | NCBI WGS metagenome assembly CESC01 (sample SAMEA2621295, study PRJEB7988) | marine metagenome | biome: marine biome (ENVO:00000447); feature: mesopelagic zone (ENVO:00000213); material: "saline water (ENVO:00002010), including plankton (ENVO:xxxxxxxx)" | depth 800 m
CTCATCAATACGTTGATCACCATTGCGGCCAGAAACATTTCCATACGGGACAATGCTCCAAAGTTTACACCCTCATATCCAATTTCATTGCAAGGTTATATCCATAGGCATATTTATGAACCCGAAAAATTGAGAAGTCAGACTATGGCATCCGTCTTCCATGTCTCACCCCATTATCTTGGGGAACGCTTTAAAAAAGAGACCGGGGAAAACCTAAAAGATTACATTGGTAAGTATCGGATAAAACTGATGGAATCAAGACTTCAATATACGGATATGCGCATAAATGAACTTTCTGCAGAGTTTGGCATGACCGATTCCAGCCATCTCACCAAATTCTTTCTTCGACATACAGGGATGACCCCGACCCAATTCCGTGCTAGGTCAAGGAAACAAGCTTAACTTACTATTGGGTTGCCCCTTACCAATCTCCATAATTAGAACTAGTTGAATCAAATAGGAACCTATAATCCCACTTTTGTGCTATTCTTCCTCTGAAACAGACTATTTCCACGGAGCTACCGCTGATAACTTTGTTCAACAAATTAAAAAACATACGTTATGAGTAAAACCATATTTATCACAGGAGCTTCCAAAGGGTTTGGAAAACTGTGGGCGGAAGCCTTTTTAAAACGAGGGGACCGCGTCATCGCAACTGCACGAAAAATTACTGACTTGGATGATTTGATCGCCACCTACGGGGACCTTGTTTTCCCATACCAAATGGATGTCAATAACAGAGCTGAAGTGTTCAAAACTGTTGAAGATGCAGCAAATGTCACTGGGAATATTGATGTACTGATTAACAATGCTGGTTTCGGGTTATTTGGTACCACGGAAGAGACCACCGAGGAGCAGGCACGTGCACAAATGGAAACCAACTTTTTTGGTTCCTTATGGGTAGCACAAGCCATCCTTCCTGTATTTAGAAAACAAAAAAATGGGCATGTCATTCAAATTTCCAGTTTTCTTGGATTAACGACTTTACCAATGTTAGGGCTTTACAACGCCTCCAAATTCGCTGTGGAAGGATTAATCGAGACCATTTCCTCGGAAGTGGCCCATTTAGGCATCAAAACCACCCTGATCGAACCCAACGGGTTTTCCACAGATTGGTCAGGAGCTTCGGCCGTCCAAACGCCTTCCACCATTACCGATTACGATCCAGTACGCGATGCTTTCGAAGCAGCAGGATCCAACCCTGACAACTGGGGAATTCCAGTGGCAACGGTACAGCCCCTATTGGATGTTGTAGACATGATCCAACCCCCAAAACGACTTTTATTCGGCAAAGTGGCGTACCACACCATCCATGATGTACTTAATCATAGACTAAAGGAGGTTGAAGAATGGAAAACGGTAAGCTTGGCCGCACACGGGCATTAATGGGAAATCAATTGCTATGAATACAAGGGAGGGTCAACCAATGGCCTTCCCTCCCTTTCAAATCCAAAAAAATGATCGTACTCGAAAAAGAACACAAAGGACTGAGCACTTGGCTTGCTTTTATGTTGATCCCACTAGGGGGCTTGGCCACGGATATTTTTTTGCCCTCCCTTCCCGGTATGGGACGTTATTTGAACGTTTCCCAATCCGCGGTCCAACTTTTAGTGATTTTGTTCATGACCAGTTCGGGACTGAGCCAAATTTTCATCGGAGGTATTTTGGACAGTTTGGGTCGATATCGGATCAACCTCATTTCCCTATTGGCCTTTTCCCTCGTGAGCTTTTTGATCACCATTATCCCAAACATCCATGTGATCTACGGTCTTCGGATCGTGCAAGGAATTGCTGTATCCTTGATCATAGTGGGTAAAAGGGCCTATTTTGTAGATCTCTATTCCGGAAACCGCTTAAAGCACTATACCAGTCTATTTTCAGTGGTCTGGGCCACGGCACCGGTTATTGCTCCTTTTATTGGAGGGTATTTGGAGCATAATTTTGGCTGGAGAGCCAATTTCTACTTCCTTGCCCTGTTCACTTTGACGATGTTCGTCCTTGAATTTCTATATAGCGGGGAATCCTTGCCAACACATGAACGAAATCCGTTCAAACTTTCCAAAATCGTAAAAATCTATAGATCCATGCTTGGTACCTGGGATTTCAGTCTGGGCCTGTTGATCATCGGCACCAATTACAGCCTTCAGATTTTATATAGTATCTCAAGCCCATTTCTCATTGAGGAACAGTTCCACCACTCCCCCATTACTACGGGCAACAGTGCCCTTCTATTGGGTCTGGCACTCATGGCCGGGGGTTTGGTTTCCAAAGCCTTGATCCATATTCCCTTAAGGAAAAAATTACTAGTGGCCATCCTTTTGGAAGTAATCCTTGCATTGGCCATGACCGTACTATCGATTCGGTACAGTTCCCTTTATACCTTGGTGGGTATCGCATTGTTGATCAATTTGATCTCAGGGTTCATTTTCAACAATGTATACTCCTATTGCCTCAGACGATTTAGTTCGAACGCCGGGGCAGCCAGTGGTTTGACCGGTGGAGGTATTTATGTGATCAGTTCGATATTGAATTTTGGCTTGATCAGTTTGGTAACCGTTTCCAGTCAATTGGTCTACAGCTATCTGAATTTAGGACTTGTGGGACTTATGTCCATGGCCATTTTGGGATTCCTATCCCATCGAAAGGCCAGATCCATCGGTCATGAGTAGGGCCATAGGAGTTTTGTGCTATTGTTCCCGACAAATGGACTATTTAAACCCTTTGGAAAACAAGAATTTTACATCATAAATTAACATATAAACCAAATACATATCACAATGAAAAAGACAGTTTTAATTACAGGAGCATCCCGCGGATTCGGAAGATTATGGACCGAAGCCCTTTTGGAAAGGGGTGACAACGTTGTAGCCACAAGTAGGAATATTACAGCCTTTGACGATTTGGCAGAAGCGCATCCAGAAAATCTACTGCCCCTTGCTTTGGACATAACCAACAAGGCCCAGGTAGAGCAAGCCCTTCAAACCGCCAAGACCCATTTTGGTTCGGTCGATGTCGTTATCAACAATGCAGGATACGGCGTCTTCGGAGCAATTGAGGAATTGGAGGAAAAACAGGTTCGTGATTTGATCGATGCCAACATCATGGGCACCTTGTTTGTCACCCAAGCCGCCATACCGATCATGAGAGAGCAAGGAAAGGGTCACATCATCCAACTCTCCAGTGTCCTTGGTATTTGGGCGTTACCAATAATGGGAATGTATAATGCCACCAAATTTGCCGTGGAAGGCATGAGCGAGGCCTTGGCACAAGAGGTAAAGGATTTTGGTATCCATGTGACCATGGTAGAGCCCAACGGTTACAAAACAGACTTTGGGGGTAGTTCAGCAGTAAATGCAGAAATCAACCCTGTCTATGAAAAGGTAAGGGAAACCCTATTCCAAACAGAGGGCATGCCCGTGGAACAGTATGGTACACCGGAGGCCACTGTACCGGCCATCTTGACATTGATCGATGCCAAGGAACCGCCCCTTCGATTGTTCTTGGGCAACTTGGGTCTTAAGAAGACCAAGGAAGAATACGCCAAAAAACTGGCAGAATGGGAAGCTTGGGATGAAGTGGCCGTTGCTGCACACGGATAATAAAAGGTGTCTCCATGGATTCACAGGTGTTAAAATAGCGTGAATCCATGGATACTTCAATGTAAAAAAATACTACTTTTAATTATATGAAACATTTCCGCACATTAAGTGAACTGCATGAGGGAAATGGATGGTCGCCACCCGAAAATCCTTTTTTCAGTATGATTGGATGTCAACAGGCCTGTCCCCTTGGAGATAGGGAGTTTACAACTGATGCTTATGTCATTGCCTTCAAAAAATTAAAATCCGGGGTGATCATGTATGGTCGTACGCCCTACGACAATACCAACGGTTCCATGTACTTTATGAAACCAAGACAAATTATCGAGCTCAAGGGCCTGGAATTTGAGGAAGCTGGTTTTATGTTCTTTATCCACGAGGATTATCTTTTGGGCCATGAACTCTTCGAAACAGTGCAGAAATATGGCTTTTTCGACTATGAGGTCAATGAAGCCCTACACTTATCCCCCAAGGAGGAAAGTGTCATTTGGGAGCTCAAGGATAAGATCATTACAGAATACAACAACAATCAGGATGAATACAGTAGGGAAATCATGTTGGGGCACATCGCCTCCATATTAATGTATTCCCAGCGGTTTTACAAAAGGCAGTTCATTAACCGATCGGAGCTTTCCGGCAAGACCATATCCAAATTCGATGCGGTCCTCCAGAAATATATCAAGGAAGGTGGACTTCAAGAAAGAGGGTTGCCCTCGGTGAACTTTATGGCAGAGCAACTGTTCCTATCACCGAGATATTTAAGTGACCTTTTGAAACAGGAAACAGGTAAAACGGCCTTGGAACTCATCCATCTTACGCTTATTTCCGAAGCAAAGAACCTGCTTAAATCAGCAGACCGTGGAGTTGCTGAAATCGCGTACGAACTTGGTTTTGAAAACACCTCTTATTTTACACGGCTATTCAAAAAACAAACAGGGATGCGTCCCTTGGATTTTAAAAAGCAACTCTTATTGAACTAATAGAATCAATAAAAAAGGATGGACCAAATCCATCGGAATCTTTGCATAAAAAAAAGGGAGCATATCGATAGCCTAAATGGCACTGTTGGATATGCTCCCTTTACTTTTGAAATAGACCGAATCTTCCTCGCTATCTCTGGAATACCAACATAGGGTCCAATTGCCTTTATTGACCTTTCGGAACATAATGAAAAGTACCATTGGATTTGACAATATATCCCAAACCTGGAAATGGAAGGTGATTGCCAAAAAGCAGTTGCTTGGATTCTGCCAAGTGTTCCAAAACGGATAGCCTAGTACGAACACCAAGTTCAAAATCAGAATCAATCTGGTTGCCCCATTCGGGATGTTCAACCAAAATTTGATGCTGGAAAACATCAGCGATATGTAGAAGTTTATCGTCCCCAGAATGGATCTGTATCATCATTTGTCCTGGAGTATGTCCCGGAGCCGGAAGCATATGCAGAAACCCCAACAAGATGTCGTTAGCATTGTAAAAGTGTAGGACAGATTCCAGTCTTTCCAAAAATTGCCTTGCAAATTGGATTTCAAAATCGGCCACAGCATTGTGTGTTCCTTTCGAAAAATCAGGTTCTGGGGACATCCAAAAATCATATTCTGTTTTAGATAGGTGAACCAAGGCGTTTGGAAAGGCAAGGGCGCCATCCTCCGTCAAAACTCCACCAATATGATCGGGATGTGCATGGGTAAGTACAATATGAGTAATACTAGATGGGGCAATATCAGCACTTGCGAAATGATCCAACAATTTTCCACTCGTTGGCCCAAGGGAACCTCCACAACCAGTATCGATCAAGATATGTTCGTCCCCTGTAGCCGCAAGTAAAATGTTCCCTGCCAAACGGATATATTCATTGGAAAGGTTCTGGTTATTTAAGAACAGTTGTAAATCACTTGGTTCAACATTAGGGGCAAACATGGGTTGAATGGGACGTATTTCGGAATAACCATCCGTAAAAACGGATATTTCCAAGGTTCCCAAAGGGAACTTGTAGTATCCCTTCTTTTCCAGTATCGAATTTGTCATTATTATAGTATTTTTAAGGACACAAAATTAACGATAGCTACTATCCAAAAAATAGTACTATCCTAAAGGATAGTGGATTAATTACCATATAACATGTCTAACGCTACCCATAAAGAATGTTTGGAAATCATGCTTCCTATAAGGGATGCCCTTGACATTTTAAAGGGTAAATGGAAGCTGCCCATCATTATTTCACTTTCGTTCGGAAAGAAGAGGTTTCGTGAAATCGGAAATGAAATTTCGGGAATAACGGATCGGGTACTCTCCAAGGAGTTAAAGGAATTGGAATACAATCAACTGATCAAAAGAACTGTTCATAATACGTTCCCACCTTCTGTGGAATATGAGATCACGGAACATGGTTTAAGTTTGGGGAAGGTCATCATGTCCCTTAAGGATTGGGGACTAAGCCATCGTGAAAAGATCACAAAAGGCTAGTCCCCAAATCGTTTAAATGTATTATCCCAAAAAGGCAGCGTACATCCAAACCAACTTTTCCTGCTCCCTGATATAATCGCTCATCAACGAATTGGTTCCTTCATCCTGCGCCTCATCCGCCAAGACCAACAATTCCCTTTCCTGAAGCAGAAGAATCCTGAAAGATTCCAAAATGATACGGACGGCGGTTCCTTCATCCTGAACATTTTTATGTTCGGATATCTGGGCCACTTCCACATAATCTGAAAAACTATGCAATGGTTGTTTCCCCAATGTGAGAATTCGTTCTGCTATTTCATCAATTTTCACCAATGAATCGGTGTACAATTCTTCAAATTTGGCATGTAGTTCAAAAAACTTGTCTCCCTTGATGTTCCAATGGAATCCCCTTGCGTTCAAATAAAAAACCTGATAGTTCGCCAATAGCGCATTGAGCTTTTCAGCAATATGATCTGATTTGGCCTTTTCAAGACCTATGTAATTTAAATAATCCATGATTTACTTTTTATAGATTGCTAATTCTTCTTTTGAGTTGTAGTAATTAAAAAACATAAGGGCCGGAATCCATACTCCAGCCCCTATCGATCAAAACCACAACCAACATCTATTATGCATTGTTATTTCAAATATTTTTTCAGTTCGGCAGCGGCGTGATCTAACATGGCTTTTGTGGAGGGCTGATCGGCCAAAGCGTTCAACAATCCAAAGTCATGAATGGTTCCATTGTAACGAACTGTGGTCACTTCGACACCTGCTTGGTCCAACTTACGGCCATAGGCTTCACCTTCATCCCTAAGGATATCGTTCTCAGCGACCATGATCACTGCAGGTGGCAATCCTTTCAATTCATCGATACTGGCTTGCAATGGAGAGGCATAGATAGATTTTCTTTCTTTGGGATCGGTGGTATATTGGTCCCACATCCATTTCATAATGGGTACGGTCAAGAACCTATCGCTGGCAAATTTTTGGTAGGACTCTTGGCTAAACGTGGCATCGGTTACGGGCCACAAAAGGATCTGGGCCTTAATTTTGGGTCCATTTTCAGCTTTTGCCCTTAGGGCTGTTACTGCGGTCATATTGCCCCCTACACTATTTCCTACAACGGCCAATCGAGATCCGTCCACATTGATTTCCTTACCATGCTCGGCCACCCATTTAGTTGCGGCATAGATTTCATTAATAGCCACTGGGAATTGGGCTTCTGGAGAAGGGGTATAGTTTACAAAGACCCCAACGTATCCGGAGCGAACCACTAGGTCCCTGACCAATCTCTTGTGGGTAGGATAGTCTCCCAAGATCCAACCACCACCATGGATGAATACGAATACAGGAAGTTCCCCTTTCACGCCACTTGGGCGGACAATATTCAATTTTACCTCATATCCATCGGAATGGATGGTCTTTTCAGATTCATCGATGCCGCTAAGATCGACTTCAAAAGCTTCTTGCGCCCCTATCAAAACCTGACGGGCATCTTCTTTGGAAAGGGTTTCCAGACCTGGTCCACCAGAAGTGTTCAATACGGTTAAAAAATCCTTTACGCCTTGATCAAGATGTGCATCTGTGGCATAATCTTGTACCTGTGCATTAACTGTTGTACTCATAACTGTTAGAATTAAAGTTTTAAAAATTGTTTTCATTGTGATTCTTTTTAAAGGTTATTTCATTTTGATGGCACAAAGATTTATTATTTGGCATATATAAATCAAATTAATAATTTTATATATTAATTATTTTTACTTATAAGTATGACTATACAACAGCTCCGGTACATTGTGACCCTTGAAAAAGAACGACATTTTGCTAGGGCGGCAGAAAAATGCTTGGTTACCCAACCTGGTCTGACCATTCAGTTGAAAAAATTGGAAGAGGAAATCGGCATCAAGATCTTTGATCGATCCAAGATTCCCCTCGAACCAACCCCTCTTGGCCTAGAGATAGTTGAAAAAGCCAAAAAGATTCTGCGTGAAGTAGACACGGTCCGGGATTTTATCATCGAACAAAAGAATATATTGACAGGTAAGGTTCACTTAGGTGTGGTATCCACTTTGTCTCCCTACTTGATACCCCTTTGTCTGAGAGAGTTCCAAAAAACCTTGCCGGATATCCAGTTCATTATTTCAGAAGATTCAACCGTGGGCCTTATGAATACTTTGGAAACCGGGGAATTGGATGTCGCTTTGATGGCCACGCCCACTGGCAATTCCAACTTAAGGGAGTTTCCCATCTTCAACGAGCCTTTCATGGCCTATCTGCCCATGCACCATCAGAAAGCCACGCAAAACACCTACGAACTTGATGATCATGACCGGGACAATCTTCTAATCTTGGAAGGGGAATTCTGTTACAACTCCCAACTGTTGGACATCTGTAGTTTGGGCACTTCCAATGCCCATCTCAATTTTTCCTATGAAATCAATTCGATTGAAACACTCAAGAACATGGTGCGGCAAGGGTTTGGTTTTGCCATTGTTCCCTGGTTGTCCACATGGGGCGAAACCACTCAAACAAAAGCGAACAGCATCCCATTTGCGATACCTCAGCCCGCACGGGAAATAAGTCTGGTGACTTCGGACACCTTCTCCAAAAAACTATTGGCTGAAAAAATGAGCCAAGCGATATGGGAAAGTCTTCCCGATGCTCTAAAATCCATGACAACGTATCGGAAAATAAGATGGGACGATTCCCCTTATTTCTCAAAGAATGTACAGGTGAAAATCTAAAAAATGGATAGAAGCTGAATCGACATATCTTCTTCCCGCCACCTCAATGATTTGAGTTTCGAATAGCTTAAAACTGGATACTTTTCAAGCTACCGAAAGAACATACTTCGAATATACATATCGATTCAATAGAGAAAAAACCTTTATTCCGATGGTACCAACGATACTGATTTAGAAATAATGATGGGTGGATCGGTATCCAAAATCTCCTCAACCTCCAGTTTAACTTGGTCCCCTTCTTTTACTTCAATAAAATTTCCATTGGGAATACTGATCACAGTGGTATATACCTCGCCTCCTTTTCCTTTTAAGAACAAAGTCTGCCCATCCTTTTCAGCTTTTACCCTGGTAATGATATACATATCCGTTGAGTCCTTCGAGGTTTCACAGGCACCTAAAAACAGGGTTACAAATAAGAAGGACAATATTCGATGGGGAATGAAATGTTTCATAGTTTTTTTAATTAGGTCAAGTCGGTAATCCAACCAAGAATTAGATTGACAAAACTAATTTATAAATAGATTTTTACCTTATTTTTTTCAAAGAAATCAGAACCTCTGATTCAGAGGTTATCTGAAGTTCTTATTTATTTCTTGTAAATTAAATAAATCCAAATGGTCCGAGACCATTTAAAATTAAAAGTACTCAATAGAGCTGCCATGACGGCGACCAGAATAAAAACCGTAAGGGGATCCCAACCAAAGAAGTACCAGAAAATAACAAATTTGGATATCATTTCAGCTGTAGCAAGGGCATAACTGACGAACATTGCTCCTAAGAAGAATCCTTTTTCCTGTTCAAATTTGTAGTTAGTGTATGGACACCTTTCAAACATTCTCGGAATCTATAAAGGAATTCTTTTTGATAGTTTAAAAATGGTCTTTTTGCAGCTAGGACATTGACTTGTCAAAATAGATCTTATCAGTGACATATAGGTTCCTATTAAGCCACAAAATAACCTCACATTGGTTATCAAAAACCTTAACACAAATCGCAAATAAATGTACTTTTTAGGACATTTTAATGAAATTACCTGTTTTAAAACTAACCCAGTTCCATAGTCATACCTTAATTGATGAGGTATATGTCAACACTTTTTCCAGACATATGGTTTTATACACTCCATTGATCACCCTACTACACAGTTAAGTCATATTTCTTTGCTTTTTATTGACCTGTAATGAAGAGAAATCATTTACACCTATAAAATCCGACAGGAAGTAGTCTTCTTTTTAAAACCTGGTCGGATTAATTCAAGAAAATTCAAATTCATGTTAAAATAATTGTGGTCAAAGACTGCGGGGCATCTAATATAATCAGGTTCCATTGGATCTTTTTAGCCTTCAATGTGCAATAAAAATCAATAATAAAAGAATAATCTTAATTAAAATCGAAGTTCTCACAAGAAATATAAAATAGCTAAACACCTGTTTAATAAATAAATCCTATATTTCTTGTAGAGATAACGAGACGATGATATTGATTGTCAAAACGTTCCATTAATAACCGTAAAATGACAAATTCGGACATCATACCCGGCGATCCAAAGCTTGACCCCTTTTTCCATGAATCTTTGGATAGCCTTTGCATTACGGACTACGAAGGAAATTTTATAAAGGTCAATCCGGCCTTTCAACAACTACTGGGCTATTCTTGGGAGGAGATTTACAGTACAAAAGCTATGGAGTTCATTCACCCTTCTGACCGGAACTATACCTCGATGCAGAAATCCAGGTTGTTGGATCGTACCCCTTTGGTGAATTTTGAAAATAGGTATCTAAAAAAATCAGGAGAGCCTGTTTGGCTCAATTGGACATCTTTTGTCCTCCCTGAAAACCAACTTATATATTCCAGCGCAAGAAATGTCACACTTCGAAAAAAAATAGAGCGAGATCGAAAGTCAAATATTCGAAGGCTATCAATGGCCAATCAAAAGCTTAAACGTCTGAATTATGCCACCATCCACGACTTGCGATCACCTTTGAACAATATAATGTCCTTGGTAAACCTAATCGACCTGCGGATGATCAATGATGTCGAAACCAAAGAAATCATTGAATTGATCAAAGAATCCTCTACGGGCTTGAAACTTTCCCTAGATTCTTCCTTGGAATCATTCAAAATTCGTGATATGGACCAAAAAAAATTGGAACAGGTCGATTTTTTGGAAATCCTTCAAAAAGTCCAGAATTCCATCAGTAATTTGATATCGGAATCACAAACCGAATTTCTTATTGATTTTACTGAGGTACCAAACATAAGGTTCAAAAGCAATTATCTGGAAAGTATATTTTTAAATCTTATCACCAATTCCATTAAATATGCCCAAAAGGATCTCCGACCTATCATATCCATACATACAAATCTACAGGAGGGGGTAAAAACCCTTACCTATTCAGATAATGGAAGTGGTTTTGATATGGAAAAGGTGGCGGACAGGATTTTCAAATTAAATGAAAGGTTCCATAAAAATAAGGACAGTAAGGGAGTGGGGCTATATTTGGTTCACAACCAAGTATCGGACCTAGGAGGCACCATCGAGGTGGAGAGTAAGGTTAATGAAGGAACTGTTTTTACCATAACATTTAAATAAGATAAGTCATATCCCCAACCTACCGCGTAGTTCATCATCAATGATCAATTCCAGAAGTTAAGGAAACGACCCTCAAACTCAACTTTCAAAACCTTTTGACATACCCCACTTTAACGAGTTTTGATCATCAAAATTATCTGTAGCGAACTCATACGATTGTATTCGGCTTCCGCAAAAATAACATGGTTCATCAAACCGTTCCTTGAACTTAATAAAACCATATGCAACCGCTGTCTCGTTGCGGTTCTCACCGATCCCCTTATTTTGCACCATTGTGGACTTTGTATGATACTCCAAGGCGTTGTTCAAAGTTTTGCTCGCTTCTTGGGAGCACTTTAAATCAATACGTATTTTTATTTTTAGTACTAGCAGGCTTTCCGAATCGGGATGTTTCTGCAACCTTTCGTTCACTATTTCCAATACTTATTTTGAGTTGTGGTTCCTAAATTTCAAGCTAGCGAAGAATAGTGCACGCCTTATCAATGATGACAATCGAGTCTGGTGCCGAATTCAGGTACAAGTAAGTGGTATGCATTACTCCTATGCTGTTCCAGTTCATTGATATCGGGTTTGATCCATCGAAAAAATATCTTGGCTCGGTGTAAGCCGTCCTATTATCATTAATAATGAATTGATAACATGGGTAAAGCCAAGGTCATAATACTTTATATTAATTAGCATGGTATGTCGAACAAAAATATAGCCTAGTGCCGTTTTGAATTTCATTGAAGGAAAATCGAGGTGAAGCCTGGTCAGTAATTCCACATGAAAAAACCATCCAACAATGGCCCATACCGAAACCATAATGATGATCAAAGAAATTGCAAGTACATATCCTTTCAGTATTCATAGAAACTTCAAGATTATGTAACGTTCTACTTAAAAATATTGTGGTGGATGCAGATGTCCACCACAATACTTCAAATAACCCCGAATTCAGTGGACATTGAAAACTGGGGTCTCCAATTGAAAGGAAAGGGGGGAACCACCATCACTTGAAAACGAATCCTTATATTCTATCAGTGCCATTACCAAGACGTCCACACCAATATTTTGCAAATCATTTATCATAGTCCGACCATCAACACAAAGAGATACACATTCACCC
>CESC01169144.1_pt1 | contig 12405 bp, 15 predicted proteins | sample 531131 | NCBI WGS metagenome assembly CESC01 (sample SAMEA2621295, study PRJEB7988) | marine metagenome | biome: marine biome (ENVO:00000447); feature: mesopelagic zone (ENVO:00000213); material: "saline water (ENVO:00002010), including plankton (ENVO:xxxxxxxx)" | depth 800 m
GCATGGACCAGATCGCAATTACACAGAAGATCGGACACTCTCAAACCCCAAAGGCTCATAGCCGATCATCCGCTGCAGCTCGGCCCGGCGGCGCAGTACAATCCTCTGCCCCTTACGCTCGATAAACCCTTCTGTGGAAAGTTGGGTCATATATTTGCTGACCGAGACATTGGTCAGACCAATCAGATCTCCCAGTTCGGATTGATTGAATGGCAGCCGCATTTCATCGCCCTGTGCGGAATCGCCCAACCTTTCGTGCAACATCAATAGAAGCCAGATGATCCGATCTCGCGCGGCCATGCGCCCGACCGCCATGAGTGTCCGAATGAGGACAGACTGCATCTCCCCTGCCTTGTGCAGAAAAAAGGTGGCAATCGCGGGCGTCAAAAATTGCGGCGAAGTGAACGCGGCCATTGGAATGGGATGGAGCACACAGTCGCTCAAGCTGCGCAACGCGCAAATCGAGTGGTGCCCGCCCATATCCGCAAACCCTGCCATGTCGCCAGGCTGATGCAGGAACAGAATTTGGCGTTGCCCGTTGGCAAGAAGGGCGTAGGAATACATCCAGCCAGACTGGACCAGATAAACATAGCCGGGCTTGTCGCCTTCGTGTTGGATATCCACATCTTTTTCAAAGTAAACCGGGCGCACCTTGAAACTCTGTAAGGCCGCCCGCACCGCCGATGTCACGGAAACGTGCCCGTCGCCCTTCTTAATTTCGGTGCCGGTAGACATGACCACCTCAGACAAGCTTGCAATTGTTTGCTCAACCCCTGCGAGAACAGTGCAGTTCCCAAAAAATCCTGAGAAAGGCGTCAGAAAAATTTTCTTTGGCGCCTTCTTGATTAAACCACTTTAAGGAAATCGCTTTCACCTGCTGACAAGGTGTTCGGTATTCGGCCTTACCGCATTTAGCAGGATTAAGAAGATGGTAGCATATTATGCAGCCCTGATCGGGGCATGGAACAACCCCGACATGGCTCTGAGGGCCGCGCGTTCCCTGACATATTCCCTGTTCCAGTAAGCCCCCGGCGCATGTCCAAAACGACGCTCATTTTCTGGCTTTGCTTTCTGGGGGCCGCACTGTCTCCCGCTTTGGCCGCCCAAGCCTGCCTGTTGGTCTTCTCCGTGCAGGTGATTGTTATCCTTTTGCGGCTCGCAGCACGGTTTTTGCCGGCAGAGCCCTGGGCGGATCATCCACAGGCCATCACACCGATCTTTTCGATTCATCTCGCCATCCGTAACGAACCACCACGCTTGGTGATCGATACGCTCAAAGCTTTGGCACAACAGGACTTCCCTTCTGCGCTCTGGGAAGTGGTTGTGATTGATAACAACACTACCGAGCCGACCCTATGGCATCCGGTCATGGATTTTTGCGCGCGACAAGGGCCCCGATTCAACTTCTTGCACCGCGAGGGCGTCAAAGGCGCGAAGGCGGGCGCACTGAACATAGCACTTGCACATAGCAGAGCTGATGCGACCCATATCGTGACCATCGATGCGGATTATTTGGTAGAAGATGATTTCTTGTCCGAGGCTGCGCGGGCTCTGCGTGAGACAGGTGCTGATTACGTACAATTTCCCCAAGCCTACCGGCGGCGCGGACGTGTCGCGCAGGGCACAGACGTCGAATTGCAGGAGTATTTCCTGTCAGACGCGCGCGCTGCCGACGACGCCGAGGCTGTTCTATTAACGGGTACGCTATGCGTCATATCCAAGACCGCGCTTGTCAGGGCTGGCGGATGGTCTGGATGCACAGCAACAGAGGACGCCGAACTGGGTGTGAGGCTTTGCAAAGCGGGCTTTCGCGGCCGCTACATTCCAAAAGTCGTGGGCAAGGGCCTTTTACCTCTCACGCTCCAGGATTTGGAAAAGCAGCGCTACCGCTGGGGCAGCGGGAACCTTCGAACCCTGTTGTTTCATGGAAGAGGTCTCTTGCAGGGCAACGGGGCGCTGCGCAGCCGTCAAGTTCTGGCCATCACCGCCCAACTCTGCGCTTGGCTGAATTTCACCCTGATCCCCACCGCTTGCCTTCTTTCAACAGCCCTTACCCAAAAGGGAACCTCCACGGTACTGAACATCGCCGCCCTGTCGCTTTTGCTGTCCCTTTTAGAAACGCTGACGCGGTTTTTCTCTCGTCAGCATCGCGAAAGCTATGGCGCGGGGGTGGCGCTCTCAGCCGTCGCCAGTCGTCTTGCATTGGCACCGGTTTCTGCCCGGGCCACGGTTGCGGCCTGTCTGCCAGGCGCACAGGGCTTCACCGTGACCCGCAAGGGGGTCATTATGCGCCGCGAGCCAGCCGACCTTCCGCATGATCATCTGGTAATTTTTGTCTTAGCGCTTCTGTCGCTCTGGACCCTGGCGGAGGGTCCGCTGGTCCCCAGTCTCGGCACCGCGGTCCTCTTGCTGCCTTTGCCTGCGGGGCTTTGGCTCTCAAGCGAATTGTCTCGCTACCGCCATTCCATTCAACCGGCCCAGTCAAGTAAGGTGATTGCCTGATGCAAAACCATCAAAACCAGAACCCTTTTGTCGATATTATCATTCCGACCCATAACCGCGCGCATCTCATCGAGACAGCAGTCAAAGCGGCCCTCGAGCAATCTTGGTGGAACAGTCAGGTAACAGTCGTTGATGACAGCTCGCAAGACGACACCGAGCGTGTGCTATCACCGTATTTCGACCGGGCAGACTTCAACTACATTCGTCTCGGTCGAAACCTCGGCACTGCAGGGGCAAAGAACGCAGGGCTGCTTTTGACCAATGGCGGCGCGGTCACCTTTCACGATTCTGATGATATCCCCCACCGCGACAAGGTATTGCGTCAAGTCAGGGCTATGGCACGCGAAGGCATGCGTGCAGACGCGTGCCTCAACTGGAGCCTGATCGGCCGAGAGTCCGGCGCGGAGCTCAGGATCGATGCAGTCCTGAGCCGCCATGATCTCATCCTGCCCGATGGCCGCCGGGTCGAGATCGCGCGCGAACTCTCTCTTTTGGATGATATATTCCCCAATCTCCAAATGGGGGCAGAAGTGCCAGGGGATTGGACCCATATTAACTCTGGTCTGTTTCGACATGACCTCTTTGCCGAGCTAGGCGCTTTTGAAGATTGCATCGAAGAAGATCGCGAGTTTCGCAATCGGTTGATCCTGAATGGAGCCGTGATCTGGCTGATCCGCGAGACGCTGATGACCAAGGTTGAACAGGCCGACAGCCTGACCCAAACAGCCGAATCGAATTACGAAAGCGCGCGCCGCAAGGATGACCGACAGATGGTCTGGGACAAGGTCGATGCTTGGCGCAAAAGCGGAGAAATCAAAACCGTATCTCTCGATCTGCCTGCGCTTGCTGTAGATTTTGTCAGCAATCCTGCTGCTTTGACTATGCGCGATCTGCCCATGACCGAAAGAACCCGCAAGATTGCCCGAGACGTCATGGAGCAACATGGCTGCAACCAAACCAGCCGGCCACGGGAGGCTGCGGAATGAACTTTCCTCCTGCAATCGGCATCGTCGATCCTTGCGCGCCCAATGGATATGCCTTGAGCGAGAATGACGCGCCCCTGGGCGGCACGGAAGCCACCGTGATCAAGATCGCACAGGCCCTGCAGGGGCGCTTTCGATTCTTTCTTTTTCAGGCAAACGCTCATAAGTGCCGAAGTCGCTGTAAACATGCCCCGTTCCCGCTTGAACACGCCTTTCAGGATCACGGCTGCCAGGCGTTTTTCGTCATTAATTCCTGGAAAGTTGCCTGCCGTCTTCGACGCGCGCACCCTCAAAAACCCATCGTCCTTTGGCTGCACGTCCATCCAGGGCGGCATAACCGCCAGATGGGCAAACGGCTGGCATCAGCCAACATCGACGTCCTCTGCGTTTCCAAAAGCCATTGTGAGAGCTTGAAACGCTTCCTTTCAGAGGGGCCGATGCCAAAAATCAGTCATATCTACAATCCGATCGCTGATGATTTGACGCCCGACACAACCCCGCGAGACATGAACAGGCTGTTCTTTTGCAGCGCCCCGCATAAGGGCTTGAAGCAGGTTTTGGCGCAATTTGATGCGCTACGGGAGCGCCTCCCCGATCTCACCCTTGAGGTGGCCGATCCGGGCTATCTGCGATGGGATGTCGGTCCCCTCCCCGACGGCGTTTGGCTGCGCGGCCGGCTGCCCCATGACCGGCTCATTGCCCGGCTGCGGCGCTCGCTCTGCCTGTTCTATCCGCAGGATAAATTTGCCGAAACCTTTGGCCTTGTCATCGCGGAGGCCAACGCCGTGGGCACCCCCGTCCTCGTGCAGCGTGGGCTCGGGGCCAATGATGAAGTCACCTGCACCGCCGAGCAGCTAATTGAGGCAAATAACCTCGACCAACTTGAGGCCCGGATCCGCCACTGGCAGCGAAACTTCCCGCGGCTTCAGACAGATGGGCGGTTTCGGCTGACCCAGATCGCAGCGCAATGGCATGAGGCCTTGACCAATATGGTCTCGGTCGGCCCGGGCCAAGCCTCCGAGAACATTTTAACGCCGCAAATTTCATATGGATGAGATGATGAACTATTTTTCAAAAGGCCCCCGCATTTTTCTCGTAGAGAGTGATTTCCTTGTCGCCACCGACCTCATGGTTGAGATCGAAAAGGAAGGCATGGTGGTCGCCTGCGTCAGCAGTTCCCTAGAAAACGGGCTGAAGCAGACCGAGTATGGCGCTTTTGATTTTGCGCTGCTTAACATTCGTTTGCGAGATAACAACTGCTATCCTATCGCGAAAAAACTGATAGCTCTCGATATCCCGTTTGCTTTTTTCACGGGAGTCAATCACTCAGAAATTGATGTAGAATTTCAAAGGATTCCGCGCATCGCAAAACCACAGGACTGCAGATATGTGGCGCGCGAAATTAAATCCATGATCACTGCTCTTGCACGCCCCGGGGTCGAGGTTGCCGGACTGAGCTAAAGCTGCGGCCTGAGGCTCTAGGAACCGCTCAGGTGCAAGACCAAAACCCGCGGTATCCCACGGTTAAACCTTGTTCAAGCGTGAAGATTAGCTCGGCGTCTTGGCGCCAATCCGCAGCGTCCTCGGGCAGTTCACGCACTGACAGGGTCGCACCGTCACTCTGAAAGGTCAGTCCCTCATCTCTAGGGCTGCCTTCTAAGGCCACGAGGATGCCGTTTAGTTTCATCCCAGCAGAGCTCCCATCAGATGCGGTCCAAAGGATGGGGTCAGCCTCAGGGCTGCGGTTAAATTGACAGCGGGCGTCCTCACCCAAGATTTGATCCGCTTCGACTTTCGGCAACGGGGCAGGATCGAGCTGAGATATCAACGTATTGTTCAGCGCATCTTCTATGCTCCCTGCCTGAGCTGGGGGGTCTTTATAAATTGTCTCACCCATTTTTCCATCCAATACCTCGGCAATCAGATAGCGCATCTCGGCGATCTCTTTGCGCTGTGCGGCGATAATCTCATCGGCCAGTTTGCGAACCCGCGGATCGCGGATTTGCGCGCGCTCGGAGGTCATCACGGCAATTGAATGGTGGGGGATCATGGCGCGCATGTAGGACGCGCCTGACACGGTGACTTGACTGCGCACCAGCCAGAGAGAAAATGCAAAAACGATCAATGACCCAACAAAAATGGCAATATTGAGCAACTTGTTGTTATACATCCCAACCATATAGGCAAGCATGACGATGGCCATCGTGGCCCCCATCAGGATCGCCATATAGGTCCGGGTTTCGGAAAAGAAGACATGCTCCCAAGCATAGGTGTTGAGATACATCAAAATAAACATGACCACGGTAGAGGTGGCGATCATCAGACCAAATTTGAGATACATCTAACAACTCCCTTAAGGTGATCGCGCACGACCAAAGCATCGGGAGAGACCTCTTATTTACTGCGGCCTCCCCCTCTTGGCTGCTTCTGCGGACGGCGCCTCATTTCGTGGCGACGCTTTTGAACTTAAGCCGCAGAAGGGTTTATTTCCCGTTCCGCGAGCCTTGTAAGCTTGTCATCAGCGGCACGCTCTTGGGCAAGAATGGCCCGTAGATCTTCCTCGTCCTCGCCAAACCCAAGTTGTTTGGCCCAAGCGGAAAGCGTGCCATAAACGGCCATTTCATAGTGTTCAACCCGCTGTGCAGAGGCAATGATACCTGCATCGCGCTGATCACGGTCCTTAATCATCTCGGCCCACTTCTCGGCTTCTGACACGAGCCGTACCATGGATTGATCCTTATGATCTTCCGCCGTGGCACCATGACGCCGGAGGATCTCACCCACCCGTTCCAAGTGGTTTTGCGTCTCCGAGAGATGATCCTGCAATGCCTGTCTAAGATCGGCGTCGCCCGTCTTTTCAATAATCTCCGGAAGTGCGCTGGTCAGTTGCGCTTCCAAGGATCGAGCTTCCTGCAGTTCGGAGACATACATTTCTTTGAAACTGTTGATCTGCATCTTTTCTCTCCTTTCTTGCGGTCACCTGTCAAACTTGTTTCAGGGACCTATACAAAAAATGCGCCGCTCGCTGAGAGGGTTCCTGAATTGGGACGAGGCTCGGGACCGAAGTGCACGAAACGGCGGTTTCTTGTGCCTCAACAGTGGCAAGACGGGCAAGAAATGGCCCATCTTGCTCCCCATGGCAGTCTCAAGCCTTAGCGCGGCGTTCAGATTCAAGGCTCACGTCGCTGATCGGCCTGACCATTGATGCCTGTGGCCCCATCGCCCCCTCGCCTTCGGCCACCGTCAGTTCTACAGGTGACCCCACCTCCAAAGCCTCAAACCCCTCGTTCAAGACAGCATTGGGTGCAAAGTAGATTTCCTGCCCATCACTCATTCGGGCAAAGCCATAGGTCTCAAACAGTCGCACCACAACGCCATGTGGCGGACCAACAAGCGTCTTGATGTCCCCGCGCATTTTCTGGGAATGCGCTTCAAGCCGTCGTTCCATCGCGTCAAAGGCGTCCCGAATGGCAATATTCGGGTCAAAATGCTCGTTCCTGTCACCGGGATCATTGCTGATGACAATTTCATGCTCAGGCACCCTGACTTCGATCCGCAGATGGAATTCCTTCCCGTGATGCTGGCTGCGATGCGGGCGTTCCACAACTATGTGGCAGCTGTTAATGCGGCTGAAATAGCGATGCAGCTTCTCCACGCGGTCTCGAATGCGGGCCTCAAGCGGATCTGATTTCTCGACATTGTGCCACGCGATTTCCAAGGGAGTGTCCATTTTTAATTCTTCCTTCTTCCTGTCCTTCGACGCATGCTGTTGGGCCTGCTTAGGCATTTGGGAACCAGAATCTCGGTTCGGCGTCCACAAGAAGAAAACGTTTCCCAAAAGGCTCAGTTCCGATCTCGCCCGGACGGCAGCGGCTCGCCGCTGACAGCAGACGTCGGTCGCTGGCCCTCAATAGTTAAAAATGCGGAACAAAATGTGGCATCCCCTGTTCTGGGTGGCTCAGAGGTAGGTTTGTGGGCTGGCGAAGGGCAAGCAAGCCTTTGCAAGACCTGGCAGCAGCCAGGATCTCGTCAGCTGGGAACAAGCCCCCGAAAGCAAATCATCCCATAGGAGGACGTCATGAATGGTTTTGACCTTATAACCCAAGGACCGCGCGCGTTTGGCGTGGCCGCGTTGATCGCTCTTGCAAGCCCCACAGCGGCTCAGGACCGACAGGACACAACATTCATTAATACCGAGGGCGATGAAATAGGAACGGCCACATTGACCGGCACCCCAGCGGGTGTGCTCATTGAGCTCGATCTCGAAGGGCTGTCGCAAGACAGCTGGCATGGCTTTCATATTCATGAAAACGGAGAATGCGACGCACAAGACGGCTTCAAATCTGCTGGAGGGCATTTTGCGATCTCAGGCACCAACCACGGGTTTTTCATCGGTGACGGGCGCCATGCTGGCGACATGCCTAACCAATATGTCACCCCCGATGGTCGGTTGAAGGCAGCGGTACTCAACAGCCAAGCCTTCTTGGGAGGTGAACTGGACAATGTGTCAGGCCGGGCCTTAATCTTTCATAGCGGTGTTGATGATTATGAAAGCCAACCCTCAGGCGAGTCTGGCGACCGTATTGCTTGCGCTGTTATCGAATAAGAGCCAATCTCCGCCCAAGGCTATTCGCGCCTTGGGCGGGTTTGCCCATAGCTGGCGGCGATGGCACATTACTTTCTGCAACTATTATGCAAGGCTTTGCTCCGTTTTCGGAGCTGAGACTAGCCACCGAATGATTTCTGCTGCTCAGAAATTTCTTTCACCTTCCTCGAGTGGTGGGACCCAGGGCGGCTTTCAAGATCGGCAATGACCATTTCGCGGGCGCGGTTCACGCGGCTTTTGACGGTTCCGATGCGCACCCCGAAGAGATCGGCTGCTGCTTGATAGCTCTCGCCCAGCATGACGACCACAATCAGCATTTCACGGTAATTCCTAGGCAGACGCCTGACCGCCTGCATCAGCTCTCCGCCGCGGACAAACCAGTCCTGGGTGGCCGGTGTCGATAGGGTGGTGGAAATGCAGTCTTCCTTGCCGGTCGATAACCTTTTAGATTTTGCAATTTTATTGAAAAAGGTGTTGCGCATGATGGTCATCAACCAAGCGCGCAGATTGGTCCCCGCCTGGAAACTGTCGATCTTGTCTATGGCCTTGAGAAGGGTGTCTTGCACCAGATCATCAACATCCTCATGGCGACGGGTCAGCGCCCAAGCATAAGATCGCAGCGCGGGAATAAGATCGACAATGTCGCTTCGTGTACACACGCGCGCCCAACCCTTCCTATCATAAGATCAATGATGGCCGCCGCATCTAGTTCCGCGCAGCTATGGCGCGGCGGCGGTAATTCGCCAAGACGCGCAGGAACAAATCGGATCGGCAGCTTTCCCCGGTTCAGATGTGCGAAGCAGCCGCATCAATCAGAGAAGTCATGATCTCACACCCAGTTACACTCACCCCACAAAATACGCTCGGCGACGCCGCCGAAACCATGCGCCGGGTTGAAACGGGCTTTGTGCCGGTTGGCGAGAATGACCCACTCGCCTGGACGATTACAGATCGAGACATTGTCATACATGGCATTGCCCGCGGCAAAAAACGCTGAGAGTGTCATCAACGAAGTGATGTCCAAGGAACTGCTTTATTGCTTCGCGCTGCCATCTTCTTTAACAAATTGCACCCTTGTCAGCTGCTCCTCCTTGAAGCACTTTAGGATGCGCCGTGATGTTCTGATGGTGTGGTCAGCATGATTAAGAAGGGGAGCAATTAGCGCAAGCTTTGTCTAAATTGCTGACTACGCCAATAACAATGCATTTTAAGTGTTCCCGATTATCCGCTTTCGTTTGGGCCGCCATGTGCTGACCATGGCAAAGGCCAGCAGCAACTCGATAATATCCCCGCCATAATACATCAGCTCGGCAGCCTGCTGTAATTGCCACTCGGGCGCCTTCAAGGTGACGAAGATTCCAGCATAGAGCATCTGGGCCATCGCTGAGTGTAGGATGATCGCAACACCCAGAACCACCAGACGTGTTGGCACGGAGGGGCGATGAGGTGCCGGATCGGGGCCTGCGATGACCCATACATAGAGACAGCCTGCTGCGACAAAATGGAAATGCACAAAATAGTGCAGCGCGGGTGAGGTCATCATCGTGGCGTAGAGCGGCGTAAAATAAAGCGCGGCCATTCCGCCGATATTAAGCACCAACGCAGTCGTGGGGTTGGCCAAAAGTTGCAGCCCCCGGCTTTGTAGCAACCAAGTGATGGCGCGGCCGGCAGAGAGCGGGACGTTTCGCAACAAGACCGTGATCGGGGCGGCCATGACTAATCCGAGCGGGGCCGCCATACCCAGCAAAAGATGTTGCAGCATATGCTGTCTAAAATCGCCGTCAGGAAAGGGGAGAAAGCGGGGCACAAGGCCCCAAGCAAGAAGGCTGGCTCCCAAACACCACAACCCGATGCGCCTTATGGTCGTTGCAGAGGTAGACCCAGCACCGTGGCGTAAGGCACCCGCAATATAAAGCAGCGTAATGACCAGAAGAGCGGTAAGTGGCAACGCCATGGTGGGCGCTTGGTGTCCCATTTCCATGGGTTAGGTCCTGCGGGGCACGTCGGGGTCTTTAGTGCCCTGCCGGGCGATAAACCACCCAACAAAAATAAAGATCGCGCCGGAAGCAAGGAACAGCATATCCCAGAGAAACTGGTTCGGCCCAGCGTAAACATGGTGCAACCCAAGGATTTGATGATCCACCAAGCCTTCCACTAAGTTGAACCAGCCCCAACCCGAAAGAATCCAGCCCCAAAGAACCTTTGATGCCCAGACCGGACCCTGTGCTTCAGCAATCCGGGAATAAAGAAGGTAGAGCCCCAGCAACACAGAAAGCCAAGTAATGGTATGGAACAACCCATTGCCAATGGTGTTCATTTCTAACCCGCTCAGGTTCTCTACAGTGACGCGGCTGCTGAACATATGATGAAGCTGGAAAATTTGATGCAAGAAGATGCCGTCGAAGAACCCTCCCAAACCGACACCCAGAATTATCCCCGGAGCTTTCAAAGGTACTGGCTCATCTCGCATATTCATAATCTCCTCCAACTCGCAAGGCGCGTAAATTCAAGATACTGACGGCAAAAGAGAACTCTTACTTTAAAGCGGTTTAACCCCAACAGGCAGTTTCATCATCGCTTGCTAAAGGGGCGGCGCACCTTATGCGCCACCCGCATGACGTGTCCTTTAGCCTTGGGCGGTCTCCATCCAAGCGCGGTGCCGCCGTTCATCGGCAAGCCCTTTTTCCATGAGGGGCCGCAATTCCGCATCCGTAATATCGTTGTCGAGCGCCTGTTGATAGGCAGCAACGGTATCGTCTTCGTTTGTCTTCATCGCTTTCAGAATGGTATTGTCCCCGGCGAGGTCTGCCAATGCGACTTTCCCTGTGGTGAGCCACTGCTTCATGTCACCTTCCATGGGCTTATCGATACCCATGGTATCGGCGATACGCCCAAGTTCCTGAACATGGGCCTCATGGTCACGCCGGAAAGTTTCAATTTGCTGGCGATATTCCGCGCTTTCGAGCCGTTCAATCGTGCTGTCGTAGGCCGCGATGGCGTCGTGCTCGAGAATGAGGAGGTTCTTGATCAGATCGGCGGCGGTTGTTTCGGTTCCAACGGTGGTCGGCATGATATTTCTCCTTTATCGGTTACTTCTGTTGTTCGGTTTGCGTGCCGGAATGGGGGCGAGCTTTGCCAAGGCTGGGCTTTTGACCCAGCGGATCGGGTTTGTCGCGTTTTGAAAATTCGCTACGACCGTCGAATGACGGGCCCGAGGTCCAGCGCCCTTCGGGTGTAGGCTCATCCAGCGATGTGTTGAGGAAGTAGTAGGAATGCTCCGTCGCCTCATGCTCTTGCGGCGTGCTATTGGGGATCGGCATGGCTGCCTCCCAGCCGCCCAATTCTTCAATGACGGCAAGCCATTGCTGTTGGTGCATCGTGTCGCGGGCGATGAGGAATGACAGCATGTCCTTCATGCCCGTATCGTCGGTCATATTGTAAAGGCGCGATGCCAACACGCGACCACCGCTTTCGGCTGTGACATTCGCCATCATATCCGCCGCAAGGTTGCCCGTGGCATAGACATGGCTCATGTCAAAGGGCACACCATTCGAATTCACCGGCATGGCCGACAGGCCAGAGGAAAGAATATGACGGGGATTGGCGCCGCCCATAATGGCGTTAACCACAGGGTCTTTGGCGGCTTCTTCTTGTACAGTTAAAGGTGCGCCTTCCAAGTTAAGGGCAACGGCATGGCCGAGAAATTCAATATGGGATAGCTCTTCCGTTGCTGTCATCATGAGCATGTCACGATACTTGTCGTCGCCCCGCGCGCCCATAGCCTGAAAGAAATATTGCATAGCCACCCGGATCTCACCCTCAACACCGCCGATTGCCTGCTGGAGGAACTTCGCGAACTGAGGATCGGGTTTATCAACACGCACATTGTATTGTAGTTTGCTGGAATGGTGAAACATTGCGGTCTCCTACTGATTGCGAGTAACGGGGAAAAAAACCTCGTCAGACCGCCGGAGTTCCAGCGTTTACAGAGTTGAGCGATAGAATGCCGAGTAGCCAGCAATAGACCAGTTACCGTCTTACCTGCTTGAGAGCGTCGTAATTCGACCTCCTAGATTTTGTAGGAAAGGGGGTGACCGTCCTCTCTATATTGTTGCAATCCTGAAATGAAGCGTCGGTGCTGGAACTCCGCACGGACCCTTCGACAATCAGAGTGATATTGGAGCATGAAAGATCGGCTTGCGGAGGCTACGCCGCGGCGAGAAAATCTTGGGATGGATTCTGGTTGGGTCTATCGCTTTAGCCGGATCAAAAGGTTCTGTCGCAAACTTTGGCGTGATGGAATATCAGGCTGCG
>CESC01039575.1_pt1 | contig 12295 bp, 10 predicted proteins | sample 531131 | NCBI WGS metagenome assembly CESC01 (sample SAMEA2621295, study PRJEB7988) | marine metagenome | biome: marine biome (ENVO:00000447); feature: mesopelagic zone (ENVO:00000213); material: "saline water (ENVO:00002010), including plankton (ENVO:xxxxxxxx)" | depth 800 m
CCGTGGCCTCGCGCTGGCTGTGGCGCCTGCAGACTCTGGCGCGTGGGGCGTTGGGAGAGCGCGCGCAAGCAGCGCTGGCCCCGGCGCAGGATTATCTCGGCTTCGCAAATGCGCTCGATGAGACGGCGGAGCAGACAATGATCCGTCCGCCTGAACCCGCCCCGCCGGTGGAGGCGCGGCCGCGCAAGCTGAGCGTCACCCAGATCGAGACCTGGATCCGCGATCCCTATTCGATCTTCGCGCGCAAGATCCTCAAGCTCGACAAGCTCGACCCGCTGGACCGGCCGGCGGGAGCGCCCGAACGCGGCACGGCCTATCACGCGGCGCTGGAACGCTGGGTGCGCAGCCTCGGAGACACCGAGATCCTGCCGCGGGATGCGTTGCAGCGCCTCCTGGCGCATGGTCAGACAGCCTTGTCCGAGGCCGGGTTCAGCGAGAACGCGCTCGGCGTCGAGATGAAGCGCTTTGAGCGGGTCTCGCAATTCATGGTCGCTTTCGAGGAAGCCCGTCGCGAGGACGGCTTCACGCCGGCCGCCCTTGAAGCCCTGGGCGATATCAGCTTCGACGCGCCGGGCGGATTGTTCACCCTGACGGGACGGGCGGACCGGATCGATCTGCGCCCCTCGGGCGCCCTCGATATTCTCGATTACAAGACCGGCATGCCGCCGTCCGCCAAGGAGGTGGCCGCCGGATTCGCCCCGCAATTGCCGCTGGAGGCGGCGATGGCCGCGCGCGGCGCCTTCGAACATGCGCCGAGCCATGAGCCGGGCGATCTGATGTATGTCCGCCTGTCGGGCGGACGCGTGCCGGGAGAGCCCAGATCCATGGTGCGCAATCCCGATGGGGATGACGCCGGCATGCTGGCCGAACAGGCGCTGGAGCGCCTGGTGAAATGGGTCGCGGCCTTTGACGATCCGCAACGCACCTATCCCAGCCAGCCGCGCGTGAAGTTCACCAACAAATGGGGCGATTACGACCATCTGGCCCGCCGCAAGGAATGGGCGAGCGCGCCCGGCGATGACGCGGGCGAGGGAGGCGCATCATGAGCCAGCCCGGATTTGATCCCGCCATCGTCGTCGGCGCCAGCGAAGCGCAGGCGACCGCCGCCGATCCGTCCGCGAGCGTGTTTGTTGAAGCCAACGCCGGATCGGGCAAGACCCGCGTTCTGGTTGATCGGGTGGCGCGCCTGCTGTTGGCGGGCGCGAGGCCCGACCGCATTCTGTGCGTGACCTTCACCAAGGCGGCGGCGGGTGAAATGCAGGCGCGCCTGTTCAGAAAGCTGGGCGACTGGTCGACCCTGCCCGATGACGCGCTGACCAAGGAACTCGACGCGCTGGTGACCGAGGGCCAGCGCCCACCGCTTGATGAAGCGCGCCGGCTATTCGCCCGCGCGCTAGAAACCCCGGGCGGCCTGAAGATCCAGACCCTGCACGCCTTTTGCGAAAGCCTTTTGCGTCGCTTCCCGCTTGAAGCGGGCCTGCCGCCAGGCTTTGAGGTGCAGGATGACGCCGCCGGACTGGCGCTACAGACCGAGGCGCTTGAGGCTCTCTCCGGACAGGCCCATCGCGACCCGGAAGGCGAGATCGCCCAGGCCATCGCCGCTTTGATAGACGGCTCGGGTGCGGATGCGCTGGCGCGCCTCTCCGCCTTCGTGATGAGCAAGCGTCATGAGCTGATGGCGGCGCGCACCCAGGCGGGGTCGCTGGATGCGCTGCTGGATCAGGCGAGCGAACTTCTGGGCGTCGACCCGGATCTCGACGTGGATCAGGTGCTGGCCGAGGCGTGGGGCGATACGGATGTGGGGGCGCTCGAAGCCGCCCTGAGCGCGCTTCAGACCGGCGGCACGAAAACCGATCAGGCGAGCGCGGAAGCGCTTCTTGAAATCCTCGATGTGGCCGAGGAGGATTCCGCGGAAGCCTTTGACTATTATATCGACTTTCTCACGACCAAGACTGGCGCGCTGAAGAAGCCCAAATCCATCTTCTCCAAGAAGACCGGCGACAGCTATCGCATTCTCGTCACCCTGTTTGGTGATGAAGGCGCGGAGATCCATCGCGTCGGCGATGAGGTGCTGCCCAAGCTGGCCGCCGCCACCGCCAACCGGATGACCCGCGCAGCGCTGCGCATTGCGGACGCCCTGCTCAACGACTATCAGGCGCGGCTGAACCGGCTGCGCCGGGTAGATTTCTCCGACCTTGTGGAACGCGCCCGCGCCCTGCTGACCGATTCAGAAGCGCGCGGCTGGGCGCTCTACAAGCTCGACCAGGGCCTTGATCATGTACTGGTCGATGAAGCCCAGGACACCGCGCCCGAACAATGGGCCGTCATCAATGCGCTGACCGAGGAATTCTTCGCAGGCGATGGCGCCTATGAAACCAGCCATCCTGACGCGCTGAGGCGCACCGTGTTCTGCGTCGGGGACGAGAAGCAGTCGATCTATTCCTTCCAGAACGCCGATCCGCGCGAATTCCTGGCCCAGCGTCAACGACTTCAGACCGAGGCGAAACTCGCACGCCTGCGCTTTGAGAGCCCGCCCCTCAATGTCTCCTTCCGCTCGAGCCCGGAAGTGCTGGCGGCTGTAGACGCCTGCTTCGCCGCCGAAGCCGCTGTTCTGAACACGGAGCGCAAGGATTGGGTCGAGGGGCTTGAGACCAAGCTTCTTATGAGCGACCCCGAGACGCAACAGACGCGCGATCCGCTGGCCTTCCACCGCTATGACGGCCATGTGGCCGCAAGGGTGAATGCGCCAGGCTGCGTGGAGATCTGGCCCGCCGTGCCCAAGCCCGAGGGCGGGCAGGAGGACGAGCTGGACCTGCGTCCGGTGGACGCCGAGCGCAAGGATTCCGCCCGCAACCAGCTCGCCGAAGCGGTCGCCAGCGAGATCGCCGACATCATCACGCGCGGCGATGGCGTCTGGGAGGAAGGCGAGCCCTGGCGGCTGCGTCCCGCCCATGCGGGCGACATTCTGGTGCTGGTGCGTCGTCGCGGCGGCCTGTTTGAAGAGATCATCCGCCGTCTCAAGCTCAAGAATGTGCCGGTGGCGGGCGCGGACCGGATGACCTTGCCTGACCAGCTGGTGGTCGAAGATCTCCTGTCCCTGGCGCGCTTCGCGCTACTGCCCGAAGACGATCTGTCTCTGGCCGAAGTGCTCAAAAGTCCATTCTTCCATCCGGTCAGGGCTGTCACGCCCCCCATTGATGATGACGCTCTGTTTGACCTCAGCCGGCAGCCAGGCGCGCGCCTGTGGGACAAGCTGCGCCGCTCGGACGATCCGCGCTTCCGCGACGCCAGGGCCGCGCTTGAAACCGCCCGCGCGCGTGTGGAGACCGATGCGCCCTACGCCTTCTTCGCGCGCTTCCTGACCGAGACGAGCCCGACCGGAGAGAGCCGACTGGCGCGGCTTTATGCGCGCCTTGGCGAAGAGGCCCGCGACCCGGCGGAAGAATTTCTCAATCGCGCCCTCGCCCACGAGGTGGAAGGCGCGCCGTCTTTGTCGCGCTTTGTGGCGGCGATGCAGGCGGATGCGGTGCAGATCAAGCGTGAGATGGAAGCGGGGCGCGGCGAGGTGCGGGTGATGACCGTGCACGGCGCGAAGGGCCTTGAAGCGCCCATCGTCTTCCTGCCCGACACCACCCAATTGCCCAGGGACCGTTCGGGCGGTCTGTTCGCCCATGAAGAGGCGGGGCTTTTATGGTCGCCGGACATGAAGATGCCGCCGCCGCTTCTGGCCTCGATCGCAGAGCGCAAGGAGCTCGATGCGGACGGGGAGTATCAGCGCCTTCTCTATGTGGCGATGACCCGAGCCCGTGATCGCCTGATCGTGTGCGGGCACACCCATGGGGTGGCGGGCAAGGTGGATGCGGGCAGCTGGCATGACCGTTGTCAGCACAGCTGGACCGGCGCGGACTGGCGGCCTGTGAAGACCGCGCTCGAAGGCGTTGCCGCTGAAAATGGCTGGGAGGCCGCGCCGGGTCTGCGCTATGGCGCGGACCCCAAGCCGCTCAAGGCGAGCGCCGCGCCCGAAGCAGCCCCTGTGACCCTGCCCGGCTGGGCGATTCAGCCGCCGCCCGCGGACCCGGCGCCGGTGCGCTCGGTCGCGCCGTCAAAACTCCTGGGCGAAGAGGAGAGCGGGTTTGAACCGGCCTCCCTGTCGCCGCTGGCCAAGGGCGGGCAATCGCGCTTCCGCCGCGGCGAGCTGATCCACAAGCTGCTGCAGACCCTGCCCGATATCGAGGAGAGCCGCCGCGAGGCCTCCGCCCTGCGCTACCTTGAGAACCAGACCGATCTTGACGACGCCCAGCGCCGCGAGATCGCATCCGAAACCCTGCGCGTGATTTCCGATCCCGCCTTCGCGGCGCTCTTCCTTCCCGGCTCCCGCGCCGAGGCTGCGGTGGCGGGCCAGGCAGCGGGTCTGCCGAGCGGCATGGTCATCAACGGTCAGATCGACCGGCTGGTCGTGACCGATCACGAAGTCCTGATCGTGGATTACAAGACCAACCGTCCGCCGCCCCAAAAGGTCGAGGACGTGCCGCGCGCCTACCTCGCGCAAATGGCCGCGTATCGCGCGCTCCTGCAGGGGCTTCACCCCGAAAAACCGGTGCGCTGCGCCCTACTTTGGACAGATGCGCCGCGTCTGATGGAACTCCCTCCGGAGCGGATGGATGCGGTCCTCAATCACGCCCGGCGCCCAGCGGATGCTTGACCGATGCGCTGGAGCTTCCTAGGTGATCGGTCAACTCAAGACCCGCAGCCGTGCTGATTCCGGGCGGTTGCGTGTTGTTTATTGGTAAGGAGCAAGGCTCATGGCGACCCAGGCGGTTACCGACGATACTTTTGAAAATGACGTGCTTAAGGCTGACGGCCCGGTGCTGGTGGACTTCTGGGCGGAATGGTGCGGCCCCTGCAAGCAGATCGGTCCGGCGCTCGAAGAGATCGCCAGCGAAAAGGCCGGCAAGCTGACCATCGCCAAGGTCAATATCGACGAGAACCCGATGGCCCCCAGCAAGTATGGCGTGCGCGGCATCCCGACCCTTCTGATCTTCAAGAATGGCGAGGAAGTCAGCCGCAAGGTCGGCGCCATGGCCAAATCCAAGATCGAGGAATGGATCAACGAAGCCGTCTAGGCTCCGATCTTTTCTGAAAATCAGAAAACCCCGGAAGCGCGGCTTCCGGGGTTTTTCTTTTGCAAAAGGACCTGGCTCAGGCTTTCGCCATCTCGTCCGCAATGGCTTGCGCCGCGGCGAAGGGGTCATCGGCCTGGCTGATCGGGCGGCCCACCACCAGATGCGTGGCGCCAGCCTTCAGCGCGGCTTCAGGCGTCGCCACGCGCTTCTGATCGCCCAGTTCGGCGCCAGCCGGGCGTACGCCCGGCGTCACGATCAGGAAATCATCGGGAACGCGCGCCCGGATGGCTTCGGCTTCCTGCGGCGAGGCGACCACGCCGTCCACGCCGCAATCGAGCGCCTGGTCGACGCGCCGCATCACCAGATCGCGCGCGCCATAGGCATAGCCCATCTGGGTCAGCATGGCGTCGTCATAGGCGGTCAGCACGGTGACGCCGAGAATCTTGAGACCAGAGCCCTGCCGGCCTTCCACAGCCGCGCGCATTACCGGCGGTTCGGCATGCACGGTCAGAAGATCCGCCCCCGCCTGGGTGATCGAGCGGGTCGCCTTCTCCACCGTGGCCGGGATGTCGTGGAGCTTGAAGTCGAGGAAGACGTCATGGCCGCGCGCCTTGAGAGAGCGCGCCAGATCCATGCCGCCAATGGGCAGAAGCTGGAGGCCGATCTTGTAGTGCGCGCAGGCCTCTCCAAGCGTCTCCACCAGCGCTTCGGCGTCATTGGTGGTGGGCAGGTCGAGGGCGGTGATCAGGCGGCGGTCGGTCATGGTCATCCCCCAGGTCAAAGACGGTCGCAGCGGCCTAGACCGCTGCGCGCGCACGATCAAGCGTCAGGATGCGGCGTTGGCCCGGGCCTGCGCGACCATCCGCTTTTCCTGCATGCGCATGATGGCCTGGCCCACCGGATCGGGCAGGACGCGCGACATGGCGACGAGGAATTTGTACCACGCCCCCGGCACACGCAGCGGCACGCCGCGCTCGACCGCGTCATAGCCGGACACCGCCACATCCTCGGCGGTCAGCATCCAGAACGACGGCAGGTTGGAAACAGTGTTGCGCGCGCCGTTCACATCATGAAACTCCGACCAGGTATAGCCCGGGGCCACGGCGGTGACGTGGACATTACGATCCTTGAGCTCGAGCCCCAAAGCTTCGGACACCTTGATCAGCAGGCTTTTCGCGCCGGGATAGAGCGTGCCCGAATAGCGGGTATGGGCGTTGGCGGCGGGCAGAAGGGCGGAGACCGAGGCGATATTGATGATGCGGCCATAGCCGCGCTCGGCCATGGGTTTGGCGACCAGATGCATCAGCTTGAGATAGCTGGTGACCATCAATTCCATGAACTGGGCCTGATCCTCCCAGCTCAGGTCTACGAAGGCGCCCGGACGCCCCACGCCGGCATTGTTGACGAGGCCGTCAATGATGCGCCCCTGGTCATGGATCGTCTTGACGATGGTCTCCGGCGCATCAGGCTCTGACAGGTCCGCTGCAATCACAAGGCTGTCCACGCCGAACTGAGCCTTCAGCTCCTCGGCCAGGTCCTTGAGCCGGTCCTCGCGCCGGGCGACCAGCGCCAGATCCCAGCCCCGGCGCGCGAATTCGCGCGCATAGGCCGCGCCAATGCCGGAGGATGCGCCAGTTACAAGAGCGAGACGACGGGCCATGTGATCTCCAATCCTTTGATCTCTCACGAGGTGCAAAAGGTGACCGCATCGCCCGGCTCTGTCCAGAACTAGTGCGCTCGCTGTCCCGGTCTGATCAGTCCGTGCACGCCTGATCGATCAGGACGCGGGTTTCCTCCGCCAGCATGGCCCGGGCCGTGGGCGACAGGGCATGGCCCGCCGCGCCGTATTCCTGAGGCGAGCCGGTTTCGCTGTCTTCAAAGATATGATCCACGCCCGGGACGATCACGGTGCGGGTGGGTTTGTCGCCACGCGCCTCAATCAGGGCCGTCTGGGCGTTTTCGGGCAAGACCTGAAGATCGCGCTCGCCAAAGAGCCCAAGCACAGGCCCCTCAAAGGCGGCGGCCGCAGCCGCCGGATCGCCGTCAAACATCGCCACGGCATAGGGCTGGCCCCACATGGCCGCTTGCTGACGGGCGAAGCTTTCGGGCAGACCGCCTTCAATCAGCGCCGCCTCGATCGCCGCCGGCGCCTCGCCCGGCGCGGCATTGGCGATCGCTTCGAACACGGCTCTTTGACGCACGCGATTGGCCTCGACCGCCGCATCGCCCTGCCCGGACGCCCGGATCAGCGCTTCGGACTGATCATAGAGCAGCGTTTCCATATCCTGATGCTGCCCCGCGAGCGAGATCACGAAGTCTGCATCGGACTCGTTCGCCGCCAGCAGCGCCAGATACCCGCCTTCGGAATGACCGAGATACCCCACGCAGGACAGCCCGGTCTGCGCCTTGAGCACGTCGAGCGCCCGCACCGCGTCATCGGCAAGCTCGGCGGGCGCAAGCGGCGCCGGCGCATCAGACCCGCCCACGCCGCGATCATCATAGCGCAGGCTCGCCATGCCCGCTTCAGCCAGCGCATCGGCGATGGCGGCATAGACCGGATGCCCGGCGATATTGCCATCCCGGTCCTGCGGGCCTGATCCGCTGATCAGCACCAGCCCTGCGCGGGGCGCCTCCGGTATGGTGATCACGCCTTCCAGATGACCCTCCGCCAGGGCGATCTCGACCACCTCGCCTTGGCCATGGACGTCAGCCGCCGAGGCTTCGTCCTGACCATCAGCGGGACGCTCGAACACCAGAGGCGCACTCAGCCCGCCCTGATTGAAGGTCCCGGTGATCACCCCGTCTTCCAGCACGCCATCATATTGAAGCGCCATTCCGGGTGTTGAGAAGTGCACATGCGTCCCGTCAAACCGGACGATGTCCATGGGCACGCGCGCCCCGCCCTGATCCACCGAGATCATCGTGATCGCAGGCGCCGCGCCGGACAGGTCGATATCCAGCTCGAGATTCAGCGTGCGCACCCCGGCGTCGAGCACCCCGGCCCAGTCGCCTTCAAAGCCCGGATCGGCGGGCAAGGCCTCCTCGTCCTGTGCGGCGTCAGACGCTTCAGGCGTCGGCGCCGCGGGCGCTTGCGCATCACAGGCCGCAAGCATCAGGGCGAAGGGGAGAAGGGCGAGGCTGACGGCTTTCATGGCGGATCTCCATCTCTGGCTGACCCAGCCTTAGCATTGACGCTAATTAGCGTCTAGGCTAAATACTTGGCGATGAGTGATGTCTTTTCCGCCCTGGCCCACCCCGTGCGCCGTGAAGTCCTGCGCCTGCTGCGCGACGGGCCGATGACAGCGGGGGCGCTGGCGGACCGGTTCGATGTCGCCAAGCCCACCATGTCGCGCCATTTCGCGGCGCTCAAGGATGCGGGCCTGATCCAGGCGGAAAGAACCGGAAACCAGATCCGCTACCGCCTCAATGTCAGTGTCGCGGAAGAGCTGATGGCGCTGATGATGGACCTGTTCAAGACCACCGGCTCCAGCAAGGAGGTCCCGAAATGATCCGCAAAGGCCTAGTTTACGCCCTGCCGCCCTTCGCGCTGATGCTGGCCCTGTCGATCTGGGGCTGGCTCGGAACCGCCCCGGACGCGCCGATCCCCGTGCATTTCGGTCTCGACGGCGCGCCCGATCGCTTGGGCGGCAAGCTGGAGGGGTTCGTCCTCCTGCCCGCGATGACGCTCTTCATCTGCGCCCTCTTCAGCCTGATGCCGCTGATCGACCCGCGCGGCGAGAACATCCGCCGTTCCGAGCCTGCGGTCCTGACGGTCTGGTCAGGGGTGATCTGGGTCTTGGCGGCCGCACAGGCCCTGATCACGCTGACGGCTCTCGAACGTATAGAGAGCGCTCAGACGCCCGGCCCCTTCATCGGTTTCGCCTGCGCCATGCTTTTGGTGGTGCTGGGCAATGTCCTGTCCAAGACCCGACCCAACTGGCTGATCGGCATCCGCACGCCCTGGACCCTGTCCTCGGACAAGTCCTGGGACGTCACCCATCGATGGGGCGGGCGTTTGATGATGGGCGGCGGCGCGATCTCGGCGGTCAGCTTTCTGCTCACGCCGCCAACGGTCGCGTTCACGGTTCTCGGCGTCACGGTCACCACCCTGGCCGGGGTCAGCGTGGGCCTGTCCTACTGGGTCTGGAAGAACGATCCGGACCGGGACACCTATTCCGCCGCTTCGGATTGAGCGGACTGCAAACGATTCCCGAACAGCAGACGACGCGCGGTCTCGGTCGCAGCCTTCAGCGCCTCTCGATCCTCGTCCGTAAAGCGGAAGAAGGGTGCGGTGTCGACCACTGCAACGGCGCCGATATTCAGCCCCTCCGGCGAGAGCAGGGGCTGGCCGCAATAGGCGCGCACAAAGGGCGGGCCGACAGCAACCGGATGGTCGCACAGCTCCGGATCGGTCGACAGGTTCAGGACCTCGACAGGCCCGTCCCGGCAGATCACTTGCGTGCACAGGGATTCATCCAGCGCCACCTCGCAGGCGTCCAGCCCGAACTTGCCGACGAAGCGAACACGGGTATCGCTGACCAGCGAGATCACGCAGATCGGCGCCTTGAAGGCGAACGCCGTCAGACGTGCGAGCGTATCCAGATCTTCACGCGGATCTGGATTTGCGTCTGAAATCGTCCTGACGGCATCCACCCGAGACGGATCGGCAATGATCGAGCAGCACGCCCCTGTGGGGGTCTCAGACATAAGCGGGCTCCTTTTTCTCAGCCCAGACTGCACACATAGGTTTCTGAGTCCGTAAAGCACCTGACGCTTTCGCTGCAGTGCGGCAGGGTCTAAGTTGCCGGCCGTTTGAAACCTTTCATGCCGGGACGCGCCATGAGCCAGAACATCAAGAAAATCGTGCTCGCCTATTCGGGCGGGCTGGACACCTCGGTCATTCTCAAATGGCTGCAGGACGCCTATCAGGCCGAAGTGGTGACCTTCACCGCTGACCTCGGTCAGGGCGAAGAGCTGGAGCCGGCGCGACGAAAGGCGGAAAAGGCGGGCATCAAGGACATCTATATCGATGACCTGCGCGAGGAATTCGTGCGCGATTACGTCTACCCGATGGTGCGGGCCAACGCCGTGTATGAAGGCCAGTACCTGCTGGGCACCTCCATCGCCCGGCCGCTGATCTCCAAGCGCCTTGTCGAGATCGCCCATGAAACCGGCGCGGACGCCGTCGCCCACGGCGCCACCGGCAAGGGCAATGACCAGGTGCGTTTCGAGCTGGGCGTGGCGGCTCTGGATCCCAGCCTGAAAGTGATCGCGCCCTGGCGCGAATGGGATCTCAATTCCCGCACCAAACTCATTGCCTATGCCGAAGAGAACGGCATTGAAGTGCCGTCCGACAAGCGCGGTGAAGCGCCGTTCTCGGTGGATGCGAACCTGTGGCACACCTCCTCAGAGGGCAAGATGCTGGAAGATCCGGCCGAAGAGGCCTTCAACGAGGTCTGCCTACGCACCCAGCACCCCGAGGATGCGCCCGACCAGCCCGAATACGTCACCATCGGCTTTGAGCGCGGCGATGCGGTCAGCATCAATGGCGAGGCGATGAGCCCGGCGACGATCCTGACCAAACTCAACGAACTGGGCGCCAAGCATGGCATTGGCCGTCTGGATCTGGTCGAGAACCGCTTTGTCGGCATGAAATCGCGCGGCATCTATGAGACGCCCGGCGGCACGATCCTGATGGCGGCCCATCGCGGCATCGAACAGCTGACCCTCGATGGCGGCGCCATGCACCTCAAGGACGAGCTGATGCCCAAATACGCCAAGCTCGTCTACAACGGCTTCTGGTTCAGCCCCGAGCGCGAAATGCTCCAGGCCGCCATCGACCATTCCCAGCGCCATGTGACCGGCGAGGTTCGCCTCAAGCTCTACAAGGGCAATGTGCTGGTGGTGGGCCGGTCTTCCCCGCACTCGCTCTACTCGCTCGAGCACGTCACCTTTGAAGAGGATGATGTGTACGACCAGAAGGACGCCGAAGGCTTCATTCGCCTGAACGCCCTGCGCCTCAAGCTGATCGCCCAGCGCAAGCATCGCCTTGGCGAAAACGACTAGGTCTGGAATCGATGCGTCCCCGGCACCCAGTAGCCGGGGACGCACGCGCCAACAGAGATTGAAACGATGCGGCGGGGGCGCCCCTCAACGCCCCGCCAGGCATCTACTCCGCCGGCAGGGTCCGTGAGCGGGGCTTGATAACCGGCATGATCAATGCCGTCCCGCTATCGATGAACACGCGCAGCAATTTCTCCATCGGCCCCTGCCTGAAGCGGGAAAGCCAGAGATTGCAGACGAGGATCACAAAACCGCCGGCCGGGATCATCAGCCCCCACAGGGCGACCCGATCGAACTGGCCGTAGAGATTGAGGCCAAAGCCGGTGAACAGCCAAAGCATCATCAACGAGCTGCCCATATAGCCGGTCAGCGCCATCTTCCCGACCGGCTCGAAGATCACCTTGCTGACCTGCGCAAACATCGGCGCACGCATGGCGAGCACGAAACCGGACAGCAGGAAGATCACGATGAAGGGTTTGGAAAAGCGCATGACCGGGTGCAGGCTGACATCAAAGACAAAGCCCGCCAGCGCGCCATGGATCGCCGTGCCGAGCGCCAGCGGAATCCCCACAAGACCTGACACCAGCACCACGCGACGCAGGGTTTCGCCTGACAGGTTCAACGCGCCCGAGCGCATCAGCCCCAGACCCAGCAGCATATAGCCGCCCGCTTCCGCGATCCGTCCCAGGACGGAGGCGTTGGTCATCATCGCGATCCAGGTCTAAACAGAGGCCTGAACGTGCGGCCAATACCCCTCGGCGTGGAAGGTCTGCACCGCCATCATCTCGGCATAGCTGGGGGTTTCGGTCCCGATCTCGCGATAGCCCGCATAGAAGACCACCACGGCCCAGCCCACAGCGGCGCAAGCGAAGAGATAGCGCGGCGGCAGCCAGGACAGGATCAGCACGCCCATCCCCGCGACGGCGTAGATCGCCAGAATGTCAGACGACCAGGCCAGCAGGCTCATATGCACAACGCCCAGCACGAACAGGCCGATACAGCGGATCACAAAGCCCGCCCTGCGGGTCAGCGGATCGCCTGAGCCAAAGAGCAGGATCGCCATGGAGGCGCCGAACAGGCTGGCGAACACGCCGCGCATCACCGCATCG
>CESC01017626.1_pt1 | contig 12260 bp, 9 predicted proteins | sample 531131 | NCBI WGS metagenome assembly CESC01 (sample SAMEA2621295, study PRJEB7988) | marine metagenome | biome: marine biome (ENVO:00000447); feature: mesopelagic zone (ENVO:00000213); material: "saline water (ENVO:00002010), including plankton (ENVO:xxxxxxxx)" | depth 800 m
GAGCTATGCGCATACTTAATATCGCACCGGACAATATTCCAGCAGATCAGAAACCAGAGCTTTCTTCAATTAAATCATGAATACGGCGGAAAAATTGAATCCTAGTGTACCCCTGCTTGACTTGATTAGCGGTTTGGTCGAATTGCCTGATTCATTACCGAATGAATTGAATGTGACAGTTACTGGTATGCAGATAGATAGTAGGTTGCTTACAAAGGGTGATCTATTTCTAGCTTATTTCGGGCGTAATCACGATGCTCGGAATTATATCGATCAAGCCATAGAATTAGGCTGTGTTGCAGTGCTCGCTGAATCCGGGGGTGAGTGGGAAGGTTTCAGGGTTGATCGAGGTGTTGCCATCATCGTGGTTGATAATCTGTTGGCCAAGATCAGTGAAATAGCAGACCGTTTTTACTCCCGGCCGAGTATGAAGCTTAGTGTATTTGGGATAACTGGCACCAATGGAAAAACCAGTTGCAGTCAGTTTATTGCGCAAGCTCTCTCAGAGCTCGGCTACAAGTGTGGGGTTATTGGTACATTGGGTTATGGTGTTTATGGGGAATTGAAAGAAACCCAATTAACTACACCGGATGCAGTTTTTACACAGATGGCTCTGGCGGAAATGGAGGCTAATCATATAGATCCTGTAGCGATGGAAGTCTCTTCAGTTGGATTGCACCAAAAACGGGTTGAAGCTGTACGATTCGATATTGGCATATTTACGAATCTCACGCGAGATCATCTCGACTATCACGAAAGCATAGAAGCTTATGCCGAAAACAAGAAAAAACTGTTTACAAAAGAAGGATTACGTTGCGCGATTATCAACTTGGATGATCCTTATGCTTTGCCTATTCTTAATAGCATTGAGAAAGGAGTTGATATTGTTACCTATAGTATTAGAAATCCTTTAGCTACTGTTTACGCTGAAAGCCTGTCGCTTAATCGACAGGGGTTCGAAGCTGATATAGTCACTCCTGCAGGTACGGGTCGTGTTAGTGGCAAATTAATTGGTTACTTTAATTTCAGTAACCTTTTAGCCACTGTCGCAACCCTCATCAAATATTTGCCTTGTAAGCGAGATCTTGACCTAGCTAAACTTTGCGAATGTATCTCCAAACTGAAACCAGTAACGGGGCGAATGGAGATTATTGGCGATAGCCAAGAAATAACTGCCTTGGTTGATTATGCCCATACCCCGGATGGGTTGAAGAGCGCTCTATTAGCACTGCGTGATCACTTCGATAGTGATATTTGGTGTGTCTTCGGTTGTGGAGGCAATCGAGATAAGGGGAAGCGCCCGATAATGGGCGAAATTGCCGAACAAAACGCCAATCAACTAATTATTGCCGACGATAATCCCAGAAACGAACAAGGTGACGAGATCGTTCAACACATTCTGTCTGGCATTCGAAATCCTTCAGATGTAACAGTGATCAGAGATAGGGCGGAGGCCATTGACTATGCGATCCAGAATGCGAAAGCCGGTGATCTAGTACTAGTGGCCGGCAAAGGGCATGAAAATTATCAGGACGTAGGTGGGAACAAAATTATGTTCAGTGATGCAAACCAGGTCCGGCTCGCTTTACAAAAGCGAATTATTAGTAATCGGTGAGGCTTAGAAGGTTTGATAGAAATGATTAATTTATCTGCGCTGGCTCAAAAATTAGATGGCGAACTCATGGGGGGGGATATTGCGTTCTCCCAACTGTCCACCGATAGCCGAACGCTCAGTCATGGGGACATGTACCTAGCTTTAAATGGTGATAGATTCGATGGCAATGATTTTGTAGTAGAGGCTATAACTAAGGGAGCTTCGGGGGCGATCGTATCCAAAGAATTGGATATCGATTGTCCGATGTTGCGAGTGCCAGATACTCATGCCGCCCTTGGTGAAATTGCGAAATTAAACCGCCAGCGCAGTTCCGCCAAAGTGATAGCTCTGACTGGCAGTCAGGGTAAGACGACTGTAAAGGAAATGATACACCGGATGCTTAGTAACCAGGCAAGTACATTGGTTACACATGCCAATCTGAATAATACCATCGGAGTTCCGTTAACACTTCTTCAATTGAATGAAAAACACGAATTTGCGGTTATAGAAATGGGGGCAAATAGAGCTGGTGAAATTGCCTTCAGCGCTGACAAAGCGCTTCCTAATATAGCTCTCATTACCAATGCCAGCTCAGCGCATATTGAAGGCTTTGGCAGCCTGCAAGGAATCGTAGAAGCCAAAGGCGAAATCATAGATGGTGTCTCACCACAAGGTACCGTGATTCTGAACTTGATGGACCCAAATGCGAACCAATGGATAGAGCGTGCAAAATCCAGAAGAGTGGTTTTGTTCAGTGCATGCAATAGTAGTAATGGTCCTGCGGAATACTTTGCTAGTAATGTGCTTATGGGGAATGGAGGTTGTGTGTCTTTTACCCTAAACAGCCCAGCTGGTAAATGTAGGTTGAGTTTGAACCTACTCGGTTGCCATAACGTGGGTAATGCCGTGGCTGCAGCAAGTGCTGCAATGGAAGCGGGAGCGACACTAGATGACATTCAAAAAGGCTTGGCGAATTTGGGTCCGATTGGGGGTCGACTAGAAGCTAAATGCGCACTCTTTGGCAGCTGTTTAATTGATGATACGTATAATGCTAGCCCGAATTCATTTTTCGTGGCAATCGATGTGTTAATGTCATTTAGCGGAATGAGAGTCTTGATTGCTGGTGACATGAAAGAACTGGGCCAGGAATCTGCTTCGGCGCATGCGTTAGTGGGCAAATATGCAGCTATAGCAGGGGTAGATGAATTCTGGGCAGTAGGTGAAAAATCAAGGTTTGCAGTTCAAGCCTTCGGTGACAACGCACGACACTTCGCTAGCAAGAGTGATTTGCTTGCAGCCTGCAAAGAGATAGCTAGTAATGACACAGTATTCCTAGTAAAGGGATCGCGTGACACACAGATGGAAACAATCGTTAGCGAATTGACTTAAAGCGGGGGCGACTAATGCTGGTTTGGTTATCGGATTACTTAATTCAGTTTGACAATAACTTCACCGTTCTGCAATACATCACGGTAAGAGGTATTTTTAGTATTCTAACTGCACTTGGTGTCTCGTTGATTATTGGACCCACAATGATACGCCAACTTAACTACCATCAGATTGGACAAGTGGTCCGAGAAGATGGGCCTGAGACTCATTTCAGTAAGGCTGGAACTCCAACCATGGGCGGAGCTTTAATTCTGGTCAGTATCGCCATGAGTACATTATTATGGTCTGACCTTACTAATCATTACGTGTGGATCATTTTACTGGTTACCATACTGTTTGGCACTGTTGGCTGGGTAGATGATTATCGCAAGGTTTTTCAGCAAGATCCCGCTGGTTTATCGCCACGGTGGAAATACTTCTGGCAGTCAGTTATCGGTTTTACTGCAGCTATAGTGCTTTATTACACTGCGCCGAGTTCTGTGGAGATTCAATATATCGTACCTTTTTTTAAAGATGTTGCTATCGACCTAGGCATATTCTATGTAGTGATCAGCTACTTTGTAATCGTGGGATTTAGTAATGCTGTCAATTTAACGGATGGACTTGATGGGTTGGCTATTCTACCAACAGTGATGGTAGGTGGTGCTCTTGGAATCATTTCCTATCTCGCTGGTCATAGTGAGTTTTCGGCGTACCTCAACATTCCGAACGTAGTCGGTTCCGGTGAAATAGTAATATTTGCGGGAGCACTAGTCGGCGCAGGCATGGGGTTTCTATGGTTTAACACATATCCGGCACAGATTTTCATGGGAGACGTAGGCGCACTAGCTTTAGGTGCGGCTCTGGGTGTGATGGCAATTGTCTCTCGGCACGAAATAGTTTTGTTCATTATGGGTGGAGTTTTCGTAATGGAAACTGTGTCGGTAATCCTGCAGGTGGCATCTTTTAAGCTGACTGGAAAACGAATATTTCGCATGGCTCCACTACACCATCATTTTGAATTAAAAGGGTGGCCTGAACCTAGAGTCATTGTGCGGTTTTGGATCATAACGGTCATGCTGGTGTTATTCGGTTTGGCAACATTGAAGCTGCGTTGAGCACAAAAGGGCAAAGATATAAATGGTAGAAGAACCTTCAAACCGTATTAGTGTAATTGTCGGGTTGGGGAGTACCGGTCTCTCGTGCGCCAAGTATTTCGCTTCGAAAGGAAAGCCATACAAAGTCGTGGATAATAGGGATGATCCACCAGGATTGTCGGCATTAATAGAACAGTTCCCTGCTACGGAATACGAAGTAGGAGGGTTCTTTCTAGATACCTTTAAGAATGCGAAAGAATTGGTAGTGAGCCCCGGGATAAATTTAAACACATCTGAAATTGTTGCGGCAAGGCGCGCTGGTGTGCCAGTAACTGGAGATATTGATATTTTTTCTAAGTTGGTGACGACACCTATTATTGGAATCACAGGATCAAACGGTAAAAGCACGGTAGTCTCAATTCTTGCAGAAATTCTGAAAAAAGCTGGGAAAAAATATGGCCTAGGCGGCAATCTCGATGGTGCTAATTTTAAGCCAGCACTCGATTTGCTAGGAGAGGGAAAGAAAGATTTTTATGTTCTCGAGTTGTCCAGCTTTCAATTGGAAACCACAGAAAAGTTAAGTGCTGAAGTGGCAGCAATTCTGAATTTAAGTCCAGATCATATGGATAGGTACGAGACCTTAGAAGAATACCACCGAGCGAAATTGCGAGTTTTTAATGGCTGTAAACAAATCTTGATAAATCGCGATGATGATTACAGCTATCCACAAAAAAAACTCGGGTTACCGGTCTGGGATTATGGTTTCAGTCGCCCAGGAGTTAATGGCTTGGGATTACTTGAAGAGGATGGGGACCAATATTTGGCATTTCAATTTGAAAAACTTGTGTCGGTTAATGAATTAAAGGTATTCGGCCAACATAATATTAAAAATGTATTAGCTGCCGCGGGATTGGCTATGGCTCTGGGTATTGACATGAAATACATCAGGGCCGCAATCAAAGAATATGAAGGATTACCCCATCGGTGCCAGTGGGTAGCAAACATACGAGGTGTTGAATTCTACAATGATTCAAAAGGTACTAATGTCGGTGCAACCATGGCAGCGGTTGAAGGATTGGGCCAAATAATAAGCGGGCATATCCTGCTTATTGCTGGTGGCATTAGCAAGGGGGCGGATTTTCGGCCCCTGGTTCCAATGATAAACCGTTGGGGAAAAGAAGTAATCTTGATTGGACAAGATGCAGTTGAGATGGCTGCAAATTTCGATAACGACATACAGACTTATTTTGCGAATGATATGCAGGATGCTGTATCAGTTGCGCTTGAGCATGCTACTCCAGGAGATGCGGTTTTGCTTTCGCCGGCTTGTGCTAGTTTCGATATGTTTCAGAATTTTCAAGAACGTGGTCAAACTTTCATTCAATCCGTGGGGCGGCTTTAATGAGTATGGCAACTGTCGCAGGAGAAAAAGAGTTTTTGCTAAGGCACTCTAGGCCATTGAACCCTCTACTACTGATCAGCAGTTTGTTACTAGTAAGCGGGTTGTTGATGATGACTTCTGCCTCGGTAGAACTCGCCAGCGCTCAATACGGTGATCCCTTCTATCACTTCAAACGACAGGGCATCTTCGCACTGATCGGCCTGATTGCTTTAGTATTCACATTAATCACTCCGCTTAGCTTTTGGCGTAAATCGGGCTGGTTCTTGTTAATAGGTTCTTACGTGCTGTTGCTACTGGTTCTGACTCCTGGAATTGGGAAGATTGTCAATGGAAGCGCGCGCTGGATTGATCTTGGATTTTTTAACCTGCAACCGTCGGAGCTGGCGAAAGTATTCATTGTGATCTACTTGGCTGCGTTTTTGGAGCGACACCTGGTGGAGGTGCGGGAAAAATGGTCTGGATTTTTGAAGCCATTGTTATTGATTGGAGCAGCCGCTGCTCTACTTCAGCTCGAACCGGATCATGGCGCTATGTTCATACTTATACTCACGGCTTTCTGCATGATATTTCTTGCTGGCGCTAAACTTTACCGTTTCATCTTTATGCTGCTTGTATTCGTCGGGGCCATAACTTATCTCACGTTCACGAAACCCTATGTAATTCTGAGATATTCTTCTTACCTCAATCCTTGGGCAGCTGAAAACCGTTACGAAGGGGGGTATCAGCTCACCCAAGCATTAATTGCTTTCGGTCGTGGAGAATGGCTAGGTGTTGGTCTCGGAAATAGTATCCAGAAACTCTATTTCCTCCCTGAAGCCCATAACGATTTCGTTTTGGCTATTATTGGAGAAGAATTAGGGTTGGTTGGAGTCGCATTCGTCGTTACGTTGTTCTGTCTCTTGATCCACTATGCATTCGCTATCGGCAAGGCAGCTGAAAAGAAGGGCTACTTGTTTGAGGCCTTCCTTGCTTACGGGTTGGCTTTGTTGTTTGCTGGACAAGCCATAATAAATATTGGTGTCAATATCGGGCTATTACCGACCAAGGGATTAACTCTTCCATTCTTATCTTATGGAGGAGCCAGCCTGATTGTGAGCTGCTTCATGGTTGCGTTGTTGGTACGGATCCAATACGAAACGGAATTCCAGCTAAATGCCTTGACGAATCAGGCTGCAAGAAATGAAAGCGAATGTTAACTACCGCGAAATCCCAAAAATTAACGGTGTTAATTATGGCTGCAGGCACTGGAGGGCACGTGTTTCCGGCTTTGTCAATTGCAGATGCTTTGACAAACCGATCGGTAAACGTTGAATGGTTGGGTACTCCTCAGGGCATGGAGAATGAATTATTAGCTGGTACTCCGTACGTATTACACCGTATTTCGGTAAGGGGACTGCGAGGTTCGAATTTGCTTCATAAAATACTAGCTATTTTTATGTTGCTGAAAGCCTTTGCTCAATCCATCAGGGTTATAAGCAAGGTGAAACCGCATTGCATACTGGGCATGGGCGGGTTTGTTTGTGGGCCAGCAGGCATAGCCGCTAGGCTGATGTGCAAACCGCTACTGATTCATGAGCAGAATGCCGTGGCTGGGATAACAAACAAGATATTAGGTCGTTTTGCCGATCGTGTACTGGAGTCATTTCCTGGTACTTTTAATTCGAGTAAGAGGGTTAAGTTCACAGGGAATCCTCTGCGAAATACCATCGTTTGTTTAAATAAAACAGAAAGTACTTTGCAAAATCTTAAAGAGGATCGACCACTAAATATCCTAGTTTTGGGGGGAAGTCAGGGGGCAGCTGCGATTAATTGTGTTGTACCAGAGATGTTGGTGGGTTGGGTCGAAACTAATCGCCCGCATGTATTTCATCAAGCAGGCAGTGCCATGCTCAGAGAAACTAAGCTGCTTTATCGGTCACTAGATTTGCTCGATGATGCTACCTGTCGAGTAGTACCTTTTATTGAAGACATGGCGGAAGCCTATACTTGGGCTGACTTGGTAATCTGCCGGTCAGGTGCCAGTACGGTAAGCGAGCTGGCTGCGGTTGGCTGTGCATCAATACTAATTCCATATCCTTATCACCACGACCAACAACAAACACTCAATGCGAGGTGGCTGACGCAGAAAGATGCAGCCTACCTGATTCATCAAGTAGACCTGTCTCCAAAGGCCGTCCTGGATATTGTGAAAGATTTGGATTGCAACAGGGACAAACTTTTCAAAATCGGCCAACGCGCCAGGGCGATGGCGGTTTACGATGCTAGTGATGTAATAGTTGAAGAGTGTATGGAGCTTGTAGATGCCGGTTGATGAACAGATGCATGCGGTCCCGGAGATGCGCCGGATTCGGTCAATACACTTTGTTGGCATCGGAGGCGCCGGTATGTGTGGTATTGCCGAGGTGCTGTTAAATCTTGGCTACAAAATTACAGGTTCTGACATCCGCAAATCATCGAACACCACTCGGCTAGCGTCACTGGGAGCGAAGATATATATAGGACACGGAGCGAAGAACGTGAAAACCGCGGATGTGGTGGTTTATTCGTCTGCGATAGAGAGAAGAAATCCAGAACTCAAGGCAGCCAGAACCCAATCCAAGCCATTAATAGCTAGGGCGGAAATGCTAGCCGAACTTATGCGTTACCGTCACTCGATTGCTATCGCTGGTACCCACGGGAAAACTACAACCACTAGTATCGTTGCTTCAATTTTGGCAGAAGGAGGGTTTGATCCTACATTTGTTATTGGGGGTCTTTTAAACAGTGCCGGAACTAATGCTCAATTAGGAGCAAGCCGCTACTTAGTTGCAGAAGCAGATGAGAGCGACGCCTCTTTCATGCATCTTCAGCCGATGGTCGTGGTAATAACAAACATTGAAGCGGATCATATGAATACTTACGGAGGGGATTTTGAAAACCTGAAGAAGTACTTTGTCGATTTTATCCATAATCTTCCATTTTATGGGCTGGCCGTACTCTGTATCGATGATCCGGTCGTGCGCGAAATCCTTCCCCAGATCTCCAGGCCCAAACTAACCTATGGGTTTTCTAGGGATGCAGATTTCAGGATTACCAACTTGGCACAGAAAGAGCAGATGACTAAATTTGAAGTTAATAGGCCGGGTAGGAAAAAGCCGCTGAAACTCGCGTTGAACATCCCTGGTGAGCATAATGCATTGAATGCAACTGCCGCCATTGTCATAGCTACAGATGAAGGTATCTATGACAAGGACATATGCAATGGCATAAAACATTTTTCCGGTGTAAGTCGGCGATTTGATGTGCAGGGGGAGTTCCTAATTGATGATGGAGTGGTCACCTTAATCGATGACTATGGTCATCACCCTACAGAAGTAGCGGCGACCATTAAAGCCCTGCGTGAAGGTTGGCCGAATAACCGTTTGGTAATGATTTATCAGCCCCATCGTTATAGCCGGACTAAGGACCTCTACGAGGATTTTGTGGAAGTACTTTCCGACGTGGATGTCCTTCTGCTACTGGAGGTGTATTCGGCGGGCGAGAAAAAAATCGCTGGAGCAGACTCCAGAAGTCTTTGCAGAAGCATTAGGCTGCGAGGGAAAGTTGACCCGCTGTATGTCCAAAATGAAACAGATGTACACGGAATCTTGAAGGGCTTGCTCAAAGGAGGAGACAAGGTGGTCACACAGGGAGCAGGAAGTGTTGGATTGCTTGCCAAGAAATTGGCAGATAAAGGTTTTCGCTAACTAGTAATTTATTGATTTTTAACGAAGAAATTGTGCTCTTTAGTTAAGAAAATGGCTCATGAGAACGATAAATAAAGAGGAAATACTAGCCAAATTGGGGCATGTAGTCGTGCTGAAAGGAGGGCAGTCAGCAGAGCGGGAAATATCTCTGATAAGTGGCCATGCGGTGTTCAGGGGGTTGCAAAGATTAGGTGTGCAAAGTTCGGTGATTGATGTGGATGACAGCATCATCAGTGATTTAAAAAAGGCAAAGCCTGACCTGGTTTTTAATATGTTGCATGGGCAAGGGGGCGAAGATGGCGTCATTCAGGGGTTGCTTGAAATAATGGGTATTCCCTACACTGGAAGTGGCGTTCTGCCTTCTGCTATAGCCATGGACAAGGTCAAGTGCAAGTTAATATGGCAGCAGTTGGAATTGAGTACCGCTGATTTTCTTGTTCTCAATGAGCAGACAGATTGGCAGCGTGTTATAGATCAACTTGGTAAAACAGTCGTAAAACCTGTTAATGGAGGCTCAAGTTTAGGGATTTCAATTGTTGATAATGCTGCCGAACTGCAGAATGAATACCTGGTAGCCCTAGGATTTGACAAACAAGTAATGGCTGAAAAATGTATCGAAGGAAAGGAATTCTCAACTGGTGTACTCGGAGACCAATTGCTCCCGACAATTCAATTGGAAACGGACAGAGATTTTTTTGATTTTGAGGCAAAGTACGAAGACAGAAATACACGAATCATTTGTCCGCCGGAATTAAGGCCGGAAAAACAAATGGAGCTCGAGCACTTAATAAGAACCGCATACGAAAGCTTAGGTTGCGCAGGATTAGCTAGAGTAGATGTTATGCAGGATAGGACAGGCGAGTTTTTTCTTCTAGAGCTTAATACAGTGCCTGGAATGACAGATCATAGCTTTGTGCCGATGGCGGCGAAGCAGATAGGCATAGACTTTGACGAATTATTATTAAGAATCTTGGAAGTTGATTTAAAACAGGACGGAAAGTGAATCAATCAACTGTGCAGATACCAAGCCGATCTGGAATATATGCTACACGAAAGATTCCTGGATCCCGAGCGAGGACTCTCAAGTTCATGGATCGTGTAAGGATCTCGTTGGTGCTTACGGGTTTTCTATTACTATGCTTTGGTATATTTCTGCAGCAAAATTTTGACCGCGGCGTGGGATTCATAAACAGACCAATATCCAAGGTAAGAATTGAAAACCAGTGGCAGTACATTAGAGAAGAAGAAGTTAGCTGGTTATTGGCAGAATTTATGGGGGCCGGGTTTTTTAATTTTGACATGGCTGGAGTTAAACAGATATTGGAACAACATCCTTGGGTTCACCACGCAACTATCAAAAAGTTGTGGCCTGAGAGTATTTCTTTGCATATAACTGAGCAGGTTGCTATAGCGCAATGGGGCCACTCGCAGCTACTCAGCCAGAATGGGGAGACATTTAAACCTATCGGTATAGAGTCACTAAATGCTTTACCGCTATTAAATGGCCCGGAAGAATCACAGTTGCGGGTCATGGGACAGTACCAGGCTATTAGCCAGCTGTTGCTTCCTTCCACATTACGCTTAACGGGATTGACTCTTACTCTGAGAGGCAGTTGGGAATTAGTCTTAAATGAAGAGTTGACAGTAGCAGCAGGTCGCACTGATGTATTCGAGAAATTGCAGCGGTTTGTTGAATTTTACGCTGGGCAACCGGCAACACGAACAGTGGGTTATAGATCTATTGACTTACGGTACGACAATGGCATAGCCATTAAGAGCGTCTCGGATAAAATGACCGGAGTAGCGGTACGGTGAGGCGAAAGCATACAGTAATCATGATCGTTGACTTGCAGCGATCGTTAATCGGAGATGGCTGGCTATGAATGAAGCGGCCAGTAAAAACATGATTGTCGGGCTCGATATTGGTACATCCAAGGTAGTTGCAATCGTGGGCGATATCAAAAAAGAGGGTGGCCTTGATATTGTGGGTATTGGCAGCCATCAATCGCGAGGCCTGAAGAAAGGCGCCGTAATAAATATAGAATCTACGGTTGAATCCATACAGCGCTCTATAGAAGAAGCTGAGTTAATGACTGGATGTCAGATTCATTCCGTATACGCAGGTATTGCTGGGAGCCACATTCGCGGTATGAATTCCCACGGAATTGTCGCGATACGAGATGGCGAGGTTATGAAACCTGATATTGAGAGAGTTATTGATGCGGCGCAAGCGGTTGCGATACCGGCAGATCAGAAAGTGCTCCATATCCTGCCACAGGAATACATCATCGACGCTCAGGAAGGAGTAAAAGAACCTTTGGGAATGTCCGGTGTAAGACTAGAGGCTAAAGTTCACTTGGTCACTTGCGCTATTAATGCCGTGCAAAATATTGAAAAGTGTATTAAGCGCTGTGGACTGGAAGCGGATGAAATAATCTTAGAACAACTGGCCTCCAGTTACGCAGTATTAACTGAAGATGAAAAAGAGTTAGGAGTCTGCCTAGTTGATATCGGAGGAGGCACTACTGATATCGCAATTTTTACGGAAGGTGCTATTAGGCACACTGGTGTAATTCCTATTGCAGGAGATCAGGTTACTAATGACATTGCCATGGCTCTTAGAACTCCCACTGAGAATGCGGACGAGATAAAGATCAAGTATGCATGCGCGCTAACCCAGCTTGCGAGTCCAGTTGAAACCGTAAAAGTGCCCAGTGTCGGAGATCGCCCACCACGTGAATTATCCCGTCAGGCTCTGGCAGAAGTGGTAGAGCCAAGGTACGACGAGTTGTTCACACTCGTAAAAGCAGAATTGCAGCGCAGCGGATTTGAAAATCTTTTGGCAGCTGGGGTAGTCCTGACTGGAGGCTCCAGCAAGATGGAAGGCGTCGTTGACTTGGCCGAAGAAATATTTCACGCGCCGGTCCGAATTGGTGCACCTCATAATGTTAATGGATTAGCCGATATTGTAAGAAACCCGATTTATTCAACTGGCGTTGGGTTGTTGCTATATGGGCTAAAGCAATTCCAGGAAAGAGATGGAAACGATTCAAAGCGCGAGCCACAGACTCATA
>CESC01075462.1_pt1 | contig 12244 bp, 10 predicted proteins | sample 531131 | NCBI WGS metagenome assembly CESC01 (sample SAMEA2621295, study PRJEB7988) | marine metagenome | biome: marine biome (ENVO:00000447); feature: mesopelagic zone (ENVO:00000213); material: "saline water (ENVO:00002010), including plankton (ENVO:xxxxxxxx)" | depth 800 m
TATTGGCGTTACAAGAAAAGTTAGTCACAGTGGATAATATTCAGAAAACTGTCGCAGATTATTATAAGATTAAAGTTGCTGACATCTTGTCTAAGCGCAGAAGTCGAAGTGTGGCCCGTCCAAGGCAAGTCGCCATGGCGCTAGCGAAAGAGTTAACCAATCATAGCTTACCAGAATTGGGTAATGCTTTTGGTGGCCGAGACCATACGACGGTTCTGCATGCATGTCGTAAAATAGAGCAGCTTAGAGAGGAAAGTCATGATATAAAAGAAGACTATAAGAACCTCATACGGACTTTGTCTTCGTAAAAAATGACCTTGAGAGGCGAGATAGCACTGCGATGAAATTTTCTATAAGCCGCGAACAGTTTTTACAACCCCTGCAATTGGTATCGGGTGCCGTTGAGCGCCGTCATACTTTGCCTATTCTTTCAAACATACTCATAAAAGTGAGTGAAGACGCACTTTGGCTAACGGGTACAGATTTAGAGGTTGAGTTAATCTCAAGCGCTAAATTAGACGGTGATTTTACTGAAGGTGAAATTACCGTTCCAGCCAAAAAGCTCTTCGACATCATTCGAGGAATATCTGAAGGTACAGATATTCATTTCAGTTTAGATGGCAATAAAGCACTCATTCGTGCTGGTCGTGGTCGCTATACGTTATCGACGTTGTCAGCAAATGATTATCCTAACCTTGAAGATTGGGAAGGCGAAGTCGAGTTCGAGCTATCTTGCACGGATATGAAACGCCTTATCGATGCCACCAGTTTTTCGATGGCGCAGCAAGATGTTCGCTATTATTTAAACGGTATGTCGCTAGAGACTGAAGAAAACGTTATTCGTACTGTCGCTACTGACGGTCACCGGTTAGCCTTATGTCGTCTCAATTACGAAACCTCATTGCCATCTCGCCAAGTTATTATCCCGCGAAAAGGGGTGTTAGAAATATCTCGTCTAATTAGCGAAGATGATAAATCGATAAAAGTACAAATTGGTGCAAATCACCTTCGTATTTTTTCGAACGACTTTATTTTCACCTCTAAGCTAGTAGATGGTCGTTTTCCTGATTATCGACGAGTGCTACCACAAAATGGTGACAAAGAAATTACTGCCAGCAAAGCGGTATTAAAAGACGCGTTCTCTCGTGCGGCTATTCTCTCAAATGAAAAATTCCGAGGCGTGAGGCTAAATCTAGCGTCAGGTGAGTTAAAGATTACTGCGAATAACCCAGAGCAGGAAGAAGCTGAAGAAATTGTTGATGTGCAGTATCAGGGCGACGATTTAGAGATTGGTTTCAATGTTGCCTACCTTATTGATGTCTTAAACTCACTAGGGTCTGACACCGTTAAAGTCAGTTTGTCTGATTCTAATGCCAGTGCATTAATAGAGGATAATGCTGATGACGCGGCTTTGTATGTGATCATGCCAATGCGTCTTTAATTTTGTATTCTTGTCTCAAGGTGAGCTGTATACATACTGCAGCTCACTTTCGCGTTTTAGTTAGAGTTTCCTCATGAAACTGGACCAAGTCCAGCTTACGAATTTTCGTAATATAAAGTCAGCTTCGTTTTCACCTTCATCTTCATTGAGTGTGTTTCGTGGAGTAAATGGTAGTGGTAAATCATCAATTATAGAGGCTTTATATTATTTAGGGTTTGGGCGGTCGTTTCGTACTGGCAAGCCAAGCTCTGTCATCCAGCATGGGGAAGAAGGGTTTAGTGTCTTTGCATCGTGTAAGGATGAAAATGATGTGCTAATGAAGCTGGGGTTTCAAAGAAGTAGAAGTGATAGCTTTCTTTGCAGCATTAACGGTGAACATTCGTCTAAGCTTTCTAAACTTGTCAGCCTAGTACCCACGCAACTCTTTACGCCACAAAGTACCGATTTGATTATAGGGTCGCCTTCAGAGCGTCGAAAGTTTTGTGATTGGGGATTGTTCCACGTGGAACATGGTTTTCAAAAGCTAGCCAATCAATACACAAAAGTATTGAAACATCGCAATGCGTTGTTGAAGCAAGGCGCGAATTTACAGCGTCCGGAAAATCGGTATTGGGAACACATTTTCATTGAAAATGCTGAAGCACTATCGAAAAAACGCGTAGCGTATGTGGAATCGCTCATTCCAATCTTCGAGCGTTATGCTAATGAATTTCTACCAGACTTCGATGTGGTACTTTCATATCAAAAAGGTTGGGAAAAAGACGCCTCTTTAGCAGAAAGCTTAGTTAAAAAAAGTGAGTATGATGTTAAAATGGGACATACCACTTCTGGGCCTCACAAAGCCGATGTACGGTTAAAAGTGAATGGGGTTAATGCACAGGAGTTACTATCGCGGGGACAACTGAGAATGGCTGTCGCTGCGTTACAAATGGCGCAAACTGCGTTGTTTAATTCGCTTACCAATAGAAAAAGCATATTTTTGCTAGATGATGTTGGTGCGGAACTAGATGCTGAAAAGCGAGAACGATTTATTGACGGGTTGTTATTTATGGATACGCAGGTTTTCGTTACTGCTATTGAATCTTCGCAACTCGAATTTATACAAAAATACAACGAAAAGAAAATGTTTCACGTGGAACATGGAAGCGTGAAAGAGGAGTAAAAGCTAGTATGTCAGCAGAGAACAACTACGACTCGTCCAGTATTAAAGTACTTAAAGGATTAGACGCCGTACGTAAACGTCCCGGTATGTATATCGGTGACACAGATGATGGTACGGGACTTCACCACATGGTATTTGAGGTGGTCGATAACTCAATTGACGAAGCACTAGCTGGGCACTGCTCAGATATTGTCGTGCAAATACATTCAGACGGTTCTGTCTCTGTCTCTGATGATGGTCGAGGGATACCCACCGAAATCCATTCGGAAGAAGGCGTTTCTGGAGCGGAAGTTATCATGACCGTACTCCATGCCGGCGGTAAGTTCGATGATAACTCGTATAAAGTATCAGGTGGATTACACGGCGTAGGTGTATCGGTAGTAAATGCGCTTTCAAGCCGATTAAAATTGCGTATTCGCCGAAATGGTAAAACCCATGAGCAAGAATACAAGCATGGTGTGCCTCAAGAGCCATTAGCCGTAGTAGGTGAAACGGAAAAAACTGGGACTACCATTCGTTTTTGGCCTAGTGAAGATACGTTCACGAACACGCTATATCACTACGATATCTTAGCTAAACGTCTTCGCGAGCTTTCATTCCTAAACTCTGGTGTTTCAATTCGTCTTAAAGATGAACGCGACGGTAAAGAAGACCACTTCATGTATGAAGGCGGTATCCAGGCATTTGTGGAATATTTGAATCAAAAGAAAACACCCGTGCATCAAAAGGTGTTCCATTTTGCTTCGGAGCGAGAAGATGGCATTTCAGTAGAAGTGGCCATGCAATGGAACGATAGCTTCCAAGAAAACATCTTTTGCTTCACAAACAATATTCCTCAGCGCGACGGTGGTACTCACTTAGCGGGGTTCCGTGGTGCATTAACGCGAACGTTAAATAACTACATGGAAAAGGAAGGCTTAAATAAAAAGGCTAAAACCAACGCCAGTGGGGATGATGCCCGAGAAGGTTTAACGGCCGTTATTTCGGTGAAAGTTCCTGATCCTAAGTTCTCGTCTCAAACCAAAGATAAGCTAGTATCTTCAGAAGTGAGACCAGCCGTAGAGTCAGCGATGAATGAAAAGCTTGCAGAGTTTCTACTGGAAAACCCAGTAGAAAGTAAAATAATTGCAGGCAAAATTATTGATGCAGCGCGTGCGCGAGAAGCAGCACGTAAAGCCCGTGAAATGACCCGTCGTAAAGGCGCGTTAGACTTAGCAGGCCTTCCTGGAAAGCTCGCAGATTGTCAGGAAAAAGACCCGGCACTCAGCGAACTGTACATAGTGGAGGGTGACTCTGCCGGCGGTTCAGCTAAGCAGGGTCGTAACCGTAAAAACCAAGCAATACTTCCGCTTAAAGGTAAGATTCTAAACGTAGAGAAAGCGCGTTTCGATAAAATGTTGTCTTCACAAGAAGTGGCGACGCTAATTACCGCATTAGGGTGTGGTATCGGTAGGGATGAATATGATCCTGAGAAATTAAGATACCATAGCATCATTATCATGACTGATGCGGACGTGGATGGTTCACACATTCGTACACTGCTGCTAACTTTCTTCTATCGTCAAATGCCTGAAATAATTGAGCGTGGTTATGTATATATTGCTCAGCCGCCACTATATAAAGTGAAGAAGGGTAAACAAGAACAGTATCTGAAAGACGATGATGCGCTGACCAACTATCTCACCTCTATTGCAATAGATGGCTCTTCGCTGCATACAAGCTCGGATGCGCCAGGGATCACAGGGCTTGGTTTAGAAAATCTAGTGAAGCAGTACCAGAATATTGAAAAGATGATTGCGCGTATGAGACGTGTAATGCCTTCTTCAATTCTATATCGCATGCTATACACACCTACGCTAAATCTAGCCGATTTAAAAGATGAGGCAACACTATCTAATGTAGCTGAGCACTTTGTCGCACAGCTTACCGAGCGTGAGAAGGATGGTGCAACCTATCGCTATGAAATAAGAAGAGATGCAGAACTCAGCGAATTCTACATCACGATTATTATGCGTATGCACGGTATCGACTACGAATACATCATTGACCATGAATTTATTGAATCTCCAGAGTATCAACGACTGAAAACGTTGAATCTCGAAATCAATGACATGATGGGCGAAGGCGCATACATTCAACGTGGTGAGCGTAAGCAACCTGTTGAGTCATTTAAAGAAGCACTTGAATGGTTGATGAACGAAGCTAAACGTGGCCAGTACATTCAACGCTATAAAGGGCTAGGTGAGATGAACCCAGAACAGCTTTGGGAGACCACCATGGATCCTGAAAGCCGCCGTATGTTGCAAGTTACCATTGAAGACGCTATTGGATGTGACCAATTATTCACAACTCTGATGGGCGACCAGGTAGAACCTCGCCGTGAGTTCATTGAAGCCAATGCACTTAACGTAGAGAACCTTGACGTGTAGTGAAAGCGTGTTGCCCCTTAGTGCCATTCACTATGGGGCGCTAATTCACACGTTTAAAACGAAAAAACCGACATTTTCATGTCGGTTTTTTTATATCTACAAAAAAGAAAAAGCTGAGTAAGAGCAAAGATGAAGCGTGCTAAAAAAAGGAAGCGCGCTAACTCTGCTCAAGAATACGGAACAATAGAGGGGTAAAGCGAAGCGACTACTCTCGTGTGATCTTAATAGCTATTTCGCCGCTGCCAATGTCAGTAATGGCGAACCGATAGTTGCCTGTATTAGAGGGCGTGAATTGTAGCGTCTCAGAGGCTTGTTCACAGGTTAAATACACCTCAGTGTTTAGCATCACAGGCTGGCCTTTATATTTGCCTCCACAGCTTTGCGAGGGCGTCCATTGGCTATCAGACAGCTTAAAGTCATAAGGTTGTCCATCCGCAATTAATTCCACATTAACGTGCCAATTAACGCCATCTTGCTTAAAGCGATAGGCGGGTGTTGCCTCCCACCAATTAAATACGCCGCGCAAATATAGATCTTCAACTGCAATACGTGGCGATGAAGACGGCAATTCTGGCAACGCTATTTTACCGCTGCTTGTACATGCGCTAAGTAGAAGGGTAGCTGTAACAGCTAAGAGTAACTTTTTCACATAAACTCCATCTATAAAAAAGCCCAACAATTGCTGGGCTAATTTCTACCTATCGTTCTGTGCTGCGTCGCAGGTAATCACTTATGCGACTAAACTCAGTTTACGATTTAGCTAACAAAGAAATATCAGCTGTGGTTAAAAATAACTGCCTCAATAATGATAGTAAAGCTAGCCGGTTAAGTTTAATCGCTTCATCCTCAGCCATCACCATAACATTGTCAAAGAAACTATCGATAGTGTTTCTTAGCGTCGCAAGGGTAGATAAGATCACTGGGTAATCTTGAGCTTCGATGGCGCCAGCAACTTTTTCTTTCGCTTCCATTAAGGCGCTATGCAAAGCAATTTCCGCCTCTTCTTGTAACAAACGGCTATCTACGTCAGCCACCGATTCGTCTACTTTTTGCTTAGCGAGAATGTTGGCAACACGCTTATTGGCAGCCGCTAGTGCTTCTGCTTCATCCAACGTCTTGAATTTAGCGACAGCATTTACACGGGCAAGGTAATCCGCTGGTCGAGTCGGACGGCGCGCAGAAACAGCCTGAATAACATCAATGGCAACGTTTTGATCTTGTAGCAGGGCAACGAAACGGCCCAAAACAAAATCAACAACTTGTGTTTTGTACTCGCTGTTCGTTAACTTATCGCCGTAAACTTCACCTGCTTTTTCTACCAATTCAGACAAATCTAGTGGCAGAGACAACTCAGTGATAATACGTAAAACACCAATAGCGGCTCGGCGTAACGCAAAGGGGTCTTTATCACCCTTTGGCAATTGGCCAATACCAAATATGCCCACCAGGGTGTCTAGCTTGTCAGCAAGGGCTACAGCCGCGCTGACACTATTAGAGGGTAGAGCATCACCGGCAAAGCGCGGTAGATACTGTTCGTATAGCGCCGCTGCAACTAACGTGTCTTCACCATCATTCAAGGCGTAGTATTTACCCATTACACCTTGAACGTCTGGAAATTCCATAACCATATTGGTCATTAAGTCGGTTTTAGCTAACAGACCTGCACGTTGTGCTAGCGTTGCATCAGCATCAATGTGTGTTGCAATGAAAGCAGACAAGCTGGCAATACGTGAAGATTTTTCTTTTAAGGTGCCTAATTGCTTTTGAAAAAGCACACTGTCTAAACTTTCTAGACGACTTTCTAGGCTATGTTTCTTGTCGCTATTAAAGAAAAACTCCGCATCTGCAAGACGCGGTCGTATCACTTTTTCATTACCAGAGACAACTTGAATAGGGTCGCGACTTTCAATGTTACTCACAAAAAGAAACTGATTTGAAAGGTTCCCATCGGCGTCTAAAAGCGGGACGTATTTTTGGTCGTCCTTCATGGTGTAGATAAGCGCTTCTTTAGGGACGTCAAGAAACCCTTTATCGAAACTGGCTTGCATAACCACTGGCCACTCAACAAGTGACGCTATTTCTTCTAATAGTGCTTCATCAAAGTCTGGTGTTAAGGAAAGCGTTGCTGCAGCAGATTCTAATTGCTCTCTAACCTTATCTTTCCGTGCTTGGAAATCGGCAATAACATACTGAGCTTCCAACGCTTTTGCGTAATTATCAGCATGATCAAGCTCAAATCGCGCTTCGCCATGAAAGCGATGACCTTGAAGGGTTCTGCCGCTGGTGAGACCTAGAGAAGTAATATTAACCACTTCACTACCATAAATGACCGCCAACGTATGAACAGGGCGAATAAATTGCGTGGTATTGTTACCCCAACGCATTGGCTTTGGAATAGGAAGTTTAGAGACGGCTTGATTTAGCATGCCCTCTAATAACGCGGCTACCGGTTGGCCTGGTACATGGGCTTTATGTAGCAACCACTCACCCTTGTCGGTAACAAGTCTTTCGGCGTCTTCAACATTAATGCCGTTTCCCCGCGCCCACCCTTGAGCTGCTTTGGTCGGGTTTCCATCTGCATCAAAGGCAGCTGATACCGCAGGTCCACGTTTTTCGACGGTTTTGTCTGATTGACCTTCAGCTAACTGAGACACATAAACCGCAAGACGACGAGGGGCTGCAAACCAGTTAACTGAGGTAAAGGCTAAATCTGCACTGATTAGTGCGGCTTCAAATTGAGTAGCGAAAGCCTCACCTAAAGACTTAAGCGCCTTTGGTGGTAGTTCTTCTGTGCCTAGTTCAATAAGTAAATTTTCTGTGCGCACGCTTACGCCTCCTTGTTACATAAGGGGAAGCCAAGTGCTTCGCGTTTTTCAAAGTAACTTTCTGCACAGGCTTTGGCTAATGTTCTTACGCGAAGAATATAGCGCTGTCTTTCGGTTACCGAAATGGCATGTCTTGCATCTAGCAAGTTAAATGCATGAGATGCCTTCATTACTTGCTCGTAAGCAGGCAAAGGTAAGCTCTCTTCGATTAACTTATTGCTAGCAAGTTCACATTCATCAAATGTGCGGAAGAGGGAAGGAACATCAGCGTGTTCAAAGTTAAAGGTAGATTGCTCGACTTCATTTTGGTGGAAAACGTCACCATAGGTGACCTTGCCTAAAGGCCCATCTGTCCATACTAGGTCATAGATGCTGTCCACGCCCTGAACGTACATCGCTAAACGCTCAAGTCCATAGGTGATTTCGCCGGTTACCGGTTTACACTCTAAACCACCTACTTGTTGAAAGTACGTAAACTGCGTGACTTCCATACCGTTAAGCCAAACTTCCCAACCTAGGCCCCATGCGCCAAGCGTGGGAGATTCCCAGTTGTCTTCTACAAAGCGGATATCGTGTACCAGCGGATCGAAACCTAACTCTTTTAATGAGCCAAGGTATAATTCTTGAATATTATCGGGAGAAGGTTTCAACATAACCTGGAATTGATAGTAATGTTGAAGGCGGTTAGGGTTTTCACCGTAGCGACCATCAGTAGGGCGACGGCAAGGTTGTACATAAGCACTACTCATAGGCTCAGGCCCCAAAGAACGTAAAAATGTCATTGGGTGGAAGGTACCTGCACCAACTTCCATATCAAGGGGCTGAATAATGACGCAGCCCTGGCGCGCCCAATAATCCTGAAGCGCAAGGATCAACCCTTGAAAGGTTTTAATATCGTATTTCTGCATACATCCGCTGCTTATTGGTTAACTGACTCTGTAAAGGTGGGATAGTATACAATTACTGGGGCCTAGTATGTAGGTGTAAAGCGTTAAAAATCGCCTACAATCGCCTTGAAGCGCATAATCTTGACGAGGAGTTTAGCTGTGTCTAATGTCGTACAACGCTGTAGCTGGGTATCTAATGACCCCTTATACCAAAGTTATCACGATAATGAATGGGGCAGACCGGAGCTAGAAAGCCAGCCGCTATTTGAAAAATTGTGCTTAGATGGTCAACAAGCCGGACTGTCGTGGATTACCATTTTAAAAAAGCAGCCAGCATACCGTGCAGCGTTTCATCAGTTCGACCCACAACGCGTAGCTGCAATGACGGAGGAAGAATTGTTAGCTTGCATGGAAAATAAAGGCATTGTTCGCAATAAATTAAAAATTCACTCAATTGTTAAAAATGCGAAAGCCTATTTGGACATTGAAAAGACAGTATCGTTTAGCGACTTTATTTGGCAATTCACAGAGGGGAAAACTATCGTCAATGAATGGGCATCCCCTCAACAGATTCCCACGTCAACAGACGTGTCTAAAGCAATGTCAAAGGCACTAAAGAAGAGGGGCTTCACCTTTGTAGGGGAAACCATTTGCTATGCATTTATGCAGGCCGTAGGCATGGTCAATGACCATCAAACAAACTGCTATTGCTATGAAGAAGTATGCAAGCAAGCGCGTCGGTAAATCGAGATTAATAAGAAGTGACAACGCCGCAAAATAAAAAGCACATGGGGTGAATCCATATGCTTTTTTACATTGACTATTTTAGGGCAGGAGAGAGTTCGCAACAGTAGGACTTAAGGCTAGGTAATTCCCCAAGCACCTTTGACTCATATTCAGATTCTATATGTTCTCTCGCTGCATCTTGTTTGCGCCTTTCCTGCTTATTTAGCTTTTGCCGTGCTTCAAGGATGGCGAACCCACTGACCTCGACGAAGAGCGCATGTATCTGTGGATAACGAGCGCTATAATCTAAAGGCGAGGGAACCGGAAGCGCATTTAGCAAATTAACAATTCTAATGACCCCTTCGGAAAGGTCGCACTGTTGTTGCTCCATGGCTTTTGCAATAGTAAATATGCTTTCCGAGATGGTAGCTATACGTTGTTCTCTTACTTGCTGCTGGCGTTGATTTTGCTGCTTTAATAAAAACAGCAATCTGCCAGCATAAAACCCAAGCGCGATAATAATACATACTGCAATAGCTATAATTACTGCCCAAATCATCGTCTAACTGCTGCCCGTACTATTTTTTGAAGTCGTTAATGTCTATAGCGTTTAAATCGTCAAAAGGATCCATTTCATCGTCTTCATCGTCGTTATCCACAATACCTAGCAGATCACAAAGAATACGATGTCGCGCCATTTTCTCATCAACATAAGCTTGTTGCTCTTTGGTAAGCGGTTTGTCTTCGTCAAGCTTATCGAGCAAAGAAGCTAATCGCTGGTCGGCTTCAAGAGCGGCAAGCTCTTCAGCTGGCGTCGCATACTTCTTCTTTTGTAGCGGCGTATTAATAGGGGCCGCATTTTGTTTAACCAACGCTATAGGCTTTTTACTGCCATGACGCGGATCTTTATTTTCCTGGCGTTTACTGCCAGAAGAGGTGGAGTTTTCTACATTGTGGCGAGAACCCGCTGGTCTACCTTTGCGCTTTTTAGGGCGAGGGGTTTCGCTTGTGCGTTGTTTGCTTGGATTAAAATCAGGATCTTTACGAACCCCAATAAGACCAACTTTACGCGATTTCTTTGAACGTCCCATAAATTACAGTATCAAATCTGGTGAATAGAAAAGTCTATTATAGCGTGAATAGGCTAAACCTTCTTCATGAAAACCACATCATTGCTGGGAAATTCCACAATAAAACCGTGTTGTTCTGCAAGATAGGTAAAAGTAACTTCACTAAAAAAACTGACATGGGTAGGATCGTTTTTATAGTGCCATTGAGCAAAACGGGTTTTATCAATAACACGTTTAGTCATTATCGCGAGCATACCGTTTGGTTTAAGCATTTTTAACCAAAGCGCCCATTCTTTGTGGGGCTGATGAAAGTGTTCGATGGCTTCGGTACAGGTAATAATATGATATTGCCTAGTGAGGTTTTCAGGCTGGTTGGCGAAAAAAGGGTCGTAGAGTGCAACCTCAGCACCTTTCTGTTCCATCAGTTGTGCTAAGACAGGTTCAGGACCACAGCCAAAATCAATAACGCTAACCTGCTTAGAAAGATAAGGCAGCAATGGGTGCAGCAGGCGGGATAAAAACCTAACATAGCCTTCATCGTCTGCGCTATTTTCATGCAAGCTGTATTCTAATTTCTCTACGTCTTTTGAAGGTAAGTTGCTTGGGTGAACGTAAACCAAATGGCATCGTGGGCATTGCAAATACTCGCGCTTCCTATCTTGGTGATAGTGTTCGGCTGGAGTATCTGTTAGGCAAAGTGGGCAACGAGGTAATTGAGTCATGATTTTTAGGCAAGAAAAAAGGTGATGGTAAACCATCACCTTACTTTGTATGAGTGTCTGATGACACCTCTCCCGTTATTTACACTTCAATGTGCAGCTGGCTTCCCTAGTTGTGCAACTCCCCTTATTGTTTTTTTTAGCAGAGCGCTTTTTGTTTTTGGCCTTCGTGGGGCTTTATCCAAATCTTCCATGCTGATTTTTATTATTATTATATTGTTATCTCGTCTGTAGTATTACACGAATGCCTACAAACTAAGCCGCTAGATTACACGAATAATTATAAAATACAACTGATCTGGTAACAAATATTTAACAAGATTGTTTTTATCTTGAGCTAATTAATGTAAGCCCGCGATATAATTAGATAAAATTTCGATATCTTCATCGGTAAGTTTCATCGCGATATCACGCATCATGCCGTTCATATCGTTGTGACGCTCACCTGCACGAAATGCCTTTAGCTGGGAGGCAGTATACGTAGCGTGCTGACCACTGATATCTGGGAAACCTGCTAACCCCATGCCGTTCCCTTTCGGTCCGTGACATGCGATACATGCGGTCACGCCACGTGACTCATCACCACCTTGGTAAAGTGCGCGGCCTGCTTCTACATATTGCTCAGGTGTTTCACCTGCTTTTGCATCTTGGCTAGAGAAATAAGCAGCTAGGTCCTTCATGTCTTGCTCTGACAATGGTGCAGCCATGCCATTCATCACTGCATTATTACGGCCTTCTTCACCGCCAGTTTGTGATGCAAGTTTGAATTCCATCAACTGTTTAACTAGGTATTTCTCATGTTGACCCGCAATCTTAGGGTTCATGTCAATCATGCTGTTACCATCTGGCCCATGACAGGCTGCGCATACAGCAGACTTCGCTTTACCTGCTTCAGCATCGCCTTGTGCCATAACAGACGTAGACAAACCTAAAGACATACACACCAACAAACACAGTTTTTTCATAATAAATCTCTTAAATGGAT
>CESC01087335.1_pt1 | contig 12137 bp, 12 predicted proteins | sample 531131 | NCBI WGS metagenome assembly CESC01 (sample SAMEA2621295, study PRJEB7988) | marine metagenome | biome: marine biome (ENVO:00000447); feature: mesopelagic zone (ENVO:00000213); material: "saline water (ENVO:00002010), including plankton (ENVO:xxxxxxxx)" | depth 800 m
CGGTGCCGATGAAGGCGCGATCGAAGCGGACGGTTTGCTCGCCGCCCTCATTCAGCGTGACCGTCAGGCTATGGGCATCGACGAACCGCGCCTCCCCCTTCAGGACCGTGATGGCCGGGTGGGCGCGGAGTATGCCTTCATACTTGGCATCGCGCAGTTCCTCGACACGCCGCTGTTGCTGCTCGAGCAGCTTGGCCCGATCTACCACCGGCGCTTGGCTGCTCAGGCCGGCATCGAAGGGGCTTTCCGTGCGCCAGTGGGCGATATGGGCCGCGCGAATCATGATCTTGGAAGGTACACAGCCGGTGTTGACGCAGGTGCCGCCGAGGGTGCCGCGTTCTATCAGGGTGATGCGGGCGCCGCGTTCGGCGGCCTTTAGAGCCGCCGCCATGGCGGCTCCACCGCTGCCGATCACCGCGATGTGCGGGTTCTTGTCATCACTCATGAGGGGAATTCCTTGAATCGGTAGAGGCGTTGTCACCCCAGGCGTCGTATTGCTTCTTGCGCCATAGCGCATAGAGGGTCAGGCCGATGAAGAAGGCCAGGGCAGGAAGCAGCACCACGTCCAGATAGCCGGTCAGTGCCGCCAGGCCAACGGTGCCAAGCAGGATCACCAGGATGGGTGTAAAGCAGCACAGCGCCATCAGGACGGTGCCAATCACGCTTGCGCGCAGCAGGGTCTTGGGGTTCTTCATGGTCACTCCCGATCCGCTTCCGAGGGTGTCGGGGATGAGGGGTAGCCGGCGTTGGTGGTGGCTTCGGTCAATGCTTCGACGGACGTTCGTGAATCGTCGAAGGTGACCACCGCCTCACGATCCGGGTAGCTCACATCGACTTGCGAGACGCCGTCTACCTTGTTGAGGGCGGCCTTGACGGTGAGAGGGCAAGCGGCACAGGTTATGCCCGGCACCGACAACGTCACGGTCTGCGGGGCGGCCCAGGCCGACGTAGCGAGCGTCGCGGAAAGCACAATACAGGCAGCGAGTCGTTTCATAGTGATCTCCTCTTAATAGAACAGGGGCAGGAGGTAAGGAAACAGCAGCGCGATCAGCACCAAGGCAGCGACGATCCAGAAGATGGCTTTATACGTCGTGCGAACCTGTGGCATCGCGCAGGTTTCGTCTGGCTTACAAGCGGTGGCAGGCCGGTAGATTCGGCGCCAGGCGAAAAACAACGCCACCAGTGCCACTCCCACGAAGAACGGGCGATAGGGTTCCAGGGCCGTCAGGTTGCCGATCCAGACGCCCGAGAAGCCCAGTGCGACCAGCACAAGCGGCCCGAGACAGCAGGTCGAAGCGAGGATCGCAGCGAGGCCGCCGGCTGCCAGGGCACCACGACCGTTCTTGGATTCCGGCATGAGATTGTCCTTCTGAATTCTTGGTCGATACGCTAACGTTACTTCCGTAGTCAACTACGGAGTCAAGCTCGATGAATGAGGCACCGGAAAATCTGACCATCGGCACCTTTGCCCAAGCGGCCGGGGTCAATGTGGAAACGATCCGCTTCTATCAGCACAGGGGGTTGTTGCCGACGCCGGAGCGCCCTCCTGGCGGCATCCGGCGCTATGGCAGCGCCGACGTGGCGCGCGTGAAATTCGTGAAAGCGGCGCAGCGGCTGGGATTCAGCCTGGACGAGATCGGGCAGCTACTGGCTCTGGAGGATGGTGCTCATTGCAGCGAGGCGGCGGAACTGGCGTCACAGCGGCTTGACGACGTGCGCGCCCGGCTGGCTGATCTGACCCGCATCGAGGTCGCCTTATCCCGGCTGGTCGATGAATGCCATGTGCATCAAGGGAAGGTGTCGTGCCCGCTGATCGCCGCCCTGCATGACTGGTAGGTCATGCAGGGGCTCGTCGTTGTGGTGCTGCCAGCTTCTGACATTCCATGCAGCCATCTTTTGAAACTTACAGTCTTGAAGAACTCCGACATGCGATGCAGCGAAGACCTTGACAGCTGTTGGGGGCCAGCAGGGCTTCCATGATGGAGTTGATACGTCTGTTGGGTGAAAATTTCATGCTTGGCCTCCCAAGTTAGTGGGCTGTGGATAGAGATGGCGACGTTATTGCGCCGTGCCGCCTTGTGCGGCGTTTTATGTCGCTACCTAATGATTTCCGTATCTCACAGCATAAAAGCGGCTCTGGGCCGCTCAGCGCCATTTCGTGGGAAAGAGGGTGGTGATCGAGACGATAAGTCGCCTCTACTGTCTCGGCCGTGTAGTCGCCTAGCTTGAGAAGCCTGAGGTATCACCGCTAACGAGGGGGATCGGGAAGAGCGGGTGCCAGAGGTCCGTGTGATAGGCTTTGCGAGATATTCGATGGCGAAAAGGCACGAGGTAGGGAATGACGGATCATAGTCAGGATAACCACGAGTCTCATCCAGTGGGACACGAGGGAGCTAGTACCAGGCACCGGCGGCAGAGGTTTGGCCTGAGTGAGCATTGGCGTGAGCAAGCTAGGAAGGTGGCTTCTGATGAGCTTGATGATGCCGCAGAGACTTCACCTATGCCCGATACAGGACCTTCTTTTTCGTTTCCCAATGCATCACACGATGATGAGCCACCGGTCACTGTGAAGTCGCTCTTTCACGACCCCGAAACTCAGAGCGTACTCAATGCACCTTGGCCCTACAGCCCATCGGAACCTGTGTTAAGCAATGAGCCTGTTGCTGCTCGTTTTGGAGTTATCGTCAAATCTGGTGGATGGCGGTCAGGCCGCATTCCTGTCTGATTGATCGGCTACCTGCTCCCCGTCCTGGAACTTGACGTTGCTGACGACCAGCTCCAACTTCTGGAAGTGCTTGATCCGCCTCCAGCGTTTCTGGGCAGTCTGGAGCAGTTTGAAGACCATCGCCAGGGTCGTATCCCGGGAGCCGCAGTTCCGGCTGCGCTTCGTCCTCAGACGGACCGTGGCGAAGGTCGACTCGATCGGGTTGGTAGTGCGGATGTGCACCCAGTGCTCTGCCGGAAAGTCGTAGAACGCCAGCAGTTCATCCCGATCCTTGGCCAGGCATTCCATCGCCTGGGGGTACTTGGCGCCAAAGCGCTTCAGCGTGCGGTCGAAGGCCTGATGGGCTGCCTCGCGCGTCTCAGCCATCCAGATCTCGTGAAGGTCGGCCTTGACCTTGGGCTGCACCGACTTGGGCAGCTTGTTCAGCACATTGGCGGTCTTGTGAACCCAGCAACGCTGGTGCGCCGTGGCTGGATAGATCTTGCTCAGTGCCTTCCAGAAGCCCAACGCACCGTCGCCGATCGCCAGCTTGGGGGATTCCGTCAGGCCACGCTCTCGCAGGCCCGTGAGCAGCTCTTTCCAGCTGGCTTCCGACTCGCGATGGCCATCCTCGACGGCAACCAGTTCCTTGCGGCCATGTGCCGTGACGCCAACGATCACCAGCAAACACAGGCGGTCATCCAGACGCACGTTGCTGTAGACGCCATCGGCCCACCAGTAGACGTAACGGCGGTCCGCCAGATCCCGCTGACACCAGGCCTTGCGTTCGTCTAACCACTGGGCCTTCAATCGCGAGACCGTGTTGGCCGACAGGCCCTTCGCCTGGTCACCCAGCAGAGCCGACAGAGCCTCCTGATAATCGTCGGTGGAGATGCCCTTGAGATAGAGCCAGGGAATCAGCTCCTCGACGCTGCGGGCCCGCTTCAGGTAGGGCGGCAACAGGGTGCTGTTGAAGCAGGCCTTGCCGCCACTCCGGTCCCGTACCTTGGGCACCTTGACGGTGACCTCGGGTTCTGGCTGCGATAGGGCTCGGAGGGCAGAATCGGTCATGGCGTATCCACTCGTGTTGATTGAGATCTTGGTCGTGATCAATCAACAGGATACGCCACCCTTCCGACCTCCTCCCGTACACCAGAAATCACCATAGCTCGTTGGTGTGTAGAAATTTACGTTGTGAGTTAGGGAAGATTTATTGCAGGGCCAAGAAGGTTTGCGACCTTGATAATCGCTTCTTTTCGCTCGTCGAAGTAGTCGTAACGGTCGTAGATGCCTTCGACGCCCTTGAGCTTGTGATTCAAGCAACGCTCCGCGACATGCCCCGGTACACCAACGGCAGCGAGCAAGCTGCGGCAGGTGCGGCGTAGATCATGCACAGTAAACTCGGTGATATCGCCCATCCGGTTCTCTGGTTGCGGCTTCTTGCCAGGCTCCTTGCCAAATAGCTTGGCAATGGCACGATTCAGCGTGTCTTTGCCCATGTGGGCCCGCTTACTGCTGCGGCGATTAGGAAAGACATAGTCCGAGCCGCAGGCACGGATCTTGAGCTCTTCCAGCCAGCCGATGGTTTGCGGTGGGAGGGGAATGACGATCCCGGCGCCTGTCTTACTGCGCTCACCGCTCAGGTTCCACCGGCCGTTCTTAAGGTCGAATTCTGACCACTGGGCTTCGGTAAGTTCGGTCTTACGTACCCCCAGGACGAGCAGTAGCGCGCAGGCGAGGTAGTTGTCGCGGCTGAAGCTGTCGCTATTGTCTCTGAAGGCTTGGAAAACGTTGCGAATCTCATCGAGGCTCAAAACCCTATCGCGGCTTTTCTCAATACCGCCTGCGTCGTTGACGTTGAAAGCGGATGCTGGGTTGTAAGTTAAAATTCCCAGTTTTATGGCGTGGTTGAACATCTGTTTAAGATACATCAGTGTGTCATTAGCTATTGTCGGCCTACCGCTATTTGTTACTCTTCTAATTATTTCACGGATATCAATTGGGGTGACAGCATCCAGCGATCTACCCCCGATGAGGGGCGCCACTTCTTTTTTGTATATCCGCTTTGGGATAGCTGGGTGCTTGAGTCTTCTCTCTAGCTCTGGGTACCAGTCAGCAAACAGGTCCTCCACTGTCCTGATCAAGGCTTGGCTATCGCGTTTGCGTTCCTCGATGGGGTCAAGGCCTTCGCGTATAGACTTCTGGTTTTCAACCGCTTTCGTCCGAGCCTCGGCGAGAGAGAGGTGGGCATGTTTGCCCAGCGTCATCTCACGCCGCTTGCCAAACAGCGTGTATCGCAACATCCAGTAAGGAGTTCCTTTCCTCGGTATCATCAGGTATAGGCCGTTGCCGTCGCTGTAGCGCCCTGCTTTACCCTCCTTGACAAGCGACTGGCTCTTCTTGGCGGTAAGGCTTCCCATTATTTCCTCTCGTCCCCCGCGGAAAATAAAACAAACGACCGTTTGATAACTACTCGGGCTAGGCTTGGGCTAGATAGTCGGCTTAATGTCATATGAGCTCGTCACTGGCGCCTAGTGGGCCTTTTTCCAACGGCATTTAGAGTGCCAGCGGGCACCCCCCCACTTGCTCCCGGTCATGCACTCGGATCGACATAGTTGGGGAGTATCTGTAAGGGTATGTGTCGGAGGGAGGAGAGGCAATACTTTTTCTCCCCGTTTTACTCCCCTATATGATCTGGATTTCCGGGGAGGTTGGTGGAACTTGGTGGACTTCTTGCACCTTTTTTCCATTTAAAAACAGTGGTTTAGTGGTTTTTGATGGCCTTTGGTGGATTCTACTCGATGTTCTGAATCTGCTCGCGCATCTGCTCGATAAGCACCTTCAATTCCACCGCGCAGCGGGTGGTGTCGGCGACCACGGACTTGGACGACAGGGTGTTGGCCTCGCGGTTCAGCTCCTGCATCAGGAAGTCCAGGCGACGGCCGATGGGGCCTTTCTGCTTAAGCTGGCGGCCGACTTCGGTGACGTGGGTATCGAGGCGGTCGAGCTCTTCGGCGACGTCGGCCTTCTGGGCCATCAGCACCACCTCGGCCTCGAGCCGGTGGGGGTCGAGCTCGACATTGAGGTTGGCGAGCTTCTCCTCGAGCTGGGTGCGCTGACGTTCGAGAATCAGCGGCATCCTTTCGCGTACCTCGGCCACCAGCTCATGGATGGCCGCCAGGCGCTCCTCGATCAGCGCCTTGAGCTGCTCGCCTTCCCGCGCACGGCCTTCCACCAGGTCATTCAGGGCCTGCTTGAACATCTGGTTGGCGGCTTGCTTGACCGCGTCCAGATCGAGACCACCGCCTTCGAGCACCCCAGGATGGCCGAGCATGGCAAGGGCGTCGGGCATGTGCACCTCGGGCAGGGTGGCGCGTACCTCGGCCAGTGCCGATGACAGGGCGGCGAGGCGCTCGTGGTTGACGCTCAGGCTGTCGCTCTTGTCGCTGGCATCGAAGCGCAGGGTGCACTCGATCTTGCCCCGGGCCAGGCGCTTGCGCAGTGCGTCGCGGAAGCCGGGTTCGAGGTCACGCAGGGCCTCGGGCAGTCGGAAGTGCGGCTCCAGGTAGCGCTGGTTCACGCTGCGCAGCTCGAGCTGCAGGCTGCCCCACTCGGCCTCGAGGTCCTGGCGCGAAAAGGCGGTCATGCTGTGAACCATGGTCGGTCTCCTGGCGATTTCCTGGCGAATTCCTGGCGAATTCCTGGCGTCGGGCACGGTGGTGTCGCAGGGCCGTCGAGGGTGGGCTCGACACCGGTGAGCGCAGTGTACCCGATTCACCGGCCAAGGCGTGTAGAATGGGCGGCCTTCGTTTTCCATTCCATGATCGACGTCGTCCCCTTCGCTGCGCCAGGCGATGCCGCGGCAAGAGGCGTGTCGACCAAGAGAGGTGCCATGTCCACGGACATCCGTCGTCCCAGCGGACGCGCTTTTGACCAGACCCGCGAGATTCGTCTCACCCGTGACTACACCCGCCACGCCGAAGGCTCGGTGCTGGTCGAGTTCGGTGACACCAAGGTGCTGTGCAACGCCAGCGTCGAGGCCGGCGTGCCACGCTGGTTGCGGGGCAAGAAGCAGGGCTGGGTCACCGCCGAGTACGGCATGCTGCCGAGGGCGACCCACTCGCGCAGCGGGCGCGAGGCGTCACGCGGCAAGCAGGGCGGCCGCACCCTGGAGATCCAGCGTCTGATCGGGCGTTCGCTGCGCGCGGCGGTGAACCTGAAGAAGCTTGGCGAGTTCACCATCACCGTGGACTGCGACGTGATCCAGGCCGATGGTGGCACGCGTACCGCTTCGATTACCGGGGGCTGTGTGGCACTGATCGACGCCATCCGCTACCTGCAGCGCGAGAAGCTGATCAAGACCGACCCCTTTTCGCAGCTGGTAAGCTCAGTATCGGTGGGGCTCTATCGCGGTCAGCCGGTGGTGGATCTCGACTACCCGGAAGACTCCAGCGCCGATACCGACATGAACGTGGTGCTGAGCGAATCCGGCGAGCTGATCGAGGTCCAGGGCACGGCGGAGTCCGGCACCTTCACCCGTGGTCAGCTCAACGCCATGCTGGATCTGGCCGAAAAGGCCGGGAACGAGCTGTTCGAGCACCAGCGTGAGGCGCTCGGCAATCGCGCCTGAGCGGTCGCCGTGACGAGATGAGTCGCATGAACGAAGGCGCCGGCCCCCTGAGGGGCCGGCGCTTTCGTGTCCGGCCCCGGACTCGGGCCAGACGGCGACGAAGGGAGGCTTACAGTTGCAGGTCGTACTCGACGATCAGCGGCGCGAACTCCGAGAAGGTGGCGTCGTAGTCGATCCAGGCGTCGGTGATATGGCGACGGAAGTTCGGCCCGACGATCTGGTAGTCCAGGCGCCAGCCCTCCTGACGGGAGCGCGGCTGATCCTGGTCCAGCGCCGGCCACCAGGTGTACTCGTCACCGTCGCGGTTGATCTCGCGGAAGGTGTCGATGAAGCCGGTGGGACCGAACACCTGGTCCATCCAGGCGCGCTCTTCGGCCTTGAAGCCGGGCGTCGTCTGGTTGTCGGCCCAGTTGGCCAGATCGATGGTCTTGTGGGCGATGTGCCAGGTGCCGCAGATGATGTACTCGCGGCGCTTGCGAGCCATCTTCGACAGGTATTCCTGGTACTGGGCCATGAACGCCTGCTTGGCGTCAGGATCGCTGCCGTCGGGCATCAGGAAGCTGGCGATCGAGAAGCGATCGTAGTCGGCCTGCAGAAAGCGTCCTTCATGGTCGCACTGGGGGAAGCCCAGGCCGTACATGATGGCCTTGGGGATCTTGCGGCAGTAGAGGCCGACCCCTGAGAAACCGTCCTGTTCGGCGTCGAGGAAGTAACCCTCGTAGCCCTCAGGATAAAGAATGCTGTCGTCCAGCTCGAAGCTTTTGGCCTTGATGTTCTGGACGCAGACAACGTCGGCGTCCTGGTTGGCGAGCCAGTCGAGAAAGCCTCGACCGACGGCCTCGCGGATGCCGTTTACATTGATGGTGGCGATTTTCATACGTGGTCCCTTTTGCGTCGCGCGTGTATGATACCCGACGTTTCGACGTTTGGGTAAATGGCCGGTCGAGAAAAACGTGATAAGGCCAGGCAATTGGACAGGAGGCCTCGTGGCTGACATGGCACCTCAACCGCCAGGCGCGGCGCGCCTTCATCCCTACCAGCGGGAGTTCATCGAGTTCGCCATCGGCGAGGGCGTGCTCAGTTTCGGTGAGTTCACCCTGAAGTCGGGGCGGGTGAGCCCGTACTTCTTCAACGCCGGCCTGTTCAAGACCGGCCGCGCCCTGGCGCGCCTCGGGCGCTTCTACGCCAAGGCCATCGAGCAAAGCGGGATCGAGGCCGACGTGCTGTTCGGGCCGGCCTACAAGGGCATTTCGCTGGCGGCGACCACCGCCGTGGCGCTGGCTGATCATCATGACCGTGATCTGCCCTTTGCGTTCAATCGCAAGGAGGCCAAGGACCACGGCGAAGGCGGCAACATCGTCGGGGCCGCGCTCGACGGTCGCATCATGATCATCGATGACGTGATCACCGCCGGTACGGCGATCCGTGAGGTGATGGGGCTGATCGACGGCGCCGGCGCCCAGGCCGCCGGGGTGGTGGTGGCGCTGGATCGGCAGGAGCGCGCCAGCGACGACACCGACAAGAGCGCCATCCAGCAGGTGCAGGCCGAGTTCGGCATCCCGGTGGTCAGCATCGTCGGCCTCGACCAGGTGCTGGCCTACCTCGAACAGAGCGGGGGCGATACCCTCAAACCCCACGCCGAGGCCATCCGTGCCTACCGCGAACGCTACGGCGTCAGCGCCTGAGTCGCTATGGCTTCCTTGCGCCGAGGTCTTCCTCCCTGGAAGGCCTCGGTGATCTCCCTGCCTCACATCGTCCTCCGCCGCGATCCTGGTGATGTCCAATGCTCGACGTGGTGCTCTATCAACCCGAGATTCCGCCGAACACCGGCAATCTGATACGCCTGTGCGCCAATACCGGATTTCGCCTGCACCTTATTGAGCCGTTAGGCTTTACCCTAGACGATAAGCGCCTCAGGCGCGCGGGGCTGGACTACCATGAGTGGGCGCGGGTCCGGGTCCACGCCGACTGGCAGACGTTCATCGAAGAGGTTTCGCCTTCTCGGGTCTTCGCCGTCTCGACCCGCGGGCGGCGTGGTTACCACGAGCCCGACTATCGTTCCGGCGACGCCCTGGTGTTCGGCCCCGAGACCCGTGGCCTGCCCCAGGCGATGCTCGATTCACTGCCGCCGGAGCAGCGCCTGCGCATCCCGATGCTGCCGGACAGCCGCAGCCTGAACCTGTCCAACGCCTGTGCGGTGCTGGTGTTCGAGGCCTGGCGACAACTCGATTTCGACGGCGCGGCGCGACTCGATGTCCAGCCCGGCGCCCAGGACGACGCATGAATGCACCTGTGAAGACGATCCGTGAACGCATCCGTGGCCTCAACCCGCGTCAGCGCGAGGCCGTGCACTTCATCGACGGTCCCTGCCTGGTGCTGGCCGGGGCCGGCTCCGGCAAGACCAGCGTGATCACCACCAAGATCGCCTACCTGATCCAGGAGTGCGGCATGAGCGCCCGGCGCATCGCCGCGGTGACCTTTACCAACAAGGCCGCCCGCGAGATGAAGGAGCGGGTCAGCTCGATGCTGCAGGGGCGTGAAGGCCACGGCCTGACGGTGTCGACCTTCCACACGCTCGGCCTCAACATCATTCGCGGCGAGCTCAAGGCGCTGGGCTACAAGCCGGGCTTTTCACTGTTCGATCCGGAAGACGCCAAGGCGCTGCTGCGCGATCTGATGAACAAGGACGCCCAGGTCGACGCCGACCAGATCAATCAGGTCCAGGGAGTGATCTCCAACTGGAAGAACGACCTGATCCTGCCCGGCCAGGCGCTGTCCCACGCCGCCACCGAAGACGAGCAGTACGCCGCCCGGGTCTATGAGGCCTACGTTCGCCACCTCAAGGCCTACAACGCGGTGGACTTCGATGACCTGATCCTGCTGCCGGTGGTGCTGCTGCGCGACGACCCCGAGGCGCTGGCCCGCTGGCGGCGCAAGATCCACTACATGCTGGTGGACGAGTATCAGGACACCAACGTCAGCCAGTACATGCTGGTACGCATGCTGATGGCCGAGCGCCAGACCTTCACCGTGGTCGGCGACGATGACCAGTCGATCTACGCCTGGCGCGGTGCCCGGCCGGAGAACCTGGTGACCCTGGGCGAGGACTTTCCGCGGCTCAAGGTGATCAAGCTGGAGCAGAACTACCGCTCCACCGGCACCATCCTGCGCGCCGCCAACACCCTGATCGCCAATAACCCCCACGTCTACGACAAGACCCTGTGGTCGGACATGGGCCAGGGCGATCCGATCCGGGTGGTGGTCACGCGCCACGAGGAGGCCGAGACCGAGCGGGTCGCCAGCGAGATCCTGACCCGCCGGATCAAGGAGCGCGCCGAATGGCGCGACTTCGCGGTGCTCTACCGCGGCAACTTCCAGGCACGCCTGCTGGAATTGAAGCTGCAGCACTACCAGATTCCCTACAAGTTGTCCGGCGGCACCTCGTTCTTCTCCCGGGGCGAGATCAAGGACGCCATGGCCTACCTGCGGCTGTTGATCAATCCGGCCGACGACAACGCCTTCCTGCGTATCGTCAACGTGCCGCGTCGCGAGATCGGCCCGACCACCCTGGAAAAGCTTGCCAACTACGCCACCGAGCGCGGCGTCTCGTTGTTTGCCGCCTGTCACGAGCTGGGCCTGGCCGAGCAGCTGCCGGCCCGCGCGGTGGAGCGCCTGACGCGGTTCACCCACTTTATCGATGGCGTGCGCCGACGCATGGACCAGGGCGATGCCATCGCCGCGATCCGCGAGATGATACGCGAGATGGACTACGAGGCCTGGCTCTACCAGAACGCCAGCGCCCCCACCATCGCCGAGCGGCGCATGGCCAACGTGTGGATCCTGATCGACCAGCTCGAGAAGTCGATGCAGGCCGATCCGGAAGAGAACACCGCCAGCACCGATACCGAAACCGACGACGTGGAATCGGCGATCTCGCGCCTGGTATTGCGCGATATCCTCGAGCAACAAGCGGAAGAAGATGACTCGGATCGTGTGCAGTTGCTGACCATGCACGCCTCCAAGGGCCTCGAGTTCCCCCACGTCTACCTGATGGGTCTCGAGGAAGAGCTGTTGCCTCACCGCAACTCCATCGAGGCCGGCACCGTTGAGGAGGAGCGCCGTCTGGCCTACGTTGGCATCACCCGTGCCCGGCGTACCCTGACCATGACGCTGGCGCGCCAGCGCAAGGCCTACGGAGAGCTGATGGACTGCGCCCCGAGCCGCTTCCTCGACGAGTTGCCGCCGGATGATCTGGAGTGGGAAGGACGCGCCGACCGGGAGGACCCCGAGCGCAAGCAGGAGCGGGGCAAGAGCGCCATCGCCGGGCTGCGCTCGCTGCTGGACTGAATCCATCCACAGTCGCTGGATCGCCACAGGCTGTGGATAAGCCCGATGGCATCAAGGCTTGGCACGACCCGAGTGCAGGACCAGGCCTCGCCAGCAGACCAACGCAAACGGGGCGCCCATGGGCGCCCCGCTGCTATATCGCGTGAGTCGATTTACTGGGTCATGTAAATGACGGCCGCCTTGATCTCGTCATCGGACAGACTCGGGTTGCCACCCTTGGGCGGCATCGCGTTGAAACCGTTGATGGCGTGGTCATAGAGGGTGTCCATGCCCTTGGCCAGGCGCGGCTCCCAGGCGGCGGCGTCACCGCGAACCGGGGCGCCGGCGACACCGGCTTCATGGCACGCCATGCAGATGCCGCCGTATACCGCTTCACCATCGATGGCCGCCACCGCCGGGTCGACCTCGGCAGAGCCTGCATTGGCCGCAGCGGCGTCGTCGCCACCTGCTTCGTCG
>CESC01094561.1_pt1 | contig 12113 bp, 9 predicted proteins | sample 531131 | NCBI WGS metagenome assembly CESC01 (sample SAMEA2621295, study PRJEB7988) | marine metagenome | biome: marine biome (ENVO:00000447); feature: mesopelagic zone (ENVO:00000213); material: "saline water (ENVO:00002010), including plankton (ENVO:xxxxxxxx)" | depth 800 m
TGTACACGGGGGTCCACGGCGATCCGTAAAATGTGAGGCCGTCAATGACAGTTGACTCATCTTGTAGATAGGTTATTCCATTCTCCTTACACAGCTTACTGGCGAGATCGTGCTGCCTTTCAAAGCAAAAATCATGGTTTCCCGCGATGAGTATCTTGTGCTTGTATGGCAGATTTCCGAACCAACGAGTGAATTCCTCCAGTGCTGCCAGGGAGCCCGTTCTCAAGCAATCGCCTGCATGAATAACGACATCGCCCGGAGGAACCGATGGCATTTCGCCGTGTAGGCCATGAGTATCGGAGATGCAGACCAACCTCATAACTTTTCCCTCTTATTCGGACAACGCCGTGGTTTGGTGCGGTGCGACGTGTAGTGCTTGAATAACCCCACACTGAAAGCGGCGAACCGCTGAGCCCCCAAAAGAGGATGTCAATCGGAGTGGCTCTCGGCGACAGCACTTGGAGCCTCTCAGAATCCGTCCGGCCACCTCCAAAGCCTGACATGAAATTGGGGCTCCGAGTAGTAGGGTTCACGTCCCGTTAAGACCTGCATGTCGTCACTGCTTCGGGCCTGGAGGTATTCCTCTTTGGTCCAAGGATATTGGTTGGGAATTAATTGGGTATTCGACCGAACAGTATTGATCAGTTTACGTACTCGCTTCCGACAGAGCCGTTCCGGGACTGGGTCTACTGACCAAATGCGTTCACAGTCGCAGGATCGGGCTGTAGGGCAACGAAAGACGTTTCCAATATCGGCGTCGGACAAATGCGCCGTGGTCAATGGAGATTGATCCAGGAACTGTGCTTGCAGGAAGTTTTGTCGCTGCGTTATTTCCAGCAACTCCGAAGGATCGGTACTGCGGGGAAAATGGTGTTCTTCAGAATAGCCGGTTTGGCGAAAATGGACGTCCTCAAAAGCGGACCGCTCGTAGATCCAGGATGATAACTTGACGAACTCGCTGAACGCGATGTCAGAGGAACGCAAAAATAACCATCGTTCAAAGCTCGTCGATGGCCGGAAAAACTTCCATTGTGTGGCTTCGACATAGACTCCCTGAGGCAGACTCGGATAACGGGGATAGTGAACAAAACGGCACAGCTCGTGCTCACCCGGTTGGCCTGCGAACTTGGGTTCAATTAGTTTGAGTGTGACCGCGTTGCACCAAAAACTGAAGGCCATGCAGAGCGGACACGGCGGAGTACCCTCGCGCACCTGTTCTGGACGAAGAGCTCGGAGGTCGTACCAAGTGAGTCGATGTTGTCGCCCGACCAGGTTTTTTTGCCAACGAAGGATCCGTCGTAGGGCTAGGCCAAGCAAGGTTTCCAACAACGCGCATGGTGCCCTGTAAGTAGATACGGTCTCTTGCCGATGGTCGACTTCTGGCCGTTGCTCAGGGGGCCAGAATTCAAGGCGGGTAGTGCGAGTCCTCAGAGGCCGAGTAAAAGTCCTGATATGCAGCCTTTCCAAACGTCGGTTGGGAGCGCCGCCCAGCTTTTGCGATTGAAAGGCCGGATAATAGGGATCGCAGAAATCCGGTCGCCTCAGGATTGGACGCTCAATGCCTTTAGAAGGAAGTAAGTGCTGATAGATATCGATGAGCGTAGGGCGGCACAGGTTTTGATCCCCGGATTCACAGGCGATTAACCAGTCATTGACCCATTGAATTTGCTTGTAAATCCGGCGCTTTTGTTGAATACGGCCGAGTGCTTCCCACGAGGGGACACCGCAGGTTTGGCACACTGGGTTTCGAACCAGGAGTGCCCGGTTCCAATACTGCCCACAATCGGGACACCTTTCAGTCATGGGTAAGTGATGCACTGGACACAGTTTCAAAGCCGGTAGGCTGTACAGTGCCGGGTGAAATAACTGCTGGGCGCACAGCGCGCATTGTTTTATATCGCCTTCCAGGCGGAAGCGACGGATTGGGATTAACTTTTCCAAACGGTCGAAGTCGTAACAACTCAGGATGCGTGTATAAAGTCGCTTGCAGTTGCTCTGGCTCAAGAGCGGGTTAGCCACCACAATCCTCCGTACCGAAGCATAGCTACTCTGAAGCGGGTGAGCTAGGGCATGCCCTTGATTCACTGCCGCCCCGTCTAACGTCAATCTGCGTTTTTTGGACGCCATTATCGGATCTCTTTTACCGAGTGCGCCGTTACAAAGTCATCGGCCACGTGGGTCAGCAGGATGGCCTCTCGCAAAAGCTCATCCTCAACGGTCTGCCATCCATACTGTGGTAGCAGATCGGTGACCAACACATTCAGTGTTCCAACCACATACTCCAAGCCCCAGGAATCCAGGTCACAGTCTTTCGCGATCTCAGCATAGAGTCTCCACAGATCCTTGGAGAGCCCAGCTAAGCGCCATCCGGCATCCACGGCTTGAGGCAAGAATGCTGCGCAATAGGTTGGTCCGTGTTTTGGGTAACGGAGTGCGTCGTACTGACGCATCAAGGCGGTGAGTTCTTCTCGATTCCGAATGCCGTAGTACTCAGTAAACCGTTTAAAAAAACGCCCCCGAATTCGGCGGTATTCGTCTCCGGTCATTTGTTCCAGCAGAGCTAAGGCTTCGGCTTTATTCCCAATGAACACCGTTATGATCGTTCGGTGCAATTGATCCAATCGGTTGAAGAACTCAGCAAAGGCATTAAATTGGCGAGGGATTAAATGGTCGAATTCATCAACCACCAAGACCGCCGTTCGCACACCTGCTTCAACTTGGGCATCGCAGACGTGGGTCAAAAACTGTTCGGATAATCGATCGGCGGTGGCCCTGGCTGTGATCGGCAGCTCCTGGTCGATGCACGCTCTTCGACAAACTTCCGCGATGGTTTTGGTATCTCGGTCAACGATGGACATGTAAAAGACGGGCACGGCCCGACCGTCACGCAGTTTCAGTTGGTCCGTAAGAGAACGCGCGGCCCAGCTTTTTCCGATTCGCGGGGCACCGACTATAAAGCCCCCGGTCGTGCCGCTCCAAAGCCACTCCGTCAGTGTGTCGACGAGACGCTGGAAGGCGGGTGCCTCAAGCCGAACGCCCTTTGGCTGTAACAGAGGATGCTCTGATGGGACCTTCATGCTAGCGGCGCTCATTGGCTAGCTCCCGGATTCAGCTTGAGCGACCAGAATCGCGGTCGGGATTTTGGTTTAATTGACCGGGCTGGGTGCCGAGGAACTGTGGGCTGCCCCCCGGCGTTCGAAATTGATTCGTCTTCGGTGTTTTCGATTGGCGGCCAGAGGGCCGTCGGCAATCCAAACCCACCGACAAACTCCTGATACGTTCTCAGGAGCTGGGCAACCTCCGTTGGGCTGGAGTACCGTTCTCGTAATTGGTGAAAATACTCGGCAAGTGCATCGGGACTCCTTCGCACTAAGGTGCGACAGTGCTTGAACAGGTACCGGCGGGTGTGAATACCATGGGGGCGGGATTGCCAATTCCTGGGACAGTAAAGGAAGCCCAGGGATCGGCCATCGAGGGTAAAGGCTTCCAATTGGCGAATATCCCGGCGGTCGGCGCGGATGACCACCCGGTCGTTCCCCTTTGATAACGCCAGTAGGCCCGGTCCCTTGTACCTCAGGTACTCAAAATTGATGTAGGGTTTGCGTTTGGGTGTGTTGAGGTCATGAACGCAGACTTCTTGCGTTATCTTAAAGGGCGCCCAGCTCGAACGCGTATCGTTTCCGGCCTCGACGTAGAATACTCGCTCGGCCTGATAACGGAGCGTCTCGATCGGGGTGGCAGAGGCCAGATGCGCGCGCGGGCGGTGATTTGACTCTGCCAGGGTGACGTAGAGCGCATCTTCGTACTCGGGGAGCGACACGACTGGTATCGCTTTACGATTTTTGGCCGACTCCCTCTTGGGATCGGTCACGCTTGAGCCTGTCGTTGAGGCAAACCGGTGACTCAGACGTTGATTCAGTTGATTGAAGCTGGTTTCAATGGTTCGGCGCACGGTAGGGCATTTGGGTCGGCCATAGCTGAGTGTCGCGCCCAGCTCCTGGGTGACGAACGACTCGACGCTGGAGGCGTGATTTATCCAGGCATTGTCCACGGCGATCTCTCTAGGCAGGGGTAAGGGGAGGTGTGGATCTGACCCCGGGAATCCTGGCCCTGGCGGCAGCTCCAGGCCTTTGGTTCCGATCCTGCGTTCCGGCCAGCGGCTCACACACTGAAGCAGCAGCGCGAGCAGATCGTCCTGGCGGGGTTCGCCAAACGCAATATGGAAGCCCAGGATGCACTCGGTTGAGGCGTCGATGGCCGTGAGCACGGAAAAGCGCGCTAAGCGCAGCGGAGGCAGGTGGTCGGCAAGACTGAGTTGGATGCCCATGGTGGAGGTTTCGCAGTCCACCAGCTGCGCATCAATCTCGATCCGATCATAGAGCGATAGCTCGTCGCGACTTGGTGGCGGACTGGTGAAGGCCTTTCGTCGAGCCCTCTGGGCTTGGCATAGTTCGGTCCATCGTGCGTCCAAGTCCCGCCTTACGGATTCGTAGGCGAGGGAAGCGGTGTCGAAGGGATAGGCGTCGAGGGGCCAACCTGCCTTTACGAGGAGGTTCTTAAACTCGGCGTGGTAACTTGCCGCTGTGGGTATTTGCGCAGAGGGTTTGTCTTTCAATCGAGCCAACAGCATCTGATCGAGGCCCTCGCGCAGACCTGGCACAACCCGCAGAAGCGTCTTAAACCGACCATCGCCTGGCCCGCCCCCTTCGCGAGCGTCCACCACTTGATACGGCAACAGACCTCTGCGAAGCGGAGGTGGCCGCTCAGGGTCTCCCCCCAGACAGCGATTCAGTAATTGAGTGATCCGGCCCGGGCTCAGGCCCTCTAATTTGGCGGCGTCCGCCAGGGCAATCCCACGGAGCACCTGTTTTACCACCCGGGTATTGCGCAGGAAATGCTTGCGGTTCTTTTTAGGGACCAGCGACGGATCCAGGGGCGGCCAACTGGAAAGTTCGGCCAGCCGGGGATGCTGCCGAAGGCGGTCTCTCCATGTTATCCGCATAGTGTCAGCTCCGTGTGATAGCCCAGCTCATCATGAGCCAGATCGGCCGACACCTTGCCCTGGTGCAGCAGGCGCAGCAAAGCAATCTCTTGCGGCCGGGATGACGCACGATCGGAGTGCAGCACATAGTCGCCGAGTTGCACCGTCCCACGGCGAAAGACATCATCTAAAAGCTCTCGTTCGACGGACGAGGTCACTAAATCCTGGTGCAACACCAGGGTTTGCACGATCTTCTGCCAGTTCCATGCCTCGCACCGCCGCGATAGCACCGCTTCGTTTGCCAGCACGACAAAGCGCATGCGGTGGGTTCGAAAAAAGGCCTCCAGCGCCTGTCGGCGGCGCTCGTCGAATTCGGCTCTCGGGCGCAATTCCACCACATCGACTTTCCCATCGCGAACGACATAACAATCTGGGGTGTATCGGCGTTGCCATTTACCGATCGTCAGCAGAAAGGGCTGCGGTACATACCGACTGACACTGGGGTCACCTTCCAGCAACAACGCGTGGTAGTACTCAGCGATCGAGTGAAACTCACACGGCGTTGGGTGCTTCAGCATTTGCGCGACTCGAAAGTCTGTGGCAATCCGAAAATCCCACTTTGTCTTTCGTTGGCACGGCGTGAGCGAGCCGGCGGAGATGCCGATGGCTTGGCCGGACACTTCGGGAAGTTGCATAGTCACCTCCAGCGATGGCGGCATGAAACAGAGACGGCCACGATTCTCAGTTCACCCCGTTAAGCAACGATCTTTCACGAGTATTACGTGTGAGTGCATCATTATGGAAACTTGCTCGGATGAATCTTTTAAGTTTTTATATCGGCAGTTATTCAATTCGTCAAAAGGTAAGCTGTCGGAAATCACAGGCCACCTGTTATTTATTAATAAATATAGAATATTGAATCTAATTACTTAAAAGTCATGTGGTCAATAAATTTATTGCAAGACTATTATTAAACTTCATGCGTAAGGAGTTGAAAGGATTTTGTTTTATTTATGCGTTTTAAGGCTGCTTCATAAATGGCCGGATTAATGAATGGACGGATCCGCTACTAATTGAACTGGCGTCAATTTTATTAAGGCGGAAAATCAATTGCTCTCATTACGTTTGATTTCTTCCGGTATGCTCTTAATAGCAAAGAAATCTAGCTTGGGCCGCCAGAACGCGGGAGGGTTTTGGGCTTTTCAAAACCGCAACGCGAGTTTTGAGCCAGGGAATCGGGCATTTGGCGGGCCGGTGCCCGTTGCGAGCCGAGAAGACGAGCCATCGGAGTGTGGGTCATGGAGGGGAATCCTGTGAGGGTTGATTGGGTCGGGAGTTGTTGCCATTTGACCGCAGTCCCTAGTTCGTCGACCGGCCCCCGTTTCTTGCGGTTTTCCCGGTGCTTGCCATACTTAGGAGACCGGAATAGGGCGCTTAGCCAGGCCTGTAATTCCACCCCAAAATTGACAGAACCCCAGAGGGGAAATGTCAAAATCCATTACCAGCGCGCGGTCATTTCCGCGCCCGTCTCGAAACACCCGCTCGCTCGGCTTTCAGGAGCGTCCGCTGGTCTCGTTTCCGATCCAGGAAGTCACCATCGATTGGGACGGCTCATCGGCAAGCGACCCTTGCTGCTGGAGACCCTCGACACCGTGCCCAGGTACCTACTCAAGCCCGAGGTCCTGACGCTGCTGGAGGTCGAGACCCACCCCATGCACCGGCTGATCCTGGATCTGATGTGGTGCACCGGCACCAGGCTCTCCGGGGTCCCGGCCATCAGGCCGGCGAGTTTCGTTGATGACGGCTACGACTTCGGGGTGATCCTCAAGACGCTCAAGCAAGGGGCAGGGCGGCCGAGCAAACGCAGCCTGCAACGGTCCCCCAAACGGTTTATTCCCATCTTGGATCGGGGCTTTCAGACCCGGATCCAGAGCTACCTGTGGATGGGGAAGTTTCGGAAGGACGAGCGGATCTTTCCGATCACACGTCAGGCGGTCAGCGCCAACATCGATCGGCTGATCGAGCAGGTTGGGGGAGAGCCGCCCTTCAAGATCGGGTGCCACACCTTTCGACACAGCTTTGCGGTGCATCTGCTTCTGCACGGGCGGCCGCTAAAGTTTGTGAGCCAACTTCTCGGCCATCGGAGCGTAGAGTCAACGGAGGTCTACACCAACGTGCTGACCTTTGACGGGGCGCATTTTCTTGAAGGCGTCGACTTCCACTAAGATTCCCACTGAAACCATAAATATGGCCATATCTTTCATGCCAACCACTATATGTTGTATTTTGTGACGATTTGTGTTTAAACTTTTATGTGTCTAAGAAGATAGGTGAGCACAATGTCAGGCAAAAACCAGCATGTCGTGCAGCGCGAAAATGGATGGGCCGTCAGGGGCGAAGGCAACTCACGCGATACATCACATCACTCGACCCAAGCAGAGGCTGCCGAGGCGGCTCGGGAGATCGCTCGGAGGCAGGAGAGCGAAGTATTGATTCACGGCCGCGATGGCCGAATTCGCGAGAGAGATTCCTACGGAAATGATCCTTTTCCACCGAAAGGTTGATACATGTCGTATCAACTTGCTGTTCGCAGTCAACTGCCCAAGCACCCAGAGGGCAAGTGGTAATGAAGTCGATTTTATAGAAGTGGCGCTGTTCGCCTAATGAACAGTTTCGGCGGAAGTCCGGGGGATTCATCGCGTGACTGAAACTGGTCTCCAAACAGCCCCATTGCCCTCCGTGGCAACACGCCGCCGACCGAGACCGATATTCACTGGCTGCGTCTCAAAGCTTGTAGGAAGACCTTGGGGCCAAGCCGATTACGCAGTCCACAGAAAAAATCGAAGCCGGATCTGGAATGAAGCTTGATGTGCCAGTAATCGCCCACAGGGTATGTAAGTGATTGTTACAGAGAGGGCTCAGGAGTGGAGAAGGATTTAAAGAAACAGAACAATGCTACGATTGCCGCGCTATTAAGTGCTGCCGTCCTCGTGTGTTTGGGGTTTCAGTATGGTTTCAACTCTTTACCATCATTCAAAGAGGGGCTTCTTACAGGGGTTGCTGGGGTGATTACCTTAGCCGTTCTGGTCTTTATCACCCATCTACTCCCACACGATATCAAACACAAACTCGTATTCACCCGTTTCGTCAATGAAATGCCCGGAGGAAGGGTTCATCTTCTCTGCAAGCGGGATTCGAGAGTCGTGTATGAGGACGTTGCATCACAATGGCCGCATGTCTTTGATGAGGCGATCGCTGCCGGTGATCGTAACTCCCTCTGGTATCGGGATATATACAAGCCTGTGCGAGATACCCATGAGGTCCGCCAATCACACAGAAGCTTTCTCCTCTACCGCGACACCTTTTCGGGTTTGGTCGCTCTTCTGATTTTCACACTTTTGTGGGACTCGCTGGGAGATCCACAACTTCTTGGCGACATTGTCCCTGCTGTCTATGCCGTGCTCATCATTTCATCCCTATTGGCTCTTCTCGCCGCTCGCAATGCAGGTAACAGGCTTGTTGTAAACGCCGTTGCCGTCTCTCAGTAGACAAAAGGAACCGCATTTCATGAACTCGAAGATTACATTTTTCCCCGTTGATAATGGTGACATGACCCTGTTACAGCTTGCGGACGATCGCCAGACCTGCCTTCTGATCGACTGTCGGATCAGGCGTTCTGCGGATGATCCTAGCGACACGACGCCTGACGTTGCTTATGAGCTTCGAAAGCGCATTAAGAATGATGCCCGGGGGCGCCCGTTCGTTGATGCAATGCTTCTTTCACACCCGGATGAGGACCATTGTCTTGGCCTCAGGGCGCACTTCTGGCTTGGCCCAGTTGAAGACTATCCTGATGACGACAAAGACCAGTCCCAGAAGAGGATTATCATTCGGGAGCTTTGGTCGTCCCCGATGGTTTTCCGCCGTGCGTCGAAGAAGCTGACTCTGTGCGATGATGCCAAGGCATTCAGCAAGGAAGCGCGTCGTCGCGTCCAGGCAAACCGAGACAGCGGGTTCAACGTTCCTGATGGCGATCGAATCCTTATCCTCGGGCAGGATAAAAACGGCAAGACAGAAGGACTGGAACAAATCCTCGTACGGCAGGGGGATGTCATCCGAGGAATTAACGGCATGGGCCAAAACCTCCTCGAATCACGACTTCTTGCCCCTTTCCGAGAACAAGACGAAGATGTGGAGGAAGAGCTGTCTAAAAACGACTCCAGTGTTGTGATCAATTTCAGCATTCGTGAGTCCAGCTCCGGCGATTGTTTCAGCCGATTCCTGTCTGGCGGTGACTCGGGGGTATGCATCTGGGAGCGGCTCTGGCGCGAGTACACGGCTGACGACCTGAAATACGACCTCCTCCTTGCCCCTCACCACTGCTCATGGCGTTCACTTTCACACGACAGCTGGTCTGATAATGGCAACGATGCTGAGATCTCCGAGGATGCACGCTCAGCGTTAGCGCAAGCAAATGATGATGCGTTTATCGTTTCAAGCAGCAAGCCGGTTGTTGATGACGATAACGACCCCCCCTGTATTCGGGCCAAGCGTGAGTACAAGAGTATCTTGGGATCAACAGGTATCTTCAAGTGCACCGGGGAAGAGCCGACTCGCAAGAAGCCGGAGCCCATCGTATTTCAAGGCGCCAGGTCTGGCTTCAGGCTTGCCGTTGCCGTTGCTGCAACAGCGTCAGTCGCATCCGCCGCTCCACCGAGGGCAGGCAGTGACGACTGAATATATTGACTACGGGGAGTCGCTGGAAAACTCGGAAACGTCGAATTTGCCTGCACCATTACGTGACGTGGCGGAGGCGTGCAGCGAGCACTCTGCTTATGACGTTGTTGAATTCCGGCGGATTTCACCGGATTCACATGCACTTATTGTCGATGTTGGCGATGGGACTTTTGATGCCAAGAATCGGGTCGGAATACGCCGCTTCGAGCGCCTCGCTCTGGTTTATAGTCCCAATCTTGGCTTCCCTTGGGAGGTGAGGGCGCTTCGCTCTGATTTCCCAGTCACCATGCATCAAAACCATGTAGAGCCCAACTCACCACGTTCGCTTTGCCTCTACGTTGAGCCCTGGTCATCTGTTGAGCGAGTCTGGAACCCCCAATCATTTCTGGGACGAGTTCTCTGGTGGCTAAGGGAAAGCGCTTGCGAAAACCTCCATCAAGAGGGCCAACCGCTAGAGCAGTTGTTTTTCGAACCCGCTCATCGATTCGTATTGCCGGAGGATTATATTGAGAGGCTTGGTGAGCCCGGTTATCGAATCGTATTTGACCAGCCGCCATCAATCTGTCGGAACAGGGTTGTATACAAAGCCCGGGTTTCAGATGAAAAATCACATCCGTTGCATTGGGATAGTCAATGGATCCCACTCACGGTCATCCTGCCTCCCATTACTCACGGCCGCGTAGAGGAGCACCCCAAAAGCGTTGCGGATCTGATTCAGAAGCTTGAGGCTCGCGGGGCCAGTATTGGCGGATTGCTCCGCGAAGCGATTAAGGACCTTGTTCCGGAGGGGCAGAGCTTTGAATGGCCTGTCTCCAAGGCCAATCGGATCCTACTGGTGTTGGGCATTTCGCTGAAGCGCGAAGGTGACGCTGAAAGGACCGACGTATACGGCTTCGCCCTGGAGCAACACCTTGGCCTGCTGGGTGAAGACCTTGGCGCCCTTATCCGTAGTCCAGGTGAAAACAAGTGGTATCGAGATGATGGAATTCTTCAGAAGAGAGAGCCTCAGGATCCAGATCGATTGGAAAGCTACTTCCTGGAACCAGTCGGAATCAAGCTCATGCCCTCAAAGCAGCAGGTTCGGGACTACTCGGGCATATCCGGTTCGGCATGCGACTTAAGCGGGGTCATTTCAGGCCTTGGTTCATTAGGCAGTGCTGTTGCCTCAATCTGGGCGAGAGAAGGCTGGGGTGAATGGGAATATGTCGATCATGATGCGGTTGAGCCCCACAACTTGTCCCGTCACATATCCTTCGGTCCAAGCGTAGGCATGCCTAAGTCGGAATTGATGAGCGCCCAGGCCGCTGCTATGTTCTCCTTTGAAGTGAGCCATGGAAGCTTACCAAAGGCTCACGTCAGAAGGCTTACAGAAGATTTCCAATGGCTCGAAAACCTGCTGGAGCACAAGGACATCATTGTCGATGCATCCACGACCCTAGAGGTTCCTCGGGACCTGTCCGGCATGGATAGATCAGCTCGCGTGGCAACAATCTTCATAACTCCCTCAGGTAGATCCTCGGTTTTGCTCATGGAGGATCAGTCTGGACACACACGTAGTCTGTCACTCGAGGCTCAGTATTATCGTGCCATTTTGACCAATGATTCCTGGGGCACCAATCATCTGGAAGGGAACGCGGGCTCTTTATGGGTTGGGGCCGGATGCCGGGATATCACCATGGCGTTGTCCAATGAGCTGATATGGCTCCACGGATCGATATTGGCTCGCCAACTGAGGTTGCTTTCAGACAAAGAAGAGGCCCAGATCAAGATCTGGGATTGCGATGGGCTCTCCGGGGCCGTTAGCGCTCATGACATTCAGGCCTGCAAGCCCATTCACGCGGAAGTTGGGGGTTGGACTGTGTGGTGGGACGTCTCGATCGAAGATGGCATGTCCAGACTCAGAAATGACGAATTGCCCAATGAAACCGGTGGCATTTTGCTTGGTTTTGTTGACCAGAAGATCAAAACGATATCGGTCGTGCTAGCCAGGCCCGCACCAGAGGACAGCACTGCAACACCCCAAGAGTTCTTGCGCGGAACTGCCGGTGTAGAAGGAGATATCGATGAGTGTCGTCGTAGAACTGGCGGGATCGTTTCGTATCTAGGCGAATGGCATTCTCATCCGAGGGGCTGCAAATCCGATCCAAGCACTCACGATCGAAAACAGCTGGATTACCTAGAGGACGTTATGGCCCGTGATGGCAGTCCTGCAATCTCCATGATTGTCTCGGACTCAACGATCAGCGTTTCATTGGGTCAACAAACAACGACGGTTGAGTTGTCCTTTTTCACTCTTGAAGAAGGCAAAATTTAACCTTTGACTGTTTCACTGCTGAGCGATTAAGACGCTTTATAAACAAAAGCGAACATTCTAGTCACGCCTTCCCTCCGCCTC
>CESC01072760.1_pt1 | contig 12022 bp, 8 predicted proteins | sample 531131 | NCBI WGS metagenome assembly CESC01 (sample SAMEA2621295, study PRJEB7988) | marine metagenome | biome: marine biome (ENVO:00000447); feature: mesopelagic zone (ENVO:00000213); material: "saline water (ENVO:00002010), including plankton (ENVO:xxxxxxxx)" | depth 800 m
GGGCACCAGTATAAATCCAAGCTTTTAAACAAAAGCGAACATTTGCTGAGCGCCCATTCCCCCCTTTTTTGCTCCTGCGCTTCTATATCATCTACCCTCTGAAGAGCTCAGGCTAGTTTCTCGCCTAGTTGCGAGCGGTAATTTTGGTTGGAAGGGTCGCCTGTCGCTAAAGTGGGCGTATAATGAGAAACCCTTAAAAACGCTGTTTTTCTGACAATGAGCGGTACTGAAACGGGGTCAGGAGCCGGATTTTTCCAACTCTGGGTGGACCTAATACGGGGTCAGGGTCAAGTTAGCGCTTGGTCCCCACCCAAAGTGCTAAACAAACTTAAAGTGAATTCTAGAAGGGCGAGCTGATCTTTTTTTCCACACAAAGTACTGAATTCGCGGTCCAGGTTTGGCCGCATTTTTCGATTTCTGGACCTAATTCCTGGGTAGGGTTAGCGGCAAGCGCTAAAGAGAGGCCTGGCCGCTAAGTTCGCGCAGCCGGTTCCAAATCTATAAAATTTCAGAACCGTAAACATCGATGGTTCTGTGGTATTGGCTTGGAGATGCACCAATATGCCTGCGGAAAAATCGGGTGAAATGCCCCTGGCTTGAAAATCCCAGCGAATCCGAAAGATTGCCCAGCGTGCATGAGCGATTTGCTGAGAGCCATTGAAATGCCAGCTGCATCTTTCCAATATTGGCAAGCATTTGTGGTGTCATACCTGTTGTCTTCTTAAACAGGGCAAAAAACTGCGCCCGGGACAACCCACACTCTCGCGCGATAGCCTCCATATCACGATCACCTTGAGGGCTCTCCAGAATTAGTTTTTTAGCCTTTCGGATTCGGGCGTCATGGAAACAGCCTTCAGCATAGACACTCATACGAGACAAATGATGCCAATCGGAATGCCCCTCTATGATGCTGATCATTAGATCGAAGAGTATATCCTCCAGCCTGTCAGGGAATATGGTTTCGAAGGATAAAACCTCCGAAATCAACAGATCTGCCTTGGCGCGAAGGTGAGGCGTGAGCTGAATACATGGCTGGGTAAAAAAATCAGGGCGACTGCTCAGTGACAGGGTTTGCTTGTGCGATGCGAGCCAGTTTGGATCAATGTAGAGTGCCAGAATAACTGTGTCGCTGGCTCCCTTCTGATGATCGTAATAATGTGGTTCCCATGCATTGATCAACACGGCCGTTTGGTCTGTTAGTGGTTGCTGCGTGTTTCGGACCGAAAAAAAAGTGTCCCCTCCTGAGGCTTTCAGAAGGACGTGGCATTCTGAGTGAGCATGCGGCACCAGCGACTCATCCATGCCAAGCAACGCGACCCGCCCGAATGCTCCATGAAGAATCCTAAGAGCACTTGACATTGCTAGTAGACCTTGACAGTTGCAATTGAAAGATTGTACCACCTTATATGACTGTTTACTAACAGTTCGCATAATTCTCCTGTTGACACCAAAAGGGCCAACACGATTGCGCAGCCCTTTTGATGCAACTGAGATAAACTAGCCAGTCATACGTTTATCAGGCCGATTTCCTGGCCGGTACTTGTTCTGAAAGCAGCAATGAAACGAGAATCCCGAAAACCAATGCCCAGAACGGGGAACTTATACCCAGAAGGCTAATGCCGCTCATTGCGACTAACAGAGCAACCATCGAACCGATTTGATGCCCGGCCGCTTTAGAAAAAGCCTGCTGAAAAGCAGCTATCAGAACTCCGATCATTGCAAGGCCGGCGACTGCCCCTATCAAAGCCTTGGGCAGGGCAAGGATGAAGGGAACCGCCGCCCCGGCAAATAGTCCGAAGGAACAAAAGAGAACGCCATTAACAACCGTTGCCCCATAACGTTTACTTTTGTCGTCGCCCGCTTGCTCCGAAGAGCAAATAGCCGTCATCGGCCCTGCAATATTGGCGTTGTGGCCGCCGATTACCCCCGCAACCATGCCACCAATGCCGCTGATAGTGGTCATCGCATTTACCGGTGGCTTGTAGCCTTCAGCCATCAGAACACCCGTCGCCTGGGCGTTTTCCGCGCCAATCACCAGAGCGGCTAAAGGAATGGCAATGGCGAGTAATCCGTTCAGGGTGAAGGTTGGCATGGTCATCTCAGGAGCAACAAACGCAATGTCCACGTCGGCGGGTTGCACAGAGCCCGTTGCAAGCGCAATACCAAAGCCAACAATAGCGGCAGTCAGCACTGGAGGAATGGCTTTGGTTAAACGTGCGGAGGCGAAAAAGGCAACGGCTGCCGCACCCGCAATTAGAGGCATGCTCTCTACAGCCTGAACAGCACCGGTACCGAATCGGATCAGGGCACCGGCAATCATTGCCATCACAATTGGCATGGGCAGCCAGCTCATAATACGACCGACTACACCGCTGATACCTAGCAACAGTACAATGACACCGCTCATGATGAACGCGCCAACAGCTTCCGTAAACGGAATGGTCGCAAGCGCGCCTATCATGATGGCCGCGCCGGGAATCGAGTATGCTCCGGTGACTGGCTGACGATAGCGAAGCGCCATGATCAGACTGATAAGACCGCCAACAAAGTAGATGGCGAGCAGCCAGGCCACGGTCTGACCGCTGCTAAGATTGCCCGCTTCGGCAGCACTTATAACAATAAGCGCCGGTCCTGAGCAGCCAAATAGTGCGGCCACTACCCCAGCGCTGACTGACTTGACGTTCAGGGATTGTAGAAGGCTTCTGAACCAGGAGTCAGCCGCTCTGGGAGTGGTTGATATATCTTGGGTTTCGAACGCTTGTTTTTGCATAACCTGTCTCTCATTGTTGTTGGATTTCAGGTATCACGGTTGGCAAATTTGTACCTATTCACCCCGGAATGCGGGCTTCCGCTTTTCGTGAAATGCTTCTACCCCTTCACGAAAATCATCTGAAGTGCGCAGTCGGCTGTAGCAATGTCCTTCCATTTCAATAGCTACCGACAAGGAGGCGTCTTCGTTATCGTTAATCATTCTTTTCGCCGTACGCTGCGCGAGAGGGGAAAAGAACAACAGTTCCTTCACGAGGGCGTCAGTGGCATTCTCCAATTCATCATCGGCCACACATTCGGTCACAAACCCCCACTCCAATGCTTTTGGGCCACTGATTCGCTTGGCCCGCATAACCATATCTTTGGTGCGCGTAATGCCGATGGTCTTTTGCAGCCGAGCAGAGCCACCGGAGCCCGGAATCTGGCCCAGTTTCTGCTCAGGCAAGGCATAGAGGGCTGTGTCTGAGGCAATTCGGAAATCACAGGCCAGCGACAGTTCAAAGCCCACCCCGAAGGTATAACCTCGGTTAGCGGCGATGACCGGTTTAGTGCAGCGGGCGGGTGCCGCAACATTGTCGGCCAGTTTCGAGACATGTTCGGGAGACGCTTCCAGAAAACCTTTGATGTTTCCGCCGCTTGAGAAATGCTCGCCGGCGCTTCGCAGTACAATGATGCGAATCTCTGGTAGCCGGTCGAGAGCTTCAAAAACCGTACGGAGTTCGTCCCGCTGGCTCATTTCAATGACGTTCAGGGGCGGGCGGTTAAGCACAACATCCGCACGTCCTGTCGAGGGATCGACGTGGACCTCAAAACCGTCGAAGTCGGAGGCCAGAAAACTCTTGAGTTCATTCATGTTCATAAGAAAGTGTCCTATTGTGATTACTGGCTGTTGGTGGATGAGTCACCCTGCTCCCGCAGGACGCGACGAAGTATTTTTCCAACAGGCGATTTGGGAATTTCATTAACGAAAACGTAGCGACGGGGTCGCTTGAAGCGGGTGAGTTCGCGCTCAATGCAATGGCGGTCGAGTTCTTTTTCCTCAATACTTGTGCGAGGTTTGATGAATGCCGTGATGATGTTGCCCCAGCGCTCGTCGGGAAGACCGACTACAACAACCTCTTCTACTTGAGGGTGCAGGGAAAGAACGTCTTCGATCTCGGCCGGGCTGACGTTCTCGCCTCCAGTGATGATCAGATCATCCACTCTGCCAGTGACAAAAAGGTCGCCTTCAGCGTCGAAATATCCGGTATCGCTGGTGAAGTACCAGCCGTTCCTAAGTGCCTTCCGATCAGCATCTGGTCGCTGCCAGTAGCCTTGGAACGCCTCGTCACCATTCATATCAGCAATGATTTCGCCTTCCTCACCAATGGCCACTTCCTCATCGGGAGTTTCAGCTCCGTTACGGACCACCCGGATGCGCTGATTAAGGGCTGCGCGACCGGATGAACCTGGCTTTCGGCTAGCATTCTGGTCAATGGTGAACGTGTAGATTTCGGAACTGCCGTAATGATTGACAAAAAGGCTGGGATTGAAGGCTTCCTCAACACGTGCGATCAGTCCTGCACTCATCGGTGCGCCGGCATAGCCAAGTTTATCGACGCTGCGAACACGCTCCGGTGAGAAATCAGGATGCTCGATTAACATGTGATAAAGCGTCGGCACCAGGTAGAGATTGCTAACCTGCTCCTTCTCGATCGCCTCAAGTGTTGCCTGGGGATCGAACTTCGGTATACAAACAAATTTGCCATCAACCAAGGCCATAGAGAGCAGTGATCGCACCCCCATGGTGTGGTAGAGAGGCATGACTCCAAGTGTGCATTCATCGTGCCGATACAGATTTTGAGCTACATGCGCTAATGCCGCAGTCCGCTCCGCACGATGCATTCGTGGGACTCCCTTGGGTTTGCCGCTTGTTCCTGAGGTATACAGCATCAACGACACATCATCAGGCGCGGCCCTTATGACAGTCTCCCCTTGATGGCCTAGCAGACTTTCAAACTCGTGGCCGCCCTGATTCTCGGCTAGTCCGGCAGTGATGTGGACGAGTGACTGTGCCGCAGGGGACGTTCTGACCGCTTCGCTTGCAGATTCGTCGTAGGCAATAACCCGTGCAGCGGTGTCAGCAATGAAGAACTCAAGATCCTGTGCTGTCGAACGCCAATTGACTGGCGTAACAATTATCCCTGAAAACTGACAGGCCCAATGCAGCGTTGCCATTTGCCAGCGGTTCTGCATGACAACCAGCAGGCGGTCGCCTTTTCTGAGACCGAATCCCTCGAGGGCGCGTGCAACGCTCTGGATGTCGTTAAACCACGTTTCGTAGGTTTTATGGAGTTTCCCGTCTGCCACTGCAATGGCCGTAGGCCGACGTTCCACGGAAGCTAGAAAGCTTCGACCAAGATCAAACATTATTGTTCTCCTGTTCTTCGATTGTTGGTCCTGAGATCTCGCAGCTACGCTTTTCAGCGACCTCGAGGATGGCGTTGACGATTCCGGTATAACCAGTACATCGACAAAGGTGGCCTGACAGCATGTCGCGTACCTGTGCCTCGGAGGGATTCGAAACGTTGGCCAAAAACTCCGTGCTGGACATGAGGATGCCCGCCGTACAAAAACCGCATTGCAGCGCATGATGTTTGCGAAATGCCTGCTGGAGATCATTCAGAGTTTCATCGCAGGCCAGGGACTCAACAGTCTGTAACTGTTTGCCATCAGCCTGCACAGCCAACATCAGACAAGAGCGACTGGCCCGGCCGTCGACCAGGACGGTACAAGCACCGCAGACGCCGTGCTCGCAGCCCACTCGTGTACCCGTCGCGCCGAGTTCGTGACGCAGGAAATCACTGAGCTGTGTGCGCGGCTCGGCATAGCCGCTGCATTCGCGCCCATTGAGTGTGAAAGTCACACGACAGCGCATATCAGCTTTGAGGTGCATGGAAGTTGTCCTCTTCGGTCGGGCGATCGTTGATCAGTTGGAAGCCCAGCTCACGTACCAGATGGCGGCGATAAACTGCCGAGGCATGGGCGTCGTCTTGTGCATTAAGGGACCAGGCAAAGTCATTGAGTGACGTGCGGAGATTTTCATCGAGATGCAGACTGCGGCGGACCGGCCTGTCAGCAACACCGCCGACAGACAGCTCAGCACGATTCCCGGATATCGATGCTGCAAGGGCCACTATCGCAAAGTCACCGTGGCGCATGGACACTTCCCGGAAGCGATAACTCTCACCCTCACGCCGGAGAGGAAAACGTACTTCCGAAAGCAATTCATCCGCACGTTTTGCCGTTGTCAATATCCCTTTGAAGAACTCCTGAGCCGGCACTTTTCGCGACTTGCCCCTGTGAGATTCCAGTACTGCATCACCTCCGAGTGCGGTCAGGCACAGCGGGAGTTCAGCGCTGGGATCGGCATGTGCTACAGATCCGCAAACGGTGCCCCGATTTCGGGTTTGGGCATGGCCTATCCAGGGCATAGCCTGCGCAAGGAGTGGTACCTCATCGGCGAGGGATGGATACTCCATCAACTCAGCCTGGGTAATCCCCGCCCCAACCGCCAGATAGTCCCGGTGACGTTGGATATAGCGCAGGTCCTCGATACCGGCGATGTCGATCAGCACCTTCGGTTGGGCAAAGCGCATGTTGAGTACCGCCATCAGTGACTGGCCTCCAGCAATAACGCGGGCGTCGTCACCAAACCTGTGCAGCAACTCGCAGACCTCCCTGCGACTGCCCGGGCGGATATAATCAAACGCAGCAGGTTTCATGATGTACCTCCCTTGCCGGAAAAGAATGCCTTGATGCGCTGCCAGAGTTGCTGGAGGAACATAAAGCCGGAGGGCCGACCGCCCATTCGGTGGGAGAGGCGTGAGAAAACCTGGCCTATAATCATCTTGGAGGCGCTTTGCAGCATTCGTCCTCCAACGGAGGCAATCTTGCCCCCGACCGTGGCCTCATAGTCGTATTCCAGGCGTGTTCGGTTACCTTCGATATCTGTCAGGGAAACCCTTGCGACGGCTTCTGCGGATCCCATGGCACTGTTTCCAGAGCCACGTAACTGGAGGCTGTATGGGGGGGCCAAGTCGTAAAGACCAACCCGGGCATCAAAACGGGCTCGGATCATGCCCACGCCCACCGTGACATCGGCCCGATACTCATTTTCTCCGGCCAACTCAAGGCCATGGCAGCCGGGAATGATTGCTCGCAGTGTTTCCGGATCAAGAAGCGCATCGAAAACTTCGCGGGGCGTCCCCGGTAACTCTACAAAGTCTTTTGCCCTGAGCCTGGAGCCGCCACCCGAACTGGCCTCCGCTTCCGGCTCTCCAACCCCTTCGGGGCGAGGGGGTTCATTGATACCCATGAGGGTACGGATCTTTGATGGAGTCAGGGGTAGTTCGATGTCGTCAACACCGAGTGCATCAGCAACGGCATTGGCGATGCAGACCGGTGTACTCATGTTATTACCTTCGCCCACACCTTTGGCTCCCAGGGGGGTGAACGGTGAGGGTGTCTCCATATGCAGAATAACGGGCTCTGGCACTTCCACGCTGGTGGGAATCAGGTAGTCGGCAAGGGTTCCAGACTGAAAGCTACCGTCATCGCCGTATGAGAACTCCTCCATCAATGCGGCCCCGAGAGCCTGGGCAAATCCGCCTCGAATCTGGCCATCCACCAGTTGCGGATTAAGCATGCGACCCGCGTCATGAAGAGTGACGTATCGGTCAATGCGCACGGCGCCGGTAATAGGATCAATTTCCACGCCGCAATAATCAAAGATGAAGCCATAGCACAGGGAACTGTTGATCAACTCATCATCTTCCGGAGCCGCCAGTTCCGGTGGAGTCCAGAAGGCTGTTTCCCTTAGCCCACCTGGTTCGCTTTCCGGTGTAGTTGCAGGCGACCAATGAGCTGAACCTGCAATTCTATGGAACGATGCTGACTTTTCTTCCGTCCCCTCGACATAAATCCGATCCGCGGCAAACCGAATCCGATCTGTGGGGACGTCCCACTGCCCGGCGGCAATATTCGCCAGCCGCTCGCGAACCTTGAGCGCCGCCTTGTAAGTCGCGCCCGCCACAGCTCCGGAGAATCTGCTGGAGTAGTTTCCAGAGGCAATTGACCAGGCATCCTTTCCGGTATCCAGTTCTACATTGACGTTAATGGATGCCATCGAAACGCCCAGTGTATCTGCCACCACCTGCGCGACGACGGTCTTGTGGCCCTGTCCCTGAGGTGTGGAGGAAATATGCACACTAATGCTGCCAAGCGGGTCAACGGTAATGGTTGCAGTACTCACGGCGCCATTTTTAGGGCCAGCCCGTCGCCGCTCCTCGGGAGTGAACGCCATGGTGATATAGCCCATGTTCGAGATAGACGGCTCCACTGCTGCGGTATAGCCGATGCCGTAAAGGCGGCCGTTGCGTCGTGCGTCGTCACGGTGCTTCAGGAGCTCGTCCAGGCCGCCTTCTCTAACGCCCTTTTCCAGTCCTGCCGGATAATCGCCGGAATCCAGAAGTGCACCAGCCGCTGACCGATAGGGAAAGACGCCGCCTGGAACCAGATTGATGCGGATGACGTCAAGAGGGTCCATTTCCAATTCTTTGGCGATACGCTGCATCAGCCTTTCAAGGGGAAAATACACCTGCGGCCCCCCAAAGCCACGATTGAGACCCGTCGGGGTCTTATTGGTCATGACAATTCGATTGCGCACCGAAAGATTTTGAATGGCATAGGCGCCCGTGAGGTTGCCGTGCATCCGGTAGGTCGTGGCTGGCTCCGGTGCACGCAAGTACGCTCCACAATCATCGACCTGATCCAACCGGAGTGCGGTTATTCGGCCGTCCCGGTTGACTGCTGCCTCAAGGGAACTAACCCGATTGGTTCCCGACGATGCGCCCTGAAGATGCTCAAGACGATCTTCGACCCACTTGACCGGTGCTCCGACTTTGCGAGCTGCGAGCCCCATCATGACCACGTAGGGGAATACTCCCTGCTTAATTCCGAAGCTCCCGCCTGAGTCGGGTGGAGTGCGCAGTCGCAAGCGATTCGCCGAGACCTTAAGCGCCCGACACATCACTGAGTGAAGTGCATAGGGCCCCTGGAAATTGGCAGTAATATCGAAAGCAGAGTTGGCGGGATCGAACCGAGCGAGCACTACATAACACTCAATGGGCATGCAGGAGCTGCGAGGGAAGCGGGTCTTTATGGATACATGCCGGTCAGCCTGAGCGAAGGCAGTATCAGGATCTCCATAACAGAACTTGCGGTCACTGACGACGTTTCCTCCCACGCCGTCATGAAGCACTTCAGAGTCAGGCTCTAAGGCCAGCTCGGTGTCGACAGTAACTGGAAGCACCGCATATTCGACAGTTACCGCGCTGAGGGCATCTTCAGCCAGATAACGGTTTTCGGCGATGACAACCGCTACAGGCTCGCCAACATAACGCACCTTATCTACGGCGAGACACCAGTGCTCCATGGGTTGCCTTACTCCGACAGGGAAGGGCAATGCCCAGCGCCGGACATCCTCACCGGTCAGAACACCATGAACTCCTTCCATCGCAAGCGCCCGAGACGAATCGACGGATTTAAGCCGTGCATGTGGATGAGGAGAGCGGACAATGGCAGCATGCAATGTTCCTGGTGGCGTCGGAACGTCATCACCATAGCACCCCAAGCCACGCAAAAGTGCTTCATCTTCAATGCGGGCTTCACGTGCTCCGATATGCTGCTTTTCATTTTTTATAGTTAATGGGGCCGAGCTCATAATCTCCTCCAGGGCCGCAAACTCGATATAAGGGGCCAGCTTTTGGAAAGCCTATCGGGCAGCTGTAGACGAGTCGTTACCCGGGAAAACTGTTTATTGCACTGGCGTACAAGGTTTTACCCGAAAGTCTGATTTGCGCTGGAATACTCGGACCTATGACGGACAACGAGCTTCAGAATGTGGGAAGATCGGCCTGTTCCGTTTCATTTAATGGAAGAGGCCGCCATGACAGCCTTGGAAAACCTGATCCCAAACTTCATCAGTTTCCGGGATGCCGGCCAGCGAGTTGCTTTGGTAACGTTAATCGGTAATACCGGTTCTTCACCGCGTCCACCTGGAAGTCAGATGGTGGTGTCAGAAGATGGCCACTCAGTAGGCTACCTGACTGGTGGCTGCGCCGAATCGGTTATCATCTCCGAGGCAATTGCAGCTATCAGAGCTCAGAAAAATCGTCAGATTCGCCTGGGTGTAGGCTCTCCTTATATGGATATTCGGCTGCCCTGCGGTGCGGGGATCGATATCTATATTGATGTGGGTGTGTGTGATGAAGAGGCACAGCAGATCAGCCAGTCCCTGGAATTCAGATTGCCAATCGCGCTGGACACCTGCCTGAATACCGGCAACCACCAGGTATTCATGACGCCGCCCCCTTGTGTGCAAAATGGCGTATTCAGGCGTTGGTACCTACCCCGTCGTCGCCTTCTGATCGCAGGGGTAGGCCCGAATACCGAGGCACTCACCAGTCTTGGCACAGCCGCAGATTACGAAGTGAGTGTACTGTCCCCGGATCGCAGAACCCTGAATGCCAGCATATGCGCAGGCGTAGATTCTAAGGCTCTGACCAGCCCGGCAGTTGTTCATCTACCTGCAACTGACGCTTGGACAGCTGCCGTCCTGTTGTTTCATGAGCATGAATGGGAATCGGCTATCCTAAAACAATTACTGAGGTCAGACTGTTTCTACATTGGCGCATTGGGAAGCCGAAAAACCCATGACCAGCGCATTACTGAGCTCAAGACCGAGGGGTTCGGGAACGAGACCGACAGGATTCACGGGCCGGTTGGGATGGATATAGGCGCTATGACTGCGCCTGAAATTGCGATTTCTATTCTTGCAGAGGTTACATTGGCGTATCGACATGCTGGCTCGTTATCGCTTGAAACGTCAACGTCAACTTATCGACCCTGCAAAAGTAAAAATCCGAATAATGGCATAGAGTTGGCCTGAATCAGCACGGCGTTTTGTTTTCGGTAGCCGGTGCCTTGGGATAACGCTTGATAGCTGGGCGAACTGTTCGGGCGGATCGCGAATGCTCTTGGTGTAGCGAAGGAATGGAATTCGAGGAGAGGGTGGATGACCACTCAAAATACTTGATCAATTGGGTTCTACCCCGTCACTGCGGACATTCCTAAAAAGAGGCTGAATATCTCCAAGGAAAAGTGTTGGTACATCCACCTGAATGTTCGCTTTGCGACCGTAGCTTCAGTTTTGAACCTCCGCCGATCAACCTTCGGCACGCCGCATTCCGTTCAGGTGTGACGTGCTACGCTGAGGAGTGACTCTGACCCATAGTCCGGTAGCCTGCGGCGAACTCCAGCGGTGTCTGATAGTTCAAAGCTGAGTGGGGCCGGTTTTCGTTATAGTCTCGTCGCCAGTTACCGATAACTTCTCTGGCATTGGCTAGGTCCCGGTACCAATGTTCGTTCAGGCACTCGTCTCGGAAGCGCCCATTGAAGCTTTCGATGAAGCCGTTCTGAGTCGGCTTCCCGGGTGGATTAGCTTCAGTTCGACCCGGTTGTTATAAGCCCACTGATCCAAAGCCTTACTGGTAAACTCCGGCCCCTGATCTGTCCTGACAGCCCGAGGATAGCCTCTGAAGCCGGCTATGGCATCAAGTGTGCGGGCAACCTGGTCACCAGAGATGCCATTAGCCACCGGGATGTCGAGGCACTCCTTGGTGAAGTCATCGACGATGGTCAGGCACTTTTGACCCTACCCCAGAATTTAGGACAATTTTAGGCGTATGGGGACAATTAGTGGGTCCTACGATCATCGGCCTCATAACCGTCGTTGGTTCGAATCTAGCCCCCGCTACCAAATTCAAAAAAGGCAGATCAGTTAGTCACTGGTCTGCCTTTTTTGTTGCGATATTAAAAACTTGTTAGCGAAATCGCCCGTCCAAAACTCCGTCGTTCTGGGGTATGCTTCGGGACTGAGTTTCCGAAACCATCGTTTGATGAATAAAACAACATAAATGGAGCCTCCGATGAGTTCAATGAAGCGCCTGCTTGCCGCGTTTGCATCCTTTGCAGTTATGTCCAGTGCCGCCGTTGAGGCCCGCGATTTTCGCCTCGGCTTGATCACGCCACCGCCCCACATCTGGACCAAGGCAGCCAACGAGTTCGGGCAGGATCTGAACGAGAAGTCCGGAGGAGAGCATTCGGTAGCGGTTTTCCCGGCCAGGCAGCTGGGTAACGAGGCGCAGATGGT
>CESC01086119.1_pt1 | contig 11964 bp, 10 predicted proteins | sample 531131 | NCBI WGS metagenome assembly CESC01 (sample SAMEA2621295, study PRJEB7988) | marine metagenome | biome: marine biome (ENVO:00000447); feature: mesopelagic zone (ENVO:00000213); material: "saline water (ENVO:00002010), including plankton (ENVO:xxxxxxxx)" | depth 800 m
GCCCCCGGCCCCCGGCCCCCGGCCCCCGGCCCCCGGCCCCCGGATAAGGGTGCCAGCAATAGAACTGGTGCTGATCAAAGTCCTGCAGTGCGATACCAGTGAGATACGCCAGATCAAGTAGCTCCTGCGCAAGACATCAAGGATGTTGTACCAAGGAGGAGCCGGAAGGAAAGGATGCTGTGCCGTGACAGGTGATGATTGAGCCTATCGGTGGCCCCTGATGACTGGTGAGGCGGAGTCGACGACCGCAAGCGACGACGTAAGGAAGAAAGCCTCTCCTCTCCCACGGCGTTCGATCGGGAAAAGTGGGCAAGGTGGCGGGGCTAGATAACCGGGCCAGGCGGCTTCGCAAGACAACCCGAGCATGCGGCGCCCCGCAAAAGTGGGCGACGCCGACCTCATATGGCCAGACCTAAACTTTTCACACACAAAAACGACAAGACCCGCCGAAGCGGGTCTTGTCATTCATCTCAGTAAGCTAACTAGAAGTTAGATAACCTTGATGTTAGAAGCCTGAAGGCCTTTCTTGCCCTGGGTCACGTCAAAAGAGACCTCTTGACCGTCCTGCAGGGACTTGAAACCTTCAGCCTTGATTTCGGAGAAGTGGGCGAACAGGTCGTCACCACCGTCGGCCGGAGAAATAAAGCCGAAACCTTTAGCGTCGTTGAACCACTTAACTGTGCCAGTTGCCATGATCGATTTCCTTAACGCAGAGCGTTGTCATTACAGTTTGCCGGGTGTCATCCCAGAAATATGGATATAACAAGGGGGATATTGCCAGGCTACCGAATGATTCGATCACTACTGAAATATACGACTTGCTAACCAACGAGAAGCATCTTCTCACGGCTCGCCGCGCCTTGTCAAACCTTTTTAAAGCATGGCAACAGAACTTTCGCACGTTGCGCTGCTGGTGCTCGGGACGATCGAAAAAAACATCATCAAGATCCGACAAAAAAAGATTTATCAATCACTTACACTAAAGCAGCCTACGTGATCGACATTGGCATCGTCCGGTACGGCCAGGCGATGGCGGCAATCACCCACGCTTTCGTCCTGCTCTCGGCCCAGCACTCCTGTAAATCGCGCGCCGCATGGGTACGACGGCTTCTCCTAATTCAGTCGTGCAAAACGCCAGAGTCTGGCGATTCGCCACGCTTTCCCTCTAGCAAAACGCTTCGGTTGGCCGAACACGGCGACCTCAAGTCCTCTCCTCGCTGCTACTCACCACCCCAACTTATTGAATAAAAAGACCAATTGATCTTTCTGGCACGACTTGAGCAATAACCATGTCAATCACAGGAGGACGCCAGGATGAAGGTCTCGCTGCCCCACAAACTCACCACCGCCTTAGCACTCACTGCAACCCTGGGTGGCTGCGCCTCAATCGGTACCGATCCCGTGGCACCCCGTGAAGGCTCGCGAGTGATGACCAACCACACGCCCTACACCCGCTGCCTGAGCGCACTCAGCCAACAGCCCGGTGAAAACCTGCCAGTGGTCAGCGTAGGACAGATCCTCGACCGGACCGGCCAAGTCAGCTACTCGACCATCACCGAGAGCCGCACCTTGACCCAGGGCGTGTCTGAAATGCTGATCAGCGCGCTCTACAAGACGCGCAAGGTACGCCTGGCCGAGCGCCTCGACATTCGCATTCCGCTAGCCGAGCGCCAGCTCAAGGATGCCGGAGCCATGCAACGCGCGCCCGCAGCGCTCAACGTGCAGCCCGTCAACTACGTCATTCTCGGCGCACTCACCGAGCTCAACTACAACATCCTGACCCAGGGGGCACGCCTTTATGTAGGACTGATAGGCGCAAGCAACCGAGAAGCGGTCATCAACGTAGGCCTGGATCTCAGAGTGGTGGACGCCACTACCTTTCAGACCGTCTACGTCACCAGTTTGCAAAAGCAGATTGTCGGCAACCAGGTGGAAGCGGGCGTCTATCGCTTCTTCGACAATCAGCTCGTGGAATTCGATGCCGGGACGGTGAGGAACGAACCTCTCCAGCTCGGTGTTCGATCCGTCGTGGAAATGGCTGCATACCAGATCCTGACGGAAGGGCTCGGCCTGCCGATCAACGACACCCAAGCGTGTCAGGTGGCAGACGGGCATTACCCTGCGGCTTGAAAACATCCGAAAAACAAGGAATGCCATCATGAAAACTCAGCAAAAAACCGCACTGTCTGCTGCTATCGCCCTCACTGGTCTGATGTCAGCCTCCTCGGCCTTGGCCTTCGACTCGGTGACCTGGGTGTGGGATGCCACGGTCAACAGCACGGTCGACACTTCGGCGCTGTCTGAAGTCAATGTCGCCCCCGAAGGCCTGAACATGACCGAAAATGACCAGACCGCCCTGGGCACCATCAGCGCCACTAGCCTGGTCACCGCCGTCGACAACACCATCATACCGCTGCTCGATGGAAACGCCTTTGAAGATCTGGCGGCGGTAGAAAGCATCGCGACCGCAGTGGGTACCAACGCCGCGATCGAGTCCGATGTGTCGACCCAAACCGACAACTCTCAGGTGTACGCGGGGCTCGACGCCTCGGTCGGCACGCCGCTAACCGGTGAACTGGTGGATGCCACGCTGCCTGGTGCCGTCACCGCGACCGCCTCGGCACTCGCCATCCTCAACGCCACGGTAGACGTGGACGCAACGGCCGTAGGCAACAACATGACCGTCGACCTGACCACCCTGTCTGACAACGACGCCTTCGCCATCACCAACAACGAACAGCTCTCTGTGGCACTGGTCACCAGCACTGCCACTGCCGACGGTGTGCTGTTCAACGGCATCAACGGTATGGGAGGAGGCGATACCGCCGCCGTATCCTCCACCGCCACCGCCGTGGGCAACAACCTGTCGGTCAAGGTGGATGGCAACTTCTGATTCCTCATCTCAACCCTGGCTCGGACATCCGTGGCCTCCACGGATGTCCTGGGAGTTCTCTCATGACACGCACAGTTAACCGACATGTTTCCGACATTGACTGCCTCCCCCTCGACTCTGGTGCCCTTCCCTCTCGGCGATGGGCCAGCTGGATGGCCGCAGCCCTTGGCACAGCGCTTCTATCTGCCATTGGCCCCGCTGAGGCGAGAGATCGAGATCCGCTCGTCGGCCCCTACCCCTACGACTTCCCCGCGCGAGCCAGCATCCAGGGTTCCCTCATCCTGCAGGAGGCACGGCGTCGCAATAACGGTAGTGGACGTTCAGGATCTGGCGGCAGCGGCAGCATTAATGCCGGTGCGATCGTCAACAACAATTCCACGTCGATCGCCGTGGGCAACTGGCAACAGATCGAAATGACCCTGGGCGATGGGGCAGAGGGTCTAATCATGACCGAAAACCATCAGACTAATGAAGCCGAGGCCAACGCTCTGTCAAAGATCAATACCACGCTGAACCTGGATGCCGAGAGCTCCGAGGACGTGCTTTCCAACGAACAAACAGCGAAGTAGCAGTAACTTGTCCTAGCAATAATGAGAAATTCAGTACTCAATGTGGAATAACTACGAATGGAGTACCAGCCAAATCCCAGACAATGTCAAACACTGTTAAAGCAACCTTTAAAACAAGGAAAGCTGCTTCAAGTCTGGCTAGGGTGGCAATTGACTCTTGTACGAATCAGAAAGGCTGCGGCAACCGGTACACCCGTTCGTACCGAAGCCATCGGTGCCATCAAACCCGATCACCAAGCGCTGATCGGACGGCGCACAGAAAGATGGCGACGCACGCATCCAAAGAGCACCTCGAGTGACAACTCGTACAAGCTCTGAAACCGGCTTAGAGCCAGCCAAGGGTATTGCCATGACGTCTTACAATGCGCAGGAGCACCACCTTACTTCAACCACATGTCTCCCCAAGCCTGGAGTGCTGATCATCGTAGTCGAGGATGACACCGATACCGCTCACCTCTATCAGACCATCCTGGCCACGCGTTACCACCACGTGGCCGTCTGCCACAGCGGTAGTGAAGCCGTCGCCAGGCTGGTCAGCCACCAAGGCCCTGCCGTAGTGGTACTGGACTACCACCTTCCTGACATGACCGGTATCGAAGTCATGGCCACCTGTCGTGACCTTGAACACCCAGTCGCCTGCATGATGGTGTCCGCCGACCGCCTGAACGACCAGGAGGCCGGATGTGGCGAGGCGATACGTCTGACCAAGCCGCTCGGCTGTCAGACGCTGCTGCAGTGGACCGCAAAGCTCGTGCACAAGGTACAGACTGCAGTTCACGGCGAAGGCCCCGGCGACCATGCCCCCGAAAATCTGCTGATCGGTCAGAGCGCCGCCATGCAACACCTCCGCACGCTCATCCCACGCTTGGCGCAGTCGCGTTCTCCCTTGTGGCTACACGGAGAAAGCGGGACCGGAAAGGAACTCGCAGCGCGCAGTGTGCACTACTGCAGCCCAAGATCCTCCGGTCCGTTTGTGGCCGTTAACTGCGCAGCATTTCCCGAGGCACTGATCGAATCCATGCTCTTTGGTCACGTCAAAGGAGCCTTCAGTGGTGCCACGCGGGATCACAAGGGTTTCTTCGAAGCGGCCGACCAGGGCACCCTGTTTCTCGACGAAGTCGGCGATATGCCACTGCCCTTCCAGGCCAAGCTGTTGCGCGCACTTCAGACCGGCACCATCACTCCCGTGGGAAGCACGCGAGACGTTCGTGTCGATTGCCGGGTGATCACCGCCTGCCACCGAGACTTGGCGCAGTCCGTGCGAGAGGGGGCGTTTCGGGAGGATCTCTATTACCGTCTCAACGTTCTGAGTCTTGCCTTGCCACCCCTGCGCGAGCGACAAGGGGACGCCTTGATGCTGGCAGATCACCTGCTGGAGTCGCTGGCCAGAGAAGAACGTATCGCAGTCTGCCCCCTGGATGAGGAGGCCAGAAACTGGATCCAGCAGCACGACTGGCCCGGCAATGTCCGAGAACTGGAAAATCGTCTGAGGCGCGCCTTGCTGTTATGCGACGGAAAAGCGATAACGGTCAACAACCTGATGCTGAACGATGACGAGCGCCTTACGTCCGCACCCCCGCCCTCGCAAGCGCCGTCTGGCGTCGGTATACACTTCAGCCCAGGTCGCATGACCTTGCGCCAGATAGAAGACGCGGCCATCGAAGCGACTCTGGAAGCCTGCGACGGCTGCATAGAACGCGCCGCCCGGCAACTCGGAGTGGCGGCGTCCACCTTGCACCGACGGCGCAGGCGCCAGGCCGCCTGAGGCATGTCGAGACCAGCGGCCCGGACACCAGCAAACTCACACACTGTCCTCAGACAAACCTGGGGCGGGCGCCGGTCCCCGCCTCCTCGGTACCTGACATGGGACACTCGAACGCCAAGGTCCATCGCCGATGACACTGCGACAAGACCTTATGCATCGGTGCCGCTAGGCCGCTCAGGACAGATCGACGCCCCTGCCACGCCATTGGCAAACCGCGTCACTACCCCCGCGCTCGATACGGGCAATTTGCTCGCGACAGTGCGACATTTCTGCCTTCGGCGCCAACTGCTCCAGGCGCGCCGCTTCCGCGGCAAGCTGCCGACACCCCAACGAGGCCGCCGCGCCCTTGAGCGAGTGCGCCTCGCGTTTGATCCGCTCACGGTCACTGTCATCGACAGCCTCGCGCAACGCTTCGACCCGACCATCGAGTCGAGAGAAAAACGCTGCGAGCAGCGACTTCAACGTCTCATGCTCCAGGCTCTGCTTGAGTTCGATCACGGTGTCAGCATCCAGGCCGCCCCTCCCGACGCAGCTGCGATCCTGCGCGGGCCTGGCGGCGTCAACATCGGCAACCTGCTCGGGCGCGTAGTCAAAAGGCACGACATGCAAAGCAGCCTGACGGCGCCTGGGTGGGTAAGCGCGAAGGACATTGGCCAGCTCCAGCCGTGTGAAAGGCTTGCTCAGAATGTCGTCCATTCCCGCATCACGACATGCCTGCCGATGCTCCGGCATGACATTGGCCGTCATGGCCACAATAGGCAGGTGGCCCTCGCCCTCTTCGGCACGAAAGCGCCGAGTCGTCTCCACGCCATCCATGCAGGGCATCTGCATATCCATCAGCACCAGGTCATAGTCCTTGCACTTCATCGCAGCCAGCCCCTGCTCTCCGTCTTCGACAAGGTCGAAGGTCTGACCGAGGCGCTTGAGCAAAGCGGCCACCAGATCCCGGTTGACAGGGTTGTCTTCCACCACCAGCAGATGTCGTGGGGCCAGTGCTTCAGACGGATCGTCGAGCAGACGCTCGCTGACACCCTCGGCGGCGCTCAGTGGAAGACAAAAGCGAAAGACGCTGCCCAGGCCCGGCATGCTGTTCAATTCAAGGTTCCCCCCCATGGCTTCTATCAGCCGGTAGCAAATCGCCAGGCCAAGACCGGTCCCCTCGTGACGGCGCGACAGAGATGTATCCACTTGCGTGAAGGGCTCGAAAAGCGCGGCCTGGGCCTGTTTGTCGATTCCGACTCCAGTATCACGCACCTCGAAGCTGATCGACGCCGGCTTTCGCGATTGGACAGCGAGCGTAATGCTGCCCGCCTGGGTGAACTTGAAGGCGTTGTCCATCAGGTTCATCAGCACTTGTCGTAGGCGGGTCGCATCACCGATCACCACCGCAGGCAAGTCATCACCTAGCTGCACGATAAGCGACACGTCTCTGGTCTGACGTGATCGATATCCTTCGGCAAGCCTCGCGACCATTCGCGTCAAGGGAAACGGCGAATGGTCAAGATCAAGACGTCCGGCCTCGATCTTCGAGTAGTCCAGTACGTCATTGATGACCGCGCGCAGCGAGGCGGTGCTTTCCCTCAGGGTCGCAAAGTGCTGCTCACGCTTTTCCTGGCAGGGCTCATCCTCGAGCACATCGAGCATGCCCACCACACCATTGAGCGGGGTGCGGACCTCGTGACTCATGATCGCCATGAATTCCGACTTGGCCTGACTCGCCGCTTCCGCCTGCTGCACAGCACGCTGAAGTTCCTGAGACTGCTGCTGCAGACGCTCACCGTGGCGAGCACGAGAGCGCGCCTCGCGCCACAGCGCCATGACAAGATAAGTTCCTGCCAGCATGATCAATATCATCAGCACGAACAGCAGGACGTACACCCGCAGCATGCCCTGCCGGGTCTGTTCACGAACACTCGCGAGCGCCTTGTTATGGTCGAGCAGCAACCGTTCCGCATCGTCACGCATGGCGCTGATCAGCTGTGACAATTGCCGGCGCTGAGCAGGCAGCGGTGCCAGCGCTTCCTGATAGAGTGGCTGCAGCAGTACATCAATATCTTCAAGGCGGGCATCGAGGTGCCACAATGCTTCGAGGAGCTCAGGTTGTGAAGCCAGATATTCTCGATATTGTCCTTGCTGCAGCAGCTTTATCCGGCCGTAGAGAATGTCGAAACGCTCCATCAGCCGGGTCCAGGAAGAAAGCTCGCCACGAGTACCTGATACGCCGTGCGTCAGTTGGCTGTCTACCTGCTCCAGCGCCACTTCGACTTCACGTGATTGACGATCCAGTTGATAGATCGCCCAGGTGACGTTCTCCAGCCCTTCATGTCGCAATCGATCGTGACGCTGGAAAGCGGTCACACCAATGACAAGACAGGCCGCGAACAGCAAAAGTGCCGCTGCCGCGGATAACTTGAGACCGCGCGCCTCCTTCATCGACTAGTTGTCGTATACATCAATGGCGGCCACCTGCCAGACGGAGCGGGTGAGATAGGTCTCGGTAAGTAGATCGGGATTGTCATCGAACGGGTAGACGATAAAGAGAGGCCCTTGTTCGCGAATGCTCATCGGCTCACCATTCTTGTGGGTCGCCAGCACGACCCCATGTTCAGCAAAGTCAGAGGCCGGCACATCGGCGGCGTAATCGTTCAGCGCGGTGACGCGCAGATCACTCCCTTGTGCTCCCACCTCCGCCAGCAAGGCGACGCCCAGCGGTCCACTGAAAGACACCTTCCCCTCATGCCAGGGAGTCTGTGTCACGATCTCGCCCTGCTCGAGGCTCGCCAACATGGCCATGTCGAAATGTGCCTCGTCACCGACATTGGTCTGGGTGATGTCACCGCTCACCACCAGTACCGTCTTGCCGGCAGGCGACTCCAGCGCCATTGCCTGATTCGCAACAAGCCCAACCGCCAGGACCAGCAGGACAGGAGTCTTGCACCACAAGGTCTTCATCGACGCATCTCCAAACGTTTGAGCACTTACCTATTCGGTATATGCTAATTTTGGATGTAGGTTTGTGAAACTTTGTCAAACCTGCTCCTGCGAGGCACCAAGACAGGAAACTTCGGTATGCGCATCGCTATCCTCGAAGACGACCCCGACCAGCAGGCTTTGATCGCCGCGGCGCTAGGCGACGGCACAGCCACGCTGACCCCCTTCACCACGGCCCACGACCTGTTTCGGGCAATGCAGAACACAAGTTTCGAGCTACTGGTGCTCGACTGGCGTTTACCGGAGGTCGATGGGTTCGAAGTGCTTGAGACCTTGCGCAATGCGTATCAGTGGCCGGGCGCGGTGCTGTTCATTACTGCCGACGACGCCGAAGACAACGTCGTCCGAGCCCTCGGGGCAGGGGCCGATGACTTTCTGCACAAGCCGCTGCGGGTCCCCGAGCTCAGGGCTCGGATCGAAGCCCTGAGTCGCCGGCTAGGTCACGTAGACAGCGTTGGAACGACGCTGTTCGAATGCGGCCCCCTCCAGCTCGACCTGACGGCAGGGATCATCCGCCTACATGGCGATATCGTCGAGCTCACCGATCGGGAATATCGGCTGGCTGCCCTGTTTCTCCAGAATCCCGGTCAGCTCTTCACGCGCGCCTATCTGCTTGAGCGAATCTGGAGCGTCAGTGGTGACCTCAATACCCGTACCGTCGACACCCACATCAGCGGCCTTCGGCGCAAGCTGAAGCTGGATGGGCAACAGAACCACCGACTCAAGAGCGTCTATCAACAAGGTTATCGTCTTGAACTGAGCCAGCACTAAACCTCTGCCACGCGACGCCCCCTCCTCCGAGCCCCGCCAAGGCAACAACACGACGCGACAACCAACTGTGGGCCATCTGTCGCGTTTGTAGCGCGGTATGCGCCAACCCGGTAGTTAAACCGACACCAAGGGGAAGGTCAGCGCCACGCGAAATCAGCGCAGCCGACCGATAAGGCTGTGAACGTCACTCGCTGGTCTTGGCTTCCACGCCAGGGATGGGCTGGGTTGACCTGGGAAACGCCCCTTTCAACACGTCAACACCCGACTGGGGATTGGCCAGCGGCACCAGATCTTGCCGGGCCTGACGCCGCTCCTCTGTGTCGATCCCCATACGTTGGTCTCGATCTTCGACCAGGCCTGGCTGGGGCTCTCCGGTACGATTAAAGGACCAAGCCAGCTCGGGCTTACCCAGTGGCAACGCCTGGTCTTGTTCATCGCTGTGTGAACTGCTCCATGTGTGCCACGTCTTGCCATAGCTGTTCATCTTGGATTGCATCAGCTCATGATCCGCGGTGGCAGGCAGGTTGGGCGCGACCAGTTGGCCAGACAGAATCTCCCCGTTATGGGGGTGCCAATATTGCTTCTCTTCTTCAGGCAGGCTCTCAAAAACGCTTTCGGATATGATGTATTCCACTCCAGTGAGGTGGGCATCCGCGGTATTTCCATCGTAAAGCGCACACTGCATGAAGTCTTCATTGACCTGCTGGCAGAAGTGATGCGCTTCGAATTGATGGCTTGGCTCATCCTTCATGGGATGGAAACCGACAAGATAGATATTGAGCTGATCCGTCGGTGCGTCGGTTTGCAATGCACTGGCTCCTGCTTCCAGCACATTGGTCTTGGTGCTTTCTGGCTGTCCGGGCACGTCGGCTGCAGGACCCGTCTCGGCCATCCCTGTACAGCCGTTTAGAACGACGACACACAGAGCCGCTGACGCGCCGCGATAAAACACTGGAGTTACAGACACACGCTTATCTTTCATGACCATTCCCTTGGCACGATGAATATCACGCTCACCCATGGCATAAACTGACAGATGCGCCTGGGAGACGTCTTTGCAATAGCATCACGACTATACAAGCCGGCCCTTATCTACATCAACACGCCGAATGCCAGCTTTATATGGCGTTAGCCTTGTCCTTGGCAGCCCTCCCAGCCTTTGTTTATCAGTTACTTATCGGATTCTGGGCATAGGGATGAGGACGGAGACGGAGACGGAGACGGAGACGGAGACGGAGACAACATGCGGAAGCCACGGACACTTGTCCGCCGTTGATTATTGCCATTCGTGCAATAACAAATTGCAGACAGGCGCCTTTTTTGTGTCTGCACCAATGCACTAAGCTCGCCAACCAGCCTCTTGGACCCGCCACAGCACAGGCGGCCGGCCCAAGTGCATGTCAGTGCTCATCCTCTGACGACTCATCGTGAAGGAGGTCTCGATCATGTCAGCGCCCATCCTTACCCGCTTGGCGTTCGTCAATTATCAGCTCGATCGCCCGGAAGGTCTGCAGATCAAGGTGGACCCGGACGGCGAGACCGGTCGGCGTATTGAGCCGAAACATGATCGCCAAAGCGTCAGCTTGCAGGATCTGCGCGCCACTCCGCCAAGCTTCGCGTCCCAGGGCCTGCTGTTTCTCGATACGCCCGAGCTTGCCGTGGATGTGCGCGACGCCAAGGCGCGCGACCGCCTGCACACGCCAGCCATCGAGGCATTGCTCAAGCAGCAGCTCGGTGTCAGTGAGGTGCATGTGTTCGACCACACCCTGCGCGGCTTCGAAGGTGAACGCGTGCCGGCGCAGCATGTGCATGTCGACTACTCGCCACGCTCTGGCCCGCAGCGCGTGCGCGATCTGCTGCCGCCCGAGCAAGCCGAGCATTGGCTGAGCGGCCACTACGGCATCGTCAATGTCTGGCAGCCCGTCGAGCAGGCCGTCGCGCGTGACCCCCTGGCATTCGCCGATACCCAAAGCGTGCACCACGAGGACTGGGTCAACATCGACATCCTCTATCCGGATCGCTGCGGCCAGATCCAGGGCCTCGTCCAAAATCCGGATCACCGCTGGTACTTCATCTCTCACATGCGCCCCGACGAAGCCATCGTCTTCAATGCCTTCGACAGCGCCGGCAAGCCACCGGTCGCGCATACCGCGGCCGAGCTGCTCGACACGCCCGAAGATGCGCCGATACGCACCAGCCTGGAGACGCGGGTATTGGTCCGCTATCCCGACTGAGGTGGACCGACCGTTGGTGGCGGCTGAGTTCCACGGTCAACATGGCGGATACCGGGCCCATCCAGGTAGCTGACCATTTCTCCTCGGTACCGGCACTCACCGCCAGTTAACGGTCATCCAGGCCTTCCTCCCGGCAGGCATCGCTGTCCCCACGTTTTCGCCTCACATTCTTTGTCATTCAGGAGCTTTGCCATGAGCTTGTCATTCCATGTCGTCAGCCACGAACGCGGCTTCTCCCCCACGCCCCTGCCCATCTGGACGGACAACGGCGACGTGTCTGACCTCTTCGAAGCCGGCGCGACGCCAGAGGTTGTCCGTCAGGAGGTCGAGGGTGTCCCCGGCGCCTTCCAGCTGCACAATGTGCTAACACCTGCCGAGGCCGACAACTTCGTTGCCGTTCTGGAGGACATGGGCTTCGAGGAAGATGCGCCGGTCTCCCTGCCGCGCTCGGTACGCCACAATCACAACGTCAACTGGGTCGTCAGTGAAGCGGTGGATCAGGTCATCTGGCAGCGCTCGGCGCCGCGGGTCACCGAGCAGATCCAGGGCGAGGGAGCCAAAGGCATCAATGCGCGCTTTCGTGTCTATCGCTACGAGGCCGGCGACTTCTTCAAGCCGCACACCGATGGCGCCTGGCCGGGCAGTCGCGTCATAAATGGCGAGGTCGTCCAGGACGCCTATCCGGGCCTGATGAGCCAGTACACCTTTCTTATCTTCTTGAGCGATGGCTACACTGGCGGG
>CESC01042101.1_pt1 | contig 11939 bp, 10 predicted proteins | sample 531131 | NCBI WGS metagenome assembly CESC01 (sample SAMEA2621295, study PRJEB7988) | marine metagenome | biome: marine biome (ENVO:00000447); feature: mesopelagic zone (ENVO:00000213); material: "saline water (ENVO:00002010), including plankton (ENVO:xxxxxxxx)" | depth 800 m
ACGGCGGCGGCAGCGGGACCCTGCTGACCTTGCGCTCACCGGATATTTCCCTGGCCGGATTGACCCTCCAGCACTGGGGCGGCGACCTGACCGCCATGGATGCGGGCGTTCACGTGGAAAAGACCGCCCGTGGTGCCAGCATCGAGCGTTGTCGGCTGTCCGGTCCCGGCTTCGGCATCTGGCTCGATGGGGTCGAGGACGCCCGGGTCCTTCACAATCAGATTCGCGGCGATACCCGGGTACGCTCCCAGGATCGCGGCAACGGCGTGCAGCTGTTCAATGCGCGTCGGGCGCGGGTCTCCGGCAACGATATCCGCCAGGTGCGCGACGGCGTCTATATCGATACCAGCAGCGACAGCGTGATCGACGGCAATCTGCTCGAAGACCTTCGCTACGGCGTCCACTACATGTACGCCCACGACAACAGCGTGACCAACAACCTGACCCGCCACACCCGCACCGGCTACGCCCTGATGCAGTCCCGAGGGCTGACGGTGAGGGCCAATCGCTCCATCGAGGATCGCAACTACGGCATCCTGATGAACAACATCACCGATAGCCGGATCATCGATAACGACATCATCGGCGTGCGCCAGGCACGCGACGCCGATGATCAGGGCCTGGTCAGCGGGGGCGATGGCAAGGCCATCTTCGTCTACAACGCCCAGTTCAACGAGATTCGCGGCAACCGCCTCGAGGACAGCGACATCGGGCTTCATCTGACCGCAGGCTCCGAGGACAACCGCATCAGCGGCAATGCCCTCATCCACAATCGCCGCCAGGTGAAGTACGTGGCCACGCGACAGCAGGAGTGGTCCGAGAACGGTCGCGGCAACTACTGGAGCGACTACCTGGGCTGGGACCTGGATGAGGACGGCATCGGCGACACCCGCTACCAGCCCAATGACGCCATGGACCAGCTGCTGTGGCGGCACCCGGAGGCCAGGGTGCTGATGGCCAGCCCGGCGGTGCTGACATTGCGCTGGGTACAGCGTGCCTTTCCGGTCTTTCGTCCCGCTGGCGTCAGCGACAGCGCCCCCCTGATGACGCCATCGAGACCTCGTTCCGCCACACGGACATCCTATCCATGACCTGCGCCACGACCAGCGCCACGACCTGCGCTATCGCCTTTGACGACGTCAGCCTGGAACACGCAGGCGTGACCCGCCTGTCGCACCTCAACCTCGAGGTAAAGAGTGGCGAAGTGCTCGGCCTGCTCGGCCACAATGGGGCCGGCAAGACCACCAGCATGAAACTGATGCTAGGACTGCTGTCGCCCACCGAGGGAAGTCTCAGCGTGCTCGGGCAAAGGCCAGACCGAGCCGGCGACAGTGCCTTTCGCCAGCACCTGGGCTATCTACCCGAAAATGTCCGCTTCTACCCCAACCTGAGTGGGCGAGAGACCCTCGCCTATCTGGTCCGGCTCAAGGGCCGGCCCATGGCCGAGGTGGACGAGCTGCTCGTGCAGGTGGGGCTTGAAGGTGCCGCTGATCGACGCCTGGCGACCTGGTCCAAGGGCATGCGCCAACGCCTGGGACTGGCCCAGGCGTTGCTCGGTGAGCCTCGGCTGCTGCTGCTCGACGAGCCCACCAGCGGACTCGACCCCGCCGCCACCGAAGCGGTCTACGCCACCATCGACACGCTGAAGGCACGTGGCGTCACGGTGGTGCTATCTTCCCATCTGCTGCCCGGGGTCGAGCCGGTGATCGACCGTGCGCTGATCCTCGGCGAGGGCAAGTGCCTGGCGCTGGGCGATCTGGCAAGCCTGCGCGAGCGCTTTTCGCTGCCCTATGTGATCGAGATGCGGGGCGCGCCCCAGGACCTGGCGCTACGGCTGGTTCGTGAAGGCATTCCCGCACGCTCTTCTCTGGCAAGTGCCGGTCGCCTGCGATTGGAAGTGGCCCCTGAACACCGCATGGACGCCTTGAGGCTGTGCGCTGGCTTTCAGGGGCTCAAGGATCTGGAGATTCGTCCCCCCGGCCTCGAGGCGCTGTACCGCCGTGTTCAGGGTTGCAGCGGCAGTGAACCAGGCAACGGCAGTGAAGGAAGCAGCGGGAGCGACCGCTGCCAGGTGAGCGACGAGATCGGTCACTCCACCGCCCCACCGTCCGTCGAGGAGACGCGCTGATGTGCCTGCTGCTGACCATCGCCCACAAGGAATTTCGTGACGGCCTGCGCCACCGCTGGGTGCTCGGCATCGCCGTGCTGCTGGGGGTGCTGGCGCTTGGCATCGCCGCCTTTGGTGCCGCCGCCAGCGGCGGTACCGGGTTTACCGGCCTGTCCACCACACTGATCAGTCTATCGACACTGTCCATGCTGCTGATCCCGCTGATCGCCCTGATGCTGGCCTACGACGCCATCGTCGGCGAAGACGAGGGCGGCACCCTGCTGCTGCTGGCCACCTATCCCATGTCACGACGTACCTGGCTTTTGGGCAAGTTCATGGGGCATGCCTGGGTACTGGGTCTGGCCACGGTGTGCGGCTTTGCGGTCGCTGGCGTGGTCATCGCCTTCGGTACACCTGAAGCCGTGCTGACCGAGGTAGTGTCGGGCCTCATCACCCTGATCGTCTCCAGCGTGCTGCTGGGCTGGTCGTTTCTGGCCCTGGCGTACTGGATCAGCGCCCGCGCCGGCAGCAAGCAGGCCGCCGCCAGTCAGGCCCTGATCACCTGGTTCGTGTTCGTGCTGGTGCTGGACCTGGCCCTGCTCGCCCTGCTGGTAGGCGTGCGCCAGGGAGGGGCCTGGCTACCCTGGCTGATGCTGGCCAATCCGGCCGAATGCTTCCGACTGCTGGTGCTCTCGGCGATCGAGCCTCACCAGGCCTCCGCGATCACCGCCCTGGCCAGTGCCACCCCCAGGTCGCCCTTGCTGCTGATGCTGCTGCAGGTCGCCTGGGTACTGCTCCCCCTGGGTCTGGCGATCAAACGATTCGAACAGCGTCCGCTTTGACCTTCACGTTCAACCTGTCACAAAGCCGGCATTTTTGCCGGCATGCCCTATCGAACATCGCTACCGAACATTGCTACCGAACATTGCTACCGAACATCGCTACCGACCATGGCTATCGGCTGTCCCCCGTCTGTCAGGACGCTTCACCTGGAGAACTCCCATGCCCCATCCCACTATGCTGCAACGATTTGCCATCGCTGGCCTGATACTGCTGCTGATCGGCTGCAACGATGGCACCTCCGACACCGATATCGGCCCAGCCCCCATCGGCAAAGACGACATCTGTCATGTGTGCGGGATGTTGATCGACGCCATGCCAGGCCCCAAGGGAGAACTGGCACTTGCCGGTGACAGCGAGGTCACCAAATTCTGCTCGGCGGCAGAAATGCTGGTCTTTCTTCTTCAACCGGAAAACGCCGAACGTATTGCCCATGCCTGGGTTCATGACATGGCTCACACCGACTGGGAGCGCCCCGGAAACGATGCCTTTATCAGTGCACAGGATGCCTGGTACGTGTCCGGGCATTCGCGGCCGGGCGGCATGGGCCATCCGCTGGCGACCTTTTCCACTAGAAGCGATGCGGAAGCTTTCAAGCGCGACCACGGTGGCATTATCGAGCGCTTCGACGAGCTTGAACTCGACCAACTAACTCGTATGAGTCATACAAATCACCCTTGAATGGGTATAGAAAACCCCGCAAATATGCTCTGACAAAATCCGACCAAAAAAATTGCTAAATTTATGGATTTGCCATGCTACATTCAAGAAACAATAAGATGGATAAGGCATCCATGACAAGAGGTTAAATCGCGCATGACGTCTCATTGATACAGGTCAGATGACGTAGGAATATTCGCACATCACTACGCTTTAATGCGCCACGCCTGCGTGAGATTTATCGTCCCTTGCTAAAGTCGAAAGCATGAGCGAAAGCCTCCCTTTTCTTTACCAAGCCGCCCAAGGGGCGCCGGGGCACGACCAATGCATCTGACACGATTTACCGACTACTCACTGCGCGTTCTGATGTACCTTGCCGAATCCGGCAACGAGCGCACCACGATCGCCGAGATCGCCTCACGCTTCGAGGTCTCACGTAACCATCTGATGAAGGTGGTTCAGGAGCTCAGCCGCCTTGGCTATGTCTCTGCCGTCCGTGGCAAGCACGGGGGCCTGTCGCTCAAGCAGGCGCCAGGCAGCATCCACCTCGGTGCCCTGGTCCGGGATACCGAACATAGCCTCGCCCTGGTGGAGTGTGACGGCGACGACAGCGCCTGCTACATCGCGCCCATCTGCCGCTTCAAGCAGATCGCCAACGAGGGGCTGACGGCATTTCTGGAGGTGCTGGATCGCTACACCCTGGATGACCTGATGACCCCCGAGTGCCGCCAGCGCCTGCACACCCTCAAGCTGATCGAACTCCAGCCCGAAGCCGAGCCCGCCTGACCCGACAGGCGAAACGGCGCGGCGCCACGACAGCGATCCCCGAGAATGCTAGCCTCCTGACCTCTGAGTTCTCTCGGTCGTCAGGAGCCAGCATGCCGATTCCGCCATCACCTTCTTCCCGCCGCGCCCACCCGCGGCGTCTCCAGGTCGCCGCCGCGCTGGTCATCCTGCTCGGACTGGCAGGTATCGGCCCCCAGGCCATGGCGGTAAACTTCGATACCTCCTCCCACCAGGCACACCAGGATTGGCAGACGTTGATCGCGACCCTCGGCGACGAGTCCCATGTGCGAGCGGTACAAAGGACCAGCTACAGCGACGCCATGCTCAGCCTCAACGTCACCCCAGGGCAATGCCGCACGCCCTGGATCGAGGTCAGAAGCGCCCTGGGGCAGCGCCAGGCCGAGAGCGAAGTGGTCAACCGTGTTCCCATCGACCTGCTGGTGGACGAGCAACGCGCCCAGACCGGCACGGCGGTGCTGTCCACCCAGCGCGGTGACGACGGTCTCTACGTGCGCGTAGAAGGCATCGACATGGACCTGCTGGCATCGCGGCTAGCCACCGGGGAACAGTTGCATTTGCGCCTGCGCATGACGCCCGATACCAGCGACTACTGGTTCATGAGCTTCTCACTGAAGGGCGCCTTTGCGGCATGGCAGCGGATGCAGACCCTGTGCAGGACGTCCTGACCCGCCAACATCTCCATAGGCAATGTCAGCGGATATACTCGCCGCTCAGGCGGGAGGATCCGTCGTCTGCAAGGCAGCTTCCAGGCCATTGTGCCGCTGCCCATCACGGCCCAACCAGCGCCTCGCGAACTCATCCCCCCTCAAGGGGCGTGACAGCAGATACCCCTGGCCAAGATCGCAGCCCAGGGCACGCAATGCCTCGAACTGCGCCGGCGTCTCGATGCCCTCCGCCACCACCGTCAGCCCCAGACGATCGGCCATGGCGATGATGGTGGCGACGATGGCGTGATCGTTGCTGTCTGTCAGCATGTCGCTGACGAAGGACATGTCGATCTTGACCGCCTGTACGGAAAACCGCTTGAGGTAGGCCAGCGACGAATAGCCGGTCCCGAAATCGTCGATGGCCAGGGCGAATCCCTGCTGACGCAGGGTATCGGTGATGCGTATCGCCTGCTCCGGATCCTTCATGAAGCCGCTTTCGGTAATTTCCAGCCCCAGCAGCGAGGGGGAAACGCCGGCCCGGGCGGCAATCTCGCAAAGCTTGATGGCCAGCTCGGGGTCCTCGAACTGGGCCGCCGCCAGATTGACGTAGAGACGCTCGGGCAGCCGGTCCAGCGATGCCTGCTGCCACTGTTTCAGCTGGCGACAGGTCTGCTCCATCACCCAGCTGCCGAGGGCCTCGATCATGCCCTGCTCCTCGGCCACGGCGACGAACTCCATCGGGCTGATCCACCCCAGTTCGGCGTCGTGCCAGCGACACAGTACCTCGGCACCGATCAGCTCACCGCTCTTGAGGTCGACACAAGGTTGAAAGCAGAGTTCGAGGCGTTGCGCGTCCAGCGCCTCACCAAGACGTGAAGCAAGCACCAGCCGACGCCGCAGATCACGCCCCATCTCAGGGGCGTAGAAGCGATAGCCGCTGCGGCTTTCCTTGGCATGGTACATGGCGATATCGGTGTGCTTGAGCAGCTCCCGGGAGCTGTCGCCATCGCCGGGAAAGAAGGCGACGCCGATGCTGACGTCGACGTTGAAGCGATGCCCCTCATGCACCACCGGCTCATTCAAGGCGCTGAGCAGACGCCCCACGACCTGGGCGGCGCCGATCTCGTCGGTCTGCTCCACCATCACCACGAATTCGTCGCCGCCCATCCGCGCCAGGCTTTCGAGCCTGCCAAGACAACCGCTGAAGCGAGCGGCCACCTCCTTGAGCACTTGGTCACCGACGTCGTGGCCCTGACCGTCATTGATCTCCTTGAAGCGGTTGAGGTCGAGGAACATCAGCGCCACTCGATACTGCTCGGTGCGAGCCCGAGCAATCGCCGCCTGCAGACGCTCCATGAAGTGGACCCGGTTGGGTAGTCCGGTCCCCGGATCAAAGAAGGCCAGGTGCCGTATGTGGGCGTCGCTGCGGCGCCGTTCGAGTTCCGCCGAGGCGCCTGCGGCAAAGATCCGTAGCAGGTGGCAAATGGGTTCAGGATCATGCAGTGGCTGGCGATACAGCGCAAACAGGATACCGATGGCATCGCCGTTGGCGTCTTCCAGACGTCGGCCGACGTAGGCTTCCACGGCGAAGCCGACCATCTCTTCGGCGCGGGGATAGCGTTGGCTCATGCCGCGAGCCACTACATGCTCGCTGTCACGAAAGGACGTCTCGCAGGGCAGACCTTCGAAACAGTAGTGAAAGGGCTCCACCGGCTGGCCCGAAACCAGACCGGCGATCAGCGTCGCCTGCAACGGGACGCTTTCCTCGACGCGTGACACGAACACCGCGTCCGCGCCGAGTGCGTCGGTCAAACGTCGCACCAGCAGGGTAAAGAAGGCGTCATCGCTGCGCGCCGTCACCAGTTCGGCCATGTCCAGCACCGCCTGCTGGGTGTTCTGCTGGTGCTGGTGGGCGCGCATGGCCTGCAAGCCAAAGGACAGGTTGTCCGCAAGCTCCCGCAGCAGCGCCAGTTCATCGGCGCCGGCGTGGTGGGGCTGATCCATCAACAGCACCAGCACGCCCCGTCGCTCGCTGCCCAGGCTCAGCGGCAGGGCCACCTCCGCCACGACCCCGAAACGCTCGGCCCAGGACGGAGGCGGTATCGTACCTGCCGTGTAGTCGGCTACCCGCTGCGCCTTGCCTTCAGACACCGCGAGACCACTCGGGCCCTGACCTTCGGGCCTGGCCACGTCCCAACTGAAGCGTGCATGCCGCAGTAGCTCGTCGGCGCCGCCGGCACTGACCAAGGGTAGAATGCTGCACTCGGGATCATCCTGGGCCAAGCCCGCCCAGGCGTAGCGGTAGCCGCCCTGCTCCACGGCCAGCCGACAGGCCTCCTGAAAGATCGCCATCTCGTCGGACAGGCGAATCACCGCACGGTTGACCAGCCGCAGCAGGGTCAAGGCTCGGTGGGCCCGCTTGAGCTGTCGGTTGGTCGTGTCCAGCTGGGTAGCGGTCTTCTCCAGCGCCTGCTCGGTGCGCAGGTTGGACAGCTCGGCGCCACAACGCGCCGCAGCAATTCTCAGTACCTCCTCGACCAGGCGCCGCTGGTGCAGTCGATGGCGATGCAAGGCAACCAGAACACCATGCAGCTCGCCTTCGGGCCCTCGCATCGCCACACCGGCGTAGGCCTCTGCTCCAAACTCTTGCAGCAGGACGTCGTCCGGAAAGGCACTGCAGACGTTCTCCGGATAGATGCAGGCTCCGCCGTCCAGGGCATCGCGACAGGGGGTGCCGGCAGTCTCGTACTCGACATCTGGATGGCGCTTGCCATCGGCCATCAGCACCAGGGATCGCAGGCGCGAGCCATCCGCGACAGGGGTCGCTATCATCATGGCGTCGGCGTCGAGGATCACCGCCAGTCGTTCAGCCAGGTTCGCGAAGAAGTTATCACCGATGTCCCGCGACAGGCTGTCGGCTAGGCTCTGAAAGGCTCTGCGGGCATCCATCTTCATAGGCCAGGCGACGATCCACTGAACAAGGTAATCAATGGTATCGAGGATAGCTTAACTTCGAGGCACCTCGCCGCCTCGCCTTAGCATTCTGTGCCGTTTCTCCCAAGACCGGCCATCACCCGGCCCCATGAAATAGCCGCAACACCAAGATGATCAGCCTGAAAAACAAGGAGTTAATGTTAAGTCGCAAGCATCAACGCGTCATGCTGGATTTCGCACAAACTATTACAGCCTTTCGTCGCAGAAACCTAAAGCACTCGGCTTCGCAACCATCCGGTCAACACCTCTCCCAGCAACACCAGGATCACGATGCCACACAGGATGGTGGCCACCGTCGGCCAGGCAAAGGTATCGATGGCCCCCTGAAGGATGACCCCGATACCGCCGGCCCCCACCAGACCCAGCACGGTGGACTCGCGAATATTGATATCCCAGCGCAGGATGATCACGGCAAAGAAGGCCGGGACCACCTGGGGCACCACCGCATAGAGGATGACCTTCGGCCGGCTGGCCCCCACCGCTTCCATCGCCTCGACCGGCCGTCGATCGATTTCCTCGATGGCCTCACCCATCAGCTTGCCGACGAAGCCGATGGAGCGGCACATGATCGCAAGGATACCCGCCAGCACGCCGGGGCCGAAGATCGCCACGAACAGCAATGCCCAGATAATGGTGTTGACCGAACGACTGGCCACCAGCACGAAACGGGCAAACCACAGGCAGGCACGATTGGGTGTGGTGTTCTGGGCCGCCAAGTAGGCGATGGGAAGGGCCACGAAGATCGTCGAGAATGTGGCCAGGGTGGCAATATGGACCGTCTCGACCAACGCCTCGACAATCTCGCCGAGACGCCGCGGATCGGGTGGCCACATGCGATCCGCGAGACTGTAGATCTGTGCCGGCGCATCCCACACCCAGGGCCAGAAGATGTCGACGTCTCTGGCCGCCCAGCTCAACACCGCCACGACCAGCAACAGCAGCACGAAGCGCGTCCAGCGCTCCCGTCGGCTGTAACGCTGCCACACCCGTCTTTCCGTCGGCGTCGCTACCATAGTCGTCTCCTGACCCAGCCGCTGATGCCTTCACTGACCAGAATCACCGCGATGATCACCAGCAGAATGGCGAACGCAAAGTCGTAGTCGTAGCGCCCGAAGGCGTTCATCAAGGTGCCACCGATGCCACCGGCGCCGACGATGCCGACCACCGCCGAGGCGCGCAGATTGCTATCCAGCTGGTACATGGAAAGCCCCAGCTGGCGTGGCAGGATCTGGGGGAAGACGGCATACAGCAACGTTGCCATGAACCCTGCACCGACCGACCGCATGGCTTCCACCTGTCCCCAGTCGATCTCCTCGATCTCTTCGGCCAGCAGCTTGCCGACAAAGCCGATGGAGTAGAGCGTCAGGGTCAGGATCCCGGCCAGGGGGCCAAACCCGACCGCCTTGACGAACAGAATCGCCACGATGACCGGGTGGAAACTGCGCGACACGATGATGACGGCTCGCCCCACCAGATAGACCGGGCGCGGTGCGATATTGCGCGCCGCCATCACCGCAAAGGGGATCGACAGCGCCACCCCCAGCAGGGTCGCCAGCAGAGCAATCTGGAAGCTTTCCTTGAAGCCGGTCAGCAGCAGTTCAAAGCGCTCGAAGCTCGGCGGAAAGCCGCCGCCGAAGATGCGCGCGGCACGCGGCAGACCGTCGCTGATCCGCTCCCAGTCGAACGGCAGGGTGGCCAGCGCCAAGCCCAGGTACCCCAGCACGCCCAGCGCCAGCAGCAAGCGCACCACAGGGCTGGCGATAAAGGGCGGCTTGCGCCAGGTCCGAGCCTTGTCGTCCACCATCAGCGCCCCCCTTCCGCGACGCTCGGTACAGCGGTCTCGTCCGGGGCCTCGATACCGCCGTAGATCTCTTCCAGCGCTGCGGCATCGAAGCGCTCTGGCGTGCCATCGAAGATCATGCGGCCATGGCGCAAGCCGACGATACGCTCGGTGTAGGCCCTGGCCTGGGCCACGTTGTGAATGTTGATCAACACCGGCAGTGACAGCTCACTGGCCAGGGCCCGCATCAGCTTCATGATCTGCTCGCTGGTGACGGGGTCCAGCGAGGCGGTCGGCTCATCGGCCAGCAGAATGTCCGGCTCCTGCATCAAGGCTCGGACGACCCCGACCCGCTGGCGTTCGCCACCGGACAGCTCGTCCGCGCGCTTGTTGGCGTACTGGGCGATACCCACTCGCTCCATCAGGTGGAAGGCACGCTCGATGTCCTCCGGCGGAAAGCGCCGCCGCCACGCCTGAAAGAAGCCGACGTAGCCCAGCCGCCCGGCCAGCACGTTCTCCATCACCGTCAACCGGTCGATCAGATTGAAGCCCTGAAAGACCATGCCGATGCGCCGCCTGGCCTGGCGCAGTGGCGCGCCCTTGAGGCTGGACAACTCCTGGCCATTGAGCCTGATCGACCCCGAGGTGGGTTCGATCAGGCGATTGATGCAGCGGAGCAAGGTGCTCTTGCCCGCTCCGGATGCCCCCACGATGGACACCACGGAGTTGCCTTCCACGCACAGATCCAGCCCCTTGAGTACGGGGTCATCGTGGCCATAGCGCTTGACCAGCTGGCTAATCTCGAGCATTGCACATCCTCGCTCCCCCGGGAGGGCCGCCAGCTTATGCGCCGGCCCTCCTGTCCCTGGGCTGCCCTGTCGTCACTCCAGATTGTCGGCGGTGTAGCTCACGCCGTTGGAGGCCTGAATGGTGCGAATGACCTCCCACTGGTCCTGGTAGGTGATCGGGATGAACTTCTCGACGCCCTCGAATTCCTCACCCAGCGCGGTACCGGCGAAATCGAAGCTGAAGAAGGCTTCCTCGATGCGTTCGACCAGGTCCGGCGCCAGATCATGAGCATGGGTGTATGAGGTGGTCGGGAAGGGCTGGGACTCGAAGATCATGCGTACACTGTCTTCGTCATACAGTCCCCGTGCGGCCATGCGCTCCACCACCTCGGACGCCACCGGCGCAGCGTCGTAGTCACCCGCCACCACACCCAGCATCGATTGGTCGTGACTGCCGGAATACACCACCTCGTAGTCTTCGTCGGGTACCACGCCTTCCTCGGGGAACAGCGCACGCGGAGCCTGATTGCCCGAGTTCGAGGTGGGCGAGGTATGGGCGACCCGCTTGCCGGCCAGGTCGGACAGCGACTGGATATCCGAATCCGCCTGGGTGTAGACCTGCAGGGTATAGCCGAAGCGCCCGTCGTCGGAGCCCATCAAGGCGAAGGGTACCGCGCCGGCCAGGTTGACGGCGAAGGGCGTGGGCCCGGTGGAAAAGCCCGCAATATGCAGACGCCCGCTGCGCATGGCCTCGACCTGGGCCGAGTTCGACTGGACCGCAAAGAAACGAACGTCCTTGCCCGTCACCTCCCGCAGGTGGTCGATGAAGGGCTCCCAGATATCGGCATAGATGGCGGGATCCTCCACCGGGGTGTAGGCGAAGATGAGAGTATCGGGGTCGACCAGTTCGTCCTGATTGGCGGGCGGATCGGCGACCAGATCCCCATTGCTATCGCAGTAGAGCGCATCCAGATCCCCCCGGGGGCAGTCTTCCGCGACAGCGACGGAGGTGACGACACCGAGTGTGAGCAGAAGGCTTGCGTTGAGGACCTGGCGTCCCCGGCTAGAGCGTTGTGTCATGGCGTGGCTCACCTATGCTGAGTCTTGTTATATCGTTGGAATCCGGCCTCTCGTGCCGACATCGCGGATCCGGTCGGTACCGGCCAGCCTGGCGGTCTACTGCTGGCGCCCTGGGCAAGGCTCGGCCAGATGCACTGACGGCTATACAGAGAATTCCGCCAGATGCGCCGAAGGCTATGCCTGCTGCGCTGACGGCTTCACTCATTGCGCTGAAGGCTTCACTCATTGCGCTGAAG
>CESC01083076.1_pt1 | contig 11903 bp, 8 predicted proteins | sample 531131 | NCBI WGS metagenome assembly CESC01 (sample SAMEA2621295, study PRJEB7988) | marine metagenome | biome: marine biome (ENVO:00000447); feature: mesopelagic zone (ENVO:00000213); material: "saline water (ENVO:00002010), including plankton (ENVO:xxxxxxxx)" | depth 800 m
CTGGAACAGGTTGTTGGTATTAATGGTGACACCCTGGTAATCAACCGATTGACCATTCCCAACCTCAACCAGCCCGTCAATGACCGTTTGCTGGACCACCAGATGGAAACAGTACTGGAAGTGATCAGTGCCAACCGTAGTGGTGGTGCGCGGGTGGCCAGCCATATGGCAGGTCCCAGTGGCTGGATGACGGTGGTTCAGAACAGCCTGGACAGCACTGTCATACAGAATATGCATCAGTTGAATATCGAGCTGAATAACCTGGGTGCGGGGAATCAGTTCCCGGCCCGGTTCAGTGATCAACTGATTCAGTTGCTCGGCCGCTGACAGAACCCCGATCCCACGCTAGAGACTGATTGGAAGCTTGAGTGTAATCTCGCTGTTGGGCGCGTTTTCCGTAACGCCAATGCTTACCGTCAGGTTAAGAGATGTGGATCGCGACAGGCGCTGGGACAGCCCGAATGACAGAGACCCGATCTGAATTCGGTCGAAATTGGATTCGAAGAGATCAATGTCTCTCTCGAATGTGGTTTTTCGAATGATCGAGTGATCGTAGCCGAGGCTGAATGACGTGCGATCGTTAAACGCGAATCCCATCCCGAAGCCGAAGCGCACGATGTCGCCGGGGTCAACGGTGCCGCCATTTTCAAAGCCCTGCTCCTCTTTGAGGGTCCAGACATAGCTCAGATTGCCGAACAACACGGCCGGGTCTGTGGGGTAGATGAAAGAGAGTCCGGGTTCGAATGCCCAGAAGCCTGAACCTGTTGGCCGGCTCTCCAGCTCGACGCCAATCGGGTTGCCCTGGTTATCCTCGATGACCCGCTGGTCAACATCGTAGGGGCCTTCACCGGTTGGCGCCCTGACACGCAGCGCACCGATTACGTAGGGCCAGCCCCCGAGGCCATCAGTCAGTTGATAGCGAGCTGATACTTCAACATCACCGAGACCCTCGCCAGAAGACTCACGCAGGGTATCCACCGGTGTGCCCTGGAAAACCTCACGCTCTCTCAGGTCCTCGTTGATGCTCAGGTAAGGCACGCGGACCGCCGCTTCAAACTTGCTGGTAAATCCGTATTTGAGTGACACGGCGCCGACGAAAATATCGCGCTGGATTTCTGAAATGTTGATCAGTCCGATCAACAGCGCAGGGATGACGGTGTAGCCTTCGATCGCGACTGCCGTCGAGTTGCTGTGGGCATGGGAAAAGGATGGCTCAATGGAAAACCGGCCCGGCCGGGTGACGATACCGCGGTCGGCGGTTATGGAGGCGATATCGGTCGCCGGGTCGTGACCCTCGTCAGAGGTTGTCCGGATTTCGGTGGCCAGGGGAGCGTCATCCCGGTCTGCCTGAGCGGCTTCAACCAGCATCGCCGGACCCAGAGAAACAAGCGGGATGAGCCATAGTGTGTTTTTGTTCATGGGAAACTCCTTCAGCTGTCTTTCTGAAGTCGGGTTGAGGGGCCATGGGGCACGTGGTGCTTGTCCATCAGCCGGTAGAACGAAACCCGTGAAATATTCAGCAGCCGGGCAGCTGCCGACACGTTGTTGTGGGCAAGCGCGAGACTTACCGAGATCGCCTGCCGATCGGCTCTGGAGCGGAAAGCGTCCAGTGAGAGGTCTCGGTTTCGGTCGTGGTTATCCGCCGGGTTGGTGGAAAACCCCATGTCTTCGGCCCCGATCTGTGGGCTTTCTCCCAGCAATAATGCCTGACGCAAACGGTTCTGCAGTTCCCTGAGGTTGCCGGGCCAGGGGTGCCCGGCCAGGCAAATCATTGCATCGTCCGTGAGGCGCCTGGTGCCTCTGGCTGAGGGTGTGGCCGACAGTATCCGGCTGGCCAGGATGGGAATGTCTTCCTTGCGTTCCCGCAACGGTGGTAACAACACATGCAGGCTTCCAAGCCGGTAAAATACGTCGCTGCGGAAGGCCCCGGTCTTGACCAGCTGTTCAAGCGGCTTGGTGCTTGTTGCAATCAGTCAAGTGTCGACACTGATGGGATGGTTGGAGCCCAGGCGCTCGATCAGGCCTTCCTGGAGGAAGCGCAGAATGGCGGATTGTTGCTCTGATTCAAGCTCGTCGACACCGATCAATAGCAAAGTGCCGCCATTGGCGGCTTCAATGCGCCCTTTCTGGACGCTCATGGCATGGGTAAAAGCGCCTTTTTCGTGGCCGAAGAGCTCGTTTTGGGTCAGTGAGCGGGGCAGGGCTGCACAGTTCACGGCGATCAGTGGCTTGTTTTTACGTGGTGAATGATCGTGTATGAAACGGGCTGCGGCTTCTTTGCCGGTCCCGTTCTCGCCATAGATCAGTACGGATTCCTCCGTGCGGGCAAATTTCTGCAATAACGCTCTGACATGCCGGATCGCCACCGAGTCACCCTCAAGAGCAACGTCGTGATAACAGGCGGGCTTGGTCCGTGATGCCTCCGCCTGAAGTTCAGACATACCCCAAAGGTGGCCAAGAATGGCATTGAGGCGTTCGGCCTGCAGAGGCCTCGTGTGATAGTCCGTGCAGTAACGGTTAGTGAGGGCACAGGCGTCCGGGCTCTGGATCTGGTGAGGCTCCAGCGTGGCAATCCAGTGCTGGACCGGAATCGTGTCCAGCCACTCGGGCAGGTGGGTCAGTTGATCCGCGCTCAACGAGCCAAGATCAAATACGCCGACTCTGGCCCCATGGACGGGCGTCTCTCCTGCCGTGGGTTTGTCTGAAATGGGAATGTGAACAAGCTGCCAGTCCCTGAACAAGGGTCCGATGGCAGAAGGGCACGGGTACACCGCCGACAACCAAACGAGCGGTCGTTTTTCCTTCATGGCGACTCTCCCTGAGACTTTGCCTGGAAAACGAACTGCTGGACGTTCAGTAAATGTTGGTAATACCGGAACTGCTGGATCCGATCACTGCCCTGTGACCGCATACGGCTGGGGAAACAGGCAAACAACTCCTGCTGGCGGACATTCAGTTTGTATGCCAGTTTATACACTTGTAGGCCTTTCAGGAGCTTAAAGAGAGAGGGTTCTGTCATTCCTGGCTCCCTGTAAAGTTTGCCGACACAGACTGCAAACCAGACGGGCAGGGACTGAAAGCATGGAGTTACAGTGAGCGTCAGTCAGGCTATTGTTTTTTCGATACTGGGCATCGCCCTGGTGCTGTTCGTCTGGAATCGAATCCGGTTTGACCTGGTCGCCCTGATGGCGCTTCTCGCCGTTGCCATCGCCGGGATCGTGCCGGCAGATCAGCTATTCGATGGCTTCGGCCATCCGGCTGTTGTGACCGTGGCTGCGGTTCTGGTGATCAGCCAGGGGCTGGTCAATGGCGGCGTGGTTGACCGCCTGGCGCGCCTGCTCGGTAAGGTGGGGCACCGGCCGACCCTGCAGGTGCTGATGCTGACGTCGGTGGTGGCCCTGTGCTCGGGCTTCATCAACAACGTCGGTGCGCTTGCGCTTCTTATGCCGGTGGCAATCTGGATGTCCCGGGAAGCGGGGCGCTCTCCGTCGCTGCTGCTCATGCCACTGGCATTTGGTTCTCTGCTGGGGGGAACCATGACGCTGATTGGCACGCCCCCGAACATCATCATTGCCAGTTATCGGGAAACGGGGTCCTTTGGCATGTTTGATTTCGCGCCGGTAGGCCTGGCGATTACCCTGGCAGGCATTGCCTTTATCACGCTGGTCGGGTGGCGCCTGACGCCAAGACGAGGCAAACCCGATGATGGCGGCAAGCTGTTCAGTGTCGGGGATTATGTGACCGAACTCCGGGTTCCCGACGATTCCTCGCATGTTGGCGCCACACTCCATGGCCTGCTGACCCGGGCTGACGCCGACAAGGATGTGGTGGTGCTGGCGTTGATCCGGGATGACAAGCGGTCTCTGGCACCATCGACGTTTTCCGTTTTGCGTGGTGGCGATCTGCTATTGGTGGAGGCGGATACCGATGCTTTGCAGGAATTTCTCGACAGCACTGCTCTTGAGTTGGCGAATGTAGAGGAGTCCTCCTCCAAAGAGTCTGACGAGCAGGAGAGTGCACCGGAAAAACCGCGCGAAAAGTCTCTGTCCGAGGGTGATGTCCGATTGCTGGAAGCGGTCATCACGCCGGAATCAGGCCTGATCGGGAAAACCGCCAACAGGCTGAATCTTCGCGAGCAGAATGGCCTCAATATTGTGGCGGTTGCACGCCAGGGGCAGCGGTTGCAGCGCCGCCTGGGGGACATTCGCTTTCAGGCTGGTGATATTCTCCTGGTGCAAGGTGAGGAGGACACCCTGCGCGTTACCCTTCAGGAGCTCGGGTGCCTTCCGCTGGCAGAACGAGGACTCCGGTTCGGCCGCGAACGCAACGCCTTACTGGCCGGTGGGCTGTTTGTGGCTGCCATCGCAGGAATCGTTGTGGGCTGGTTGTCGCCGCCTGTTGCCCTGGTTGCCTGTGCCGTCGCCATGGTTCTCAGTGGCGTGCTCAGCAATCAGGAAGCCTACCGTGCGATCGACTGGCCGGTCATCGTTTTGCTGGCGGCTATGATTCCGGTGGGTCAGGCCCTCGAAACCACCGGTGGAGCGGAGCTGATAGCGTCCTGGATGCTGATGCTTGGCTCCGGGGGCGAGGCCTGGGTGGTCGTTACGATTGTACTGATGGGGACCATGCTGCTGTCGAACGTCGTGAACAATGCGGCGGCGGCCATTCTGGTCGCGCCCATCGCCCTGAGTCTTTCGGGCCAGTTGGGCATTGCCGCAGACGCCATGTTGATGGCAGTGGCTATTGGCGCCTCCTGCGCCTTTCTGACGCCCGTGGGGCACCAGTCCAACGCGCTCGTTATGGAACCCGGCGGCTACCGGTTTGGCGATTACTGGCGCCTGGGACTTCCGCTGTCTTTACTGGTGGCCCTGGTGGCAGTCCCTGTCATTCTGGCAGTCTGGGGGTGAGTCTGTTTAACGCCGTTTGGCACTCTCTGGTATGCTGACAAAACCGTTGATGATAAGTGGTTGGCCAGATGACAGCGATTGAACAAATCGATGCGGCAAAGGCGGAATTGCTGGATCAGCTTGAATGGACACGCAAGCATACTGAAACCCTTGTAGGTTCTCTGCCGGAAAGCGCGCTGGATGTTCCCTACCATCCGGGCGTGAATCCGCCGCTCTGGGAGGTGGGGCATGCAGCCTTCTTCTACGAGGTGTTTGTATTCAATCTGCTGGATGGCACACCCAGCCACGATCCATCCATGGACGATCTCTGGGATTCGTTCCATATCGAGCACCGGGATCGCTGGAACCGGGAGCTGTTTCCCGGGCGCCAGAAGACCCTCGACTACTTCAATCTTATCTATGACCGCGTGGCCGAACGGATCGAAAAAGAGCCTTTGACCGATCAGGCTCGTTACCTTTACCGCTACGCGATCTACCACCAGAACATGCACATCGAGTCGATGATCTGGTGCCGTCAGACCGTCGGTTACCCGGCGCCTCGAGACACCGATCTGTACCGGCCTGCACCGGGTGAGCCGCATCACGGAGATGCGTTGGTTCCGGCAGGAGAGTGGCTGATCGGGATGCCGGGCGAATCCCAAAGTTATGCCAGTGACGACTTCGCCTTTGACAATGAAAAGCCGCGCTTCAAAGTGAAGCTGGATGCTTTCGCCATTTCGAAATGCCTGGTCAGTAACCGCCAGTTCCTGGAGTTCGTGGAAGACGGCGGCTATCGGCGCCCTGACCTCTGGTCATTTGGCGGACGCAAATGGCTTCAGACCGAAACCGACGTGGCCCTTGTTCATGGCAGTCGGGAACCCCTGTTCCGTGCTCCACGTCACCCGCTGTACTGGCGCTGGCATGATGAGCAGTGGCAGGAGCGAGTGTTCGACCGGTGGCAGCCGCTGAATCCGGACGCTCCGGTTACCCATGTGACGTTCTGGGAAGCAGAGGCGTATTGTCGTTGGGCGGGGCGTCGGCTGCCGACAGAACACGAATGGGAAGTTGCCGCTCTGGGGAATCGTCCGGGCGAGCCGTTCCGGCGTTTCCCATGGGGGAATGAGGCGCCGACCAGTCAGCTCGCGGATCTGGACGGGAGAGCCATGGCCCAGAACCCGGTGTTTGATTTTCCAGAAGGTGACAGTCCCTTTGGCTGCCGCCAGATGACCGGAACGGTCTGGGAGTGGACCAGTGATCAGTTTCTCCCTTACGACGGCTTCAAGGTGGACATGTACCCTTTCATGTCCACCTTGCAGTTCGGCGATCACAAGGTCACCAAAGGCGGTGGGTGCGCGACATCATCCTGTCTGATCCGCGGCACCTATCGTCAGGCTTATCTGCCCCAGCGCAATGATGTCTATACCGGCTTCAGGACCTGTGCACTTGAGCGAGAGTAAACGTTAGGCGCTCGGGCCGATTCGATTACTCCGGATTGCCCGTCACCAGGGACGGTTTCGCCGGTGTCTCGTCGATCAGGTGGCTGGCCAGCGCAACGCCGGTCTCGCTCATGGTCAGATAGGCCTCGTCGGCGCCAGCTTCCCGGATCTGCTTTGCTTCGTCCTCATACATGGTGTGTGCCACGATAAAACCCTTGAACCCCATCTTGCGAAGCATGCGCGCGGCGATGAGCTTGCCCTCGATATCACCCATGGCAAGGATCACCGATTGCACCGCCGGCATGTGCAAACCATTCCAGAAAGAAGCGTCCTCCGCGTCAGCAAAGACCACGTTGCGGCCCTCTTTCTGGTGTTGTTGGGCCTTAGCCGGGTCAGAGTCGAGCCCCATCAGTTTGGGCTGGTCATCGATCAGCCAGTCGTAGGCAGCGGTGCCTGTCCGCCCCATGCCCATGATCAGCACCCGGGTGTCGCCCAATGACAGCGGTTGTTCGTCCGGATGATGCTTGCTGCCCTCATACCGGCTGAGCCCCTGGGCGTAGCGTTCGTAAAGGCCGTGCGCGAACCGGTTGATGGGGGCTGATACCAGGAACGACAGAGACACGGAAATGGCCAGAGGTACCAGCCATTCAGGCAAGGCAACGCTGGCGACAATGAGGCCGAATTCGCTGTAGTTGGTCAGTGCCAGCGCACTCAGGAAGCCGCTGCGGGCCCGCAGGCGGAAGGCCAGTAGCAGGAAAAAGAACAGAATGCCTTTCAGCGGAAGGACCAGGCCGGCAATCACGGCAAAGAGGAGCGCGTCGCCATCGGGCAGCCCGCCAATGCCGATTTGCAGGAAGAAGCCCACGAGGAACACTTCCTTGACGCTCCAGAGCGATTTGGAAAGCTCCTGGGAGCGAGGGTGATTGGCCAGCATGGCGCCGAAAACAAGTGCGCCAAGCTCGGAACTCAGACCAACCGCTTCGAAGCCAAGTCCGCCGACCACAAGCGCGAGCAGCAGTCCCAGGAGTACCAGCAGTTCATCGTGGCCGCTGGCATCGAGCAACCTGAACAGAAGAGGTCGAAGTAGCGGCAACCCGAACACAATCAGCGCCCACTCGGAAGGTGTCTTCCCGGCCGCGAGACTCATGACGACCAGGGCAATCAGGTCCTGCATGATGAGGATGCCGATGGCGACCCGACCGTGGAATGCCCGTAGCTCCCGTTTGGATTCAAGCACCTTCGCCGCCAGTACGGTGCTCGAGAAGGACAGGGCAATGGCCAGCATCAAGGCTGTCGACCATTCGATATCCATGAGCAGGTACAGCCCGGGCGTAAAGACCGCGCAGGTAATTCCGAAATGAAGCAAACTGCCGCCAATCACTTCCGGGCTGACGATGGAACGGAGCTTCAGTTTAAGCCCGACAGTGAATAGCAGCAGGAGTACCCCAAGGTGCGCGATGTGTTGGAGAACGTTGGTCTCCTCGATCACAACACCGGTTGCCTCGGCGATGCCACTGAGCACGAAGCCTGCGGCCAGATAGCCAACAAGCGGAGGGAGTCCAACAAGCTTGACCAGCAGGCCAAGGCCGAAGGCAAAGGTAATCCAGATCGCTTCAGGCATGGGGTATCAATTCGGATGTCAAAAACACAATAGTTGCTAGGCTACCCTGTTTTCCTCTGCTCGTGTACTCGCAGAAGGTGGAAGGCAGGCAAAGCAACCCCCAAAGGCTTCATTCTGCTGGTTGCCCGATAAAGGTTCGGAACAGTTCTGCCGATTCTGCGGGGGCCTCCACCATGGGGGCGTGACCAATGCCTTCCATCAGCTCCAGGCGGCTACCCGGTATTGCTTCCGCAAACACCTCGCCGTTGCGGTAGTTTATAACCCGGTCCTCTTTGCCCCAGATGATCAGGACCGGCGCCTGAATCTCTGTGATGGCGTCGCGGAAGTCCGACTCGAAACCGGCGTCCCGGATGGCCGCAAAAATGACTTCGTTCACTTCCCGATTGGCAATGGCCCGCTCTTCCATTACACCCATGATCGGCCAGGGTACAAAGGGCTCTTTCTCAAGTGCAAATTCCATGAGTCGCTCGAAATCACCGGGTTTCCTGGGGATCAGGGGGTTGTCTCCCTCCATCACCAGATCCACCAGCTCGCTTTCATACTCGAGAATACCCGCCGGGTCGAACAACACCGCCGATTTTACTTTACCGGGATGGTTGGCGGCATAGAGAGCCGTAATCGCACCCCCCATGGAGTTGCCCATAATGTGGGCGTCATCGACGGAAAGCGCGTCGAGAATCTGTGCGACGTAACCGGCCTGGTCTTCCAGGCGATAGCCGATATCGAGGGGTTTGCTGCTCTCACCATGCCCGGGCAGATCGATCGCGTAGACATTGAAATCGCCGGTCAGGTGGCCGGCGAGGCGGGTCCAGTTGTCTTTGTTGGCCCCGAACCCGTGGATCATAACGATGGTGTCGCCATCCACCGCCTCGTGATTCCGCAGGTAGGCGATATCCAGGCTATCGACAGTCACGGTATCTGCTTCCAGGCCCGCCGAGGACCGTTCGAGCCCGATGGCCGTCTCGTAGATGCCCTGGCGTGAGCAGGCGCTCAGAACCAGCGAGACAGTCAGAATCAGGAACAGATTGAGGGTTAGCGGGCGTGGCATCAGGGGCTCCTTTCGGTTGGCTTGTCGGCATCCGTTGCGAGGCGTTTACATTACTCCATAAAAAAGCCCGGTCAATGACCGGGCTGTGTTTTCGCCGACTGGTTCTGCCAGGGCTCAGGACTGTTCGCGGGCAATGGCCCGAAAAGCGATGTCCTTGCGATAGAAAGCGCCGTCCCACTGGATCCGTGAGGCCAGTTCATAAGCCCGTTTCTGAGCCTCGGTAACGGTGTTGCCCAGTGCGGTGGCGCAAAGTACACGGCCACCGTTGGTGACGACCTGGTCTCCGTTCAGGCGAGTGCCGGCGTGAAACACCTTCTCGCCCTCGGTTTCGGTGTCCGGCAGGCCGGAGATGGCATCGCCCTTGTTATAGCTGCCCGGGTAACCACCGGCTGCCAGTACGATACCGACGGAGGCCCGGTCGTCCCACTCCGAGGGGCACTGGTCCAGCTTGCCGTCGATAGCGGCATCGCACAGTTCCACCAGATCAGACTTCATCCGCAGCATGATCGGCTGGGTTTCCGGGTCGCCAAAACGGCAGTTGAATTCGATCACTTTCGGGGCGCCGCTGTTGTCGATCATCAGGCCAGCGTAAAGGAAACCCTTGTAGGGATGGCCCTCAGATGCCATGCCACGCACAGTCGGGTAAATGACCTCATCCATGATGCGCTGGTGCACATCGGCGGTAACCACCGGAGCGGGGGAGTAGGCGCCCATGCCCCCGGTATTGGGGCCGGTGTCGCCATCGCCCACCCGTTTATGATCCTGGGAGGTGGCCATGGCCAGTACATGCTCGCCATCCACCATCACGATGAAGCTGGCTTCCTCGCCGTCAAGGAATTCCTCGATGACCACGCGGCTACCGGCATCACCGAACGCGTTGCCGGCCAACATGTCGCGAATGGCGTCCTCGGCTTCTTCCAGGGTCATGGCCACGATCACGCCTTTGCCGGCGGCCAGGCCGTCAGCCTTGACCACGATAGGGGCGCCCTGCTGGCGGACATAGGCCAGAGCTTCATCCACGTCGGTGAAGTTGCCATAGCCGGCCGTCGGAATCTTGTGGCGTGCCAGAAAATCCTTGGTAAAGGCCTTGGAGCCTTCCAACTGCGCGGCGCCGGCACTCGGGCCGAATACCCGCAGGCCACGCTGTTCGAACTTGTCCACGATGCCTGCCACCAGCGGTGCTTCCGGGCCGACGATGGTCAGTCCAACGTGGTTGGTGGCGGCGAAGTTGGCCAGTCCGTCCAGGTCCATCACGTCGATGTCGACATTTTCCAGGCCGGCTTCCCGTGCCGTGCCGGCGTTGCCGGGCGCCACAAAAACACGGTCTGCCTTGGGTGACTGGGCGGCTTTCCAGGCCAGGGCATGTTCGCGGCCGCCGGAGCCAATAACGAGAATATTCATGTTGCGTATCCCTCAGTGCCGGAAGTGGCGCATGCCGGTGAAGACCATGGCGATGCCGTGCTCGTTGGCCGCATCAATCACTTCCTGATCGCGCATGGAACCACCAGGCTGGATAACAGCGGTAATGCCGGCTGCGGCAGCCGCGTCGATGCCATCCCGGAACGGGAAGAAGGCGTCAGAGGCCATCACTGACCCTTTCACTTCCAGACCTTCATCCGCGGCCTTGATGCCTGCAATCTTGGCGCTGTAGACCCGGCTCATCTGGCCGGCGCCCACGCCAATGGTGCGGCCGGCCTTGGCGTAGACAATGGCGTTGGATTTAACGTACTTGGCGACTTCCCAGGCAAACAGCAGGTCGTTCAGTTCCTGCTCGGAGGGCTGGCGCTCGGTGACCACTTTGACGTCTTCCATCGCCACCATGCCCAGATCCCGGTCCTGGACCAACAGGCCGCCGGTTACCCGTTTGTAGTCCATGGAGCGTGCACGTTCACCATCAAACTCGCCGCAGGCCAGCAGGCGCACGTTCTTCTTGGCGGCGACCAGTTCCACCGCTTCCGGAGCGACGGTGGGGGCGATGATCACTTCCACAAACTGGCGGTCAATGATGGCTTTGGCCGTCTCTGCATCGAGCTCCCGGTTGAAGGCAATGATGCCGCCAAACGCCGAGGTGGGGTCGGTGGCGAAGGCCAGATCGTAGGCCTGACGGATATCTGCACCGATGGCTACGCCACAGGGGTTGGCGTGTTTGACGATTACGCAGGCCGGGTCGGCGAAGGGCTTCACGCATTCCAGGGCGGCATCGGTGTCGGCTACGTTGTTGTAGCTGAGCTCTTTGCCCTGGAGCTGTTTGGCCGTGGCTACGCAGGCTTCCTTCGGGTTACGCTCGGCGTAGAAGGCCGCGCGCTGATGCGGGTTTTCGCCATAGCGCATGTCCTGGACCTTCACGAACTGGGCGTTAAAGGTACGGGGGAAATCAGCGTTGTCGTTGTCCGGCGTGCGGCCACCCAGGTAGTTGGCAATGGCGCCATCGTAGCCCGCAGTGTGCTCAAATGCCTTGACCGCAAGATCAAACCGGGTGCTGTAGCTCAGTTGACCATCGTTTGCGTCCAGCTCTTTAAGGACCCGGCTGTAGTCAGAGGCGTTCACCACAATGGCAACGTCGTTGTGGTTCTTGGCCGCAGCGCGAACCATGGTCGGACCACCGATATCGATGTTCTCAATGGCAGTCGCCAGATCGCAGTCGGGTTTGGCAACCGTCTCCTCGAAGGGATAGAGATTGACCACAACCATGTCGATGGGGCTGATGCCATGCTCTGACATCACAGCATCGTCAGTGCCCCGGCGACCAAGTATCCCGCCGTGGATTTTCGGGTGAAGGGTTTTCACGCGGCCATCCATCATCTCGGGAAAACCGGTGTAGTCAGAAACTTCCGTTACCGGGATGTTGTTTTCTTTCAGGAGCCGGAAGGTGCCACCGGTGGACAGCAGCTCAACGCCGCGTTCGGTCAGGG
>CESC01048295.1_pt1 | contig 11869 bp, 7 predicted proteins | sample 531131 | NCBI WGS metagenome assembly CESC01 (sample SAMEA2621295, study PRJEB7988) | marine metagenome | biome: marine biome (ENVO:00000447); feature: mesopelagic zone (ENVO:00000213); material: "saline water (ENVO:00002010), including plankton (ENVO:xxxxxxxx)" | depth 800 m
CAAGTAGTCGGCTCCTGCCCACAGGGCCAAGATCTGCTGGATCCAATGCCAGGCCTAATGCCTCGAAACCACTTGATATCCTCGAGAATACCTTGGCCGTGAGATTTTGAGTTGGCGTCGGGTCCCATTGGTATGTAAGGTTGTCAGGAGTCGGTAATGGGCATTCCACATGTCCTGGATAGGTTTGCCAAGGCACCATTCGGGTGCTCGCCGGGAATACGGACAACCAATCAGTGTAGAAACGATGGTTGTTTCTATAATCTACCGATAGCCCACATATGAGTTCCATAAACTTACTATCAAAAAACGGTAGTTGATACTCGAGGCGGTGCAGATCGAGATCTTCATACACATCATATAAGTGTCGTCTCTGGTCATTGGTCATCAGAAACAGAAACATTGCCTGGGCGGGGTCCGCGCACTCATGACGGTTAAGCTCATTCTCGATACCAGAGTACAACCTCTCGGCAACGGTATCTCTGCTCTTCGGTTTTAGCAGACGATAAGGAAAGCCAATGCGGTTTATGCGGAAGAAATGCTGAATAGCGGATCTGCGATCGCCACTCCTCAGAATTGCCAATAATTTATCATCAAGGTGAACATTGCCCAGCCCAACGCTTCCACCGTCTCCTGACCAAAAACTATTTGGTCTTTCTGCTTTGATATCACCACGGTCTATGCAGTCACGTACAAACCGTGTCAGCGCCAAACGGAAACCGTCCTTGGGGTTAAGCGCTCTGGGGGCCGATAAAAAAGGGATGCCGGTCTGCTCTGCATACGCGCGGGCAAGCGCCTGGTCTTGAGACCCATCCGGAGAAAAGTTAATCGATTGCACACTGGCACCTGACGCATTCAGTACCGCCACTATCGCCCGGGAGTCCATACCACCGCTAAGGAACGCGCCAACTTTTTCGTCCCCATGCCGTCTTATATTTATTGCATCCGTAAAAACTTCGTACGCTTTCTTCGCGGCGTCTGTATTCGACATTTCTTGAGTAGGCACCTGGTCCCAATGCCAGTAGCAAGTTTTCGAGTTACCTGAAGAAGAAAAATTTGCAATCTCTGCTTCCCGCAGGACATTAATGCCGAGGTATTGAGTCCGCTCGGCCAAGGGGTATCCAAAAGCGATAGTTTCCGCTACTCCGGTATCGTCGCGGACCTTTGGCACAAACGGTAATGCTTCCAGGACCCTCAAGGCCGTTGCGAACACAACCATTTCTTCGTTGCACCAGTAGTAAAGCGGCCTGACTCCAAGCTTGTCGGAAAACAGTTGCAGAATCTGTTTTTCTCCCTCGTTCTGATAGCTAGCACCACAAAACACACCGCGGCAACTCCCGATTTTGGTGTAGCTACCGTGAGTCAAATCTTCGTGAATCAACTCATGATCTGCACTTACATTTCCGGCGGGCCCCAGAGGCTCACCGGCAATAAGCGAGACGCTCCCTGGCTTATTATTTAAAACGCCATCATATGAAGTGAGTGCGCCTACCTTGGCGCGAACCATATAGGCTTGTTCTAGGTCAAGCTCAGTTATTTCTTCATTTGGTTGACGGGATAGGTTATGTGACAGCGCTTTCTTGTGTTCTGATGTAATCGGCCGCTGTGAATTTAACATCATGATACCGGCAAACATAATCAATCCCTTTGGTTAACTGAAGAAATCCAACATTTAAATATAAACTGAATGACTTAAAAACGCTTATTCACAAGGCAATCTAAAGTTGTCGGGCCTAAATCACGAACGTCAGAAAAACAACCAAGCTTCAAGCAAATACTACTTTCTATATTAATAGTGTTTTGGCTAGTTGCCTAACTTTCCTTAACGATTTTTTCGGCAAGTACGGACGAAATTTGTTTGACATCAAAATCAAACCGGTTTGGATAGCCCCGGAAACTCTCGTGTGTACTATTCAACGCCTCTGTTATGAGGATCCCTGTCAATTTTTCGATCTCATCGAAGTCCGCGAGGGCCCCAAGGTTTTTCGTTCTCACTAGCTTTCCAAGCGCCCCATCACTGGCGGTTATGTTAATAATTGGTCTGTTGATCCCCAGATAATCATAGAGTTTGGAAGGAATCTGGCTTTGGGTGGCGGGCTGAATGTTAACCACAGCGTCCGCAGAGGCGAGGGCGGAAAGACATTGTTGATATGGCTTCGGAGCTTCTAGAACCAGAGCGCCCGTTTCCAGTAGGTCGCAGAATCTTTCCTTGATGTCGTAGTTTAGCTGGACGCTCCCAATCTGCCTGAACACCACCTGTTTGCCGTAGGCATTAAGATCGATGTTGGCTGCTCTGATTGCCTCCAAAAGAACGGCAGGATCTCTGACACCATACAGGAAGCCGGCGTGGCAGAGCAGTAGAGTAGTATCGTCTTTTTGCCGTTCTTCCGGTTCAATATCCGCGAAGTCCGCTTGATCGAAACCATTAGGCATGACAAAGAATTTATCTGGGCATAGGTGCGGATAGCGCTCAAGAAACTCTTCTCGAAGTGGCTCCGTGTTGAGTGAGACCGCAATTGCCTGCTGGACAACTTTGCGTTCCAGTCGCGCGCTCAAGAAATCGAGGAGCTTTCCCTTGGATTGATGGAATGGGTTATTCATCCACGGATCACGGAAATCGGCGATCAGTGGTTTGCCAGTGGTTTTACTGATCAGATAGCCGGTGACAAGTCCCGACCAAGGCGAGCCAGTGGCGAAAATAGCGTCCAGGTTGCGCCGGCGAACGATTCTACGGCCCGCTATGAAGGCCGGGATAATCCATGGTCCTGCCTGATCAGGGAAATAACACAGGTTATAGACAAAATCTTTGAAGCGTTGAAATCGGCTCGCTGGCCGCTCGTCATCAACCGAAGTACTCTTGAAAACCGTTTGCCTCGCATCATTAGTGGCGTCTGCATCAGAGCGGCTTGCCTTACCAAGGATTTTTCGCAGGCTCTGACGAACGGATAATAGCAGCCGGAATATGTCCCAGCTGGCAGCGCGATGTATTTGCTCGCCGTTGACGGGCAGGTTTATGTGACTAAGCGCATTCTTCTCCAATGTGACGGCTGGCGGCATTGTAAGAACGTGACACTCACCGTTTGAGAGGTTGCGAACAAACTTCACGGTACGCATGCTTCCCGGTACGCCAGTGCTGTCGGAGGGTGGATAAAAGTATGCAACGAAAAGGATTTTCTTGCCCTGGAGGTTCGCCGATTTAACAGTCATACATCATTCCTTGGCCAGTTGATCCGCAGCCCCGGAGCCCGAACGCTTCCTCATTTAAGTCGACACCCAAAACAGATAGCCGGCGGGAACCGAAAACAGCAGCAATCGGCTGCCTGACATATCTCAATCCTATTACAACAATTGCTGGTGCATCCATAGCTCGTATCTCAGGTCACTCTTGCATTTATGGTTAGTGCAGTAATTCTTGCATCCGATTTGAATTTTGTCTGTTCGCTTTGAACGATTCCAGAACTTATTCGCAGGCGCTGCTAGCGCCATGGGGATTTCCGGCCTCAACAGCCTCCGGCCTGTCGGTGGTATCCGGCATGATCGGTGCAGGCCTGTCCAAAGACGGCGCTTCTTCCTGACTGAATGCCGCCGGAGTCGGCCAAGATCAGATGGGATCGTTTCATTAGGTATACGAACGGCAGATAACCCCTTTGCGCAATCAGATGAATGTTGCCTTTGGCAGCGAGCAGGCGCCGGACAAGCTTCTCAGCATTGGGGTGCAGGTCATTGAGCATGTGCTTTTGCGACTGAAAATTGTCAAAGGGTTTGGCTAGAATCACAGAGGAGCTTGCTGGGAGCTGGGGCTGATTAACGACAGTGGGGCCACCTCAAGACTTGATGCTCTTAAAGCCTTACGACGATCGTTGTTATCGCCTGTTCAATTTATTTTAATAACTCTGTCACGTTTTCGTAAGTAGGGTGCGAGCATACTAATCAGCACAGGAAGCAATAGGCTATCGCGTTAAATATTAAGGAAAAAAGAGAAAAGGTAACCACATCGTCTATGCGGGTGGTTTTTAAAAAAATTAAATCTATCACCGTAAGCCCTGATAACTGTAAAAATGCTAAACTTTTTTTCACAGTCCAACGCATAATGACACATTATTTCACATGGAAAGTATGACCAGCTCACGTCTTTCCTGTCTTTATTGCACTAGTTTAGTGGCGGGATATTTTAAAGGTTTTGAGGAAAATGATATGCATTTCCATTGGATAAAAGATCGTGTGAAACTGTTGCTGTTTGTCGGATGCGGGTTGGCTGTAAACCAAACCGCTTCGAGTGAAATGCTTTTTGAAGAAAGTTTTGATGATCAGCCTGATTGGACTAGCGCAATGCATTCATCGGACACGGCGCAATATGCGGATTCGCATATCATTCCAGAAGGTTGGTATGCGGTCAGGCAAGACCCGACCTGGGCTCCGTCTACTGGACATCCGGACAAACATGAGTCTATTGAGATTCTCTCCTCGAATGCGGATAAAGCGCGTGGAGGGATCGGCAAGTCATACGTCAGTTGGCGAGACTACCATGAGGCGGATTGGAACAGATGGAACTCAGATTCCATCTTAGCCAAGTACTTTCCTGAGGGCCTTGATGAGGTATATGTCGAGTTTTACATCTCGTTTTCATCGGACTGGACTCCGGAGGGGCAGTCAAAGCTTTTTCGGATGACCAGCTGGTCTGGCAATCCTGATTTCTTTGGTTATGGCGGAGATCGGGAAAATGGCCCGGTCATTTTCTTTGATTACAATGTTACATCCGGTGTACGAAATTTTTTGGCATTCCGTAAAGGTCCCCATGGAGAAAACTATGGGATGAGCAACGAATCAATGGGCGATGTGCCACGAAAGCTTATTGGTTCCGGAGACTACCCTGGCAACTGGACCTCAAATACCGTTGGTTCAACCTATGGCGAGGATCCTCAGATTCCAGATAAGGTAAATGGAGGGTATATCTCAAAAGATAGTGCATACTATCCGAGCCATGAACAAATATATGGTCCAGATAGATCGTGGACCAAATACGCATTTTACGTAAAGATGAATTCGGCACCTGGAGTTCGAGATGGCGTTTTTAAGCAATGGTTAGACGATCAGCTTGTATTGGAAACAAACAAAGTCACATGGGTGGATTCGAACTCGGAAAATAAAATGGTTAAATGGAATGTGGTCGCAATTGGCGGAAATGATTTCTGGCGAGGAGATTACACCAATGCTGACCGTCGTGAGGAGTGGTATGCAATCGATGATATTGTGATCGCAACACGGCCTCCCGAGGGCTTGGGTTCTGGTGGTGGGGGCTTCCAATCACCACCTGAACCTCCAGTAGATATTAGCGTAGAGTAAACCGTGTTTGGAGAGTAGGAGACTACGAAGCTGCTACTCTCTTTTTAAAATTCCTTTAATAGATCCGATACTCCTGGCCAAGATGTAAATGTGGTCGAGCGAATAAATGGATAGTAGGTCGACCAAGGATGTAGGTTGATAGTTTGCTCGAATAATTCTTTTTATTGACAGAATTGCAGGAACAGCCAAAAAAAACATGAGGCTGATGAGAAGAAGATTGAGTCGATGTGAGAATGTAAAAAACAATATTAATATAAAATTGGCCGAATATAGAGCCGTCAAAAAGAGCACTTTATCAGAGAGCAGCTTTTTGAAATCGTTGTAGTAGTTTTCCGAGTGCCAAATCTGTCTTTTAAAGAATTCTCGAATGGTTTTTGCTCCACCGTTGTGTATCACGGACAGCTCATTGTTTATCACCACTTGAATCGACTGTTTCTCCAAGCGCTCGGATAGGTCCGAATCCTCTCCCGAGGTTATATCCTCAAGAAATCCACCGACTGCCTCGAAGTCACGCTTCCAAATGAATATACAGCTACCCATCAAGCTCTTCTGCTGGAAGGCCTTTCCGTTCGGATTCAGTAGCCACTTCTCCTCAACCCAGGAGGAAGTATTAGAGGGCCTTAAACCACCGCCAAATGTATGTTGAGGATATTCGTTAAGTAATGAAATACCTCGTTCCAGCCAGGTATACTCAACTACGCAGTCGGCATCGGTGCATACTATTATGTCACTCGACGCACTTTTAATTCCCTGATTTCTAACCGCACCCACATTCAATTCCGGTACTACGAGAACTCTATCTGCATATTTTTCTGCTAAGTCAGTTGTCTTATCTGTGGAACCGTTGTCAACTACTATGATCTCATAGCTTTCTCGAGGAATGCTTTGATTGGATAATGATAAAAGTGTGGACTCTAAATGGTCCTGCTCGTTATAGGCAGGGATCACGATAGAGCAGCTTGGCGTGAAGTTCATATTTCTCGCAACTTTTTTCGATCAAGGCTAGGGAGGATTTTTCTTAAGAAAAATTTTATCTTCAACATGGTATCGCCGAGGAAGATATTCCTGAGGAAATAACTGATTTTCCGCCATTGCTCTCCCTTCATTGAGGTTCCCAGATCATAAAGCGTAACGCTATTACCGATACTGACTGGTTCTCCGGATAGGCATGGTAGACAACCATTATTGGTAATATTCACCGGCCATACCTTTGAGATTAACGTCCCCCCGGATATGTTGATATCGAGAATTCCCGTTTTGAGTAATCGGTCATCCCAAGCGAGATCAAAAACAAAATTTCCAAGTGATGGCGCATATACAAAATTCGTTGAGGACTTAATGCCGTAAAATAAATGTGGATGTTGCCCAATAAGACCTCGGACCCCTATTGCTTCCAACTCGTTTGCAAAGTCATCCTGATAGCCCATGGGTTTTGTAGAGGCCTCAAGACCCCAGTGGAGAAGAACGAAAAGGTGGTCAACTTGGGTCACCGCATTTTCAACTCTCTTTTTGAAGGTTTCATCAAGTCGCTGATAGCTTTCCTGAAGTTTATTCGCGTTATCCGGGACGTCGGACGCAGCTAGGAATCCAAGTCTCTGGCCTTTTATATCAATAACTAGAACGTCTTGGGAATTCAGGCCAATAACCTCTACATTGCTCTTATGTAGAGTTCTTAGAGTTTCATCGAATCCAGCAGAACCATGTTGGACGGCATGGTTATTTGCTAACTGGAGCACTCTGAAATTGGCAGAGGAAAGGAAATGAGCATCGCTTGGGGAACCGCGGAGAACGACACTCTCTGGTTCCCGGGGATCGAAGTTGGCTTCGGTCAGAGGTGCTTCGAGATTACCCACGGCAAAGTCTGCTTGTTGCAATAGATGGTCTACTTCGGAAAAAGGGGAACGAGACTTCAGGAATGTCTTCGGGCCATGGCCGAAAGATGTGTAATACTCACCTAAATTGATGTCTCCAACAAACATCAACCTGATATTCTTGGCTTCATTGTCCATCATACTGCCTTATTACACCGCGAAACTTTCCATTGGGCCCTTTAGGAATATGATCGACGATCTCTATTTCAACATTCATATTGGGAAAGGTTCGGTCTTGAAGATTAGAGATAATGATCTGGAAGTCTACCGCAGAATTATTCTTGGTCGAAGCAATCTTAACGACACATCTGTCCGGAGCCTTCTGTATAACTTGAGCCTCGCTAATCCCGCTCAGGCCTTTAAATATATGGTCAATCCGCCCGATCTTTCTGCCATCTGGTGTTTCAATGTAATCGTCAATTCTGCCGTTGATAGAGGCAAGGCAACTTTGACTCACCTCCGCCAGACCTTCCCGGGCGGTCAAGGTGGCTGAATCCCCAACCCGGTATCTAAGTAAAGGCATACAGGTGTTGGTTAGCGTGGTTGCGATTACATCTCCTGTAAGTTCACCCTTTGAATCTGGCAGCACTTCCGTTACTCCGAGCGTTGGGTTGCACTGGTATATGCCATGCTTATCCTGGCCGGCAAAGATAACGTACTCGGCGGTACCGTAATAATCCCTCACAGGACAACCGAATACGCATTCAATGCGTTCCCTTTGCCAGGCAAGTAACGTTTCAGAGTTTGTGATGATCGCAGTTGGCTGGAATTGCGGAGCCGTTCCTGTGGCTGCATAGTAGCCCGCCAATTCCGCTATCGCGGACGGGTACCCTATCAGCTCTTTTGGGGCAAAAGCATCAAGATCCTTGCGATAGGCCGGAAAGGTAGCAGTGTTGAGGTGATAACTGGAATATAGCCGTTGATTCTCGGCCTTGTTAAGCCGTGAAAAAGGTGGCGTAGGGTCACTGGCCCTTTGCACCATGCGCCCGGCAAATGTCGCTCTCCTTGCTCCAAATGCGACCCCGTGAAACTCTTCGTGGTCCACAACAAGTGCCATGGCCATTTTGTAGGTTCTTTCATTGACGGCCAGCGTCAGCGGCGTCCCGGTGCTTCCGCTGGTATTCTGGAGAACAAAGGATTTCTGACCTGGCACCTGGAAATCCTCAGGTCGGGATCTCAGCGTGTCTTTCTCAAGGACCGGTATTTTCCGGAGATCCGAAATATGGGTAATGTCTTGCTCTGAAATGCCGATATCCAGAAACAGGCGCTGATAGTAGGGCACGTTCTTTCGGCAGAACCTCACCATCTCGTGCAGTTGTTCACTTTGATAGGCGATTGTTTCCTGATGGTTCCAGCTTCGTGCCTGTTCAACCAGTTTTCGCACATCCCGATAAATGCCCGTGTATCTCTTGAAAAAGAGCTTGTACCCTATTGCACTGACAAGCAGATTCTGAAGCCAGACAGGGCTTTGGTAATAGAGGGACTCAACGTTACTGGTCATTCTCGGTTCCTTGAGGCACGGTCCTCTCTGAGGGCGGTTCACTGAAACGTGGGCGAACAGTCTTTCCAGGGTTTCCGGCAACAATCAGCGCTTCTCCCACGGGCCGGGTCACAATGCTTCCGGCTGCAACGATACTGTGATCGTCTATATCGCTCAGAATAACGGAGGCGTTTCCAAGCCAGCAATCCCGACCTATCCGGGTTTTTCTGTAAGTGCCTCCCTGTTCCTGGATAGGTAGCGTGGGGTCGTTAAAGCTGTGTTGGTTTGCACCACTGAGAATGTGAACGCCACTGCCGATCAGGGTATTTTCGCCGATAGAACACATGCCGATATTGCACTGAGGACCGATGTACACGCCTCGGGCAATGCTTGCATCCCGATGTGACAGGATGGTCAGGAAGCCAATAAAGATTTCATCGGACGTTGCCGGGCAGGCCAGGCTATAGAAAGCGGCCCGAAAGTAGACCCCAATCTTCCCGGGAATCAGACTCAACAACTGGGAGAAGGAGGCGAAGCTGTTGTCAGAGCCTGTAAAAGCACGGATCAGGAGGAGTAGGCCGAAGAGAGGCAAGGCCAGTACCAGGAAAACAAGCTTGATGGCTTTCTTGATTGCGGTACGCGGACTCATCGGCGGTCCAGCCTTGCGTCCAGCCATGCTTTTTCCCGACGAGGGCTGAAGTGAATCAAACCGCTGATCAATCTTGCAAAAATATTACTGATCAGGGTTGTCCAGCCCAGCGTTGGCGCTTTGTTAGTCGAAGAGAATGTACTCTCGTGGCCAGGGTGCTGGCAGCTTTCTGAGAACGTCACGTGCTGTGGACCGTAGTTCTGCATCAAAATGATCTGAAGCCGTGCGAAAGTTTTCTCGGGACTATTGCTCAGTGTTGAAGTCACGTAGTCCAAGAGGTTTTTGGCTTTTTCTGAATAGTTGTGCCCATGCTGGGGTGCCTCCCAGGCTGCCTGAAACATCAGCATGGCTTTGCGTATGTCTTGTGCGGTCCAGGTGTCATTGGCAAATTCCAACTCCTCAGGCTCTTCCAGAAACGGTTTTTCGTTCTCCAGCATCCAGTCGGTGTAGTGAAGAAAGCTCGCCCTGGCATACCGCCAAGTCTCATCTCGCTCGTCAGTCTGGGCTTTCAAGTGAAGATAACGTGCAAGACTTGCCAAAAGGATTAGGTACGACCAACCTATTTCGGTATCCAGAAGGTTTCTTTGTTGAATATTGTCAGCCGGATGGATCGTGGCACGGATCACTCTCTCTGCCTGATCTAGCCAGCAGCGTTCAGGCTGCAAAATGTAGGCATCCAATAGGGTGTTGATGTAATTCCCGGTGCCTCTGGTAAACGGATACCGGTGGGAAGTTACACTATCACCCCGAAGCATGGCTTTCAGCTTTGGCAACTCCTGCTTTTTCAAGGCCAGGATCTCTGCTAGAAGTCCTTTTTCACCGAGATGAAGTGCGTTCATCCAGCGGGCAAGGCCCAGCACAATTTCCCGTGAATCGGGGCTACCGGTCATCCAGTGGTGGTAGAGGAGGCCAGTCGTGTAGCAATGTTCCGCTGCTGGTCCCCCGCCAAGTTGACCCGGTGTTGAGCTGCTGTTGTTGTGCCGCGAAAAAGTTCGATGGGTGGCTGTGTGAGCGTCCAGATAATGATCGGTATGCCAAAACAGGCCATTGTTATATTCGGCACGATCCTCGTTAGTATGGTAGATGTCGATGTCTGCTACGTGCCTTGCGAGATCGTCCATCAGTTCAAACCAGCGAGGGTCGCCGGTCAATGCAAACTGCCTGGCAAAACCGTAAATGGCATCGTACTGGTTGTTGTAATGGGAGATGTGGGCGGGTTCGTCTTTGCCCTGGTATAGCGTTTCATGATCGGCAAAAAGGTCCCCGAAGTTGCGCCAACCATACTCGTCGATCACTTCGCGCTTCGCAAAGAAGTTTGAGGGGCCATCCAGGCTTTCCTTTATCAGTTGGTCCAGCGGTGTGACTTGTTGATTAGCCCGAAACCAGGGAAAAGCCTCGGTAGCCTCATAGTGTTCCGCTGGCAGTACTGGGACCAGAGGCGAGTGGCTCCATTTCAGTTGCTCCAGAGATATCCCGTAGCCAAGAAAAACTCGCTGTGTTTTACGTTCTCCGCCTTGCAACTCGTAGGATTCCCGTTTGTCGGAGGGGAACAGCCAGGCTTTGAGCGTTAAATCATTTGCTTCGAGGGCGCTGGGGAAATTCTGCCAGAAATGGGGCAGGCTCACGCTGATTGCAGAATCCGCTGTTCTGGCCTCAAGCACCGGTTCGGCCCTGAGCCCCTCGTCTGGGTCATCCTGACCACGGTTAAGCCGGTAGCCCCGGTAGCGGGGCAGAACCTGCCCGTTGGCATTGATATGGTTCCGGGAGTTCCAGTTCTCTCCGCCACTGGATTCCTGATGCAGTGACAACCGCTGATCCGCAGCGAATTCCCTTGGGGGCTGATCGGATGCCAGGCTCAGACGGAAGTGTTCGCTCCCGCTAACATCGGTTTCAACGGCCATGCCACCGAAGTGGATTGATCCCGGATCGCCCAGATCCCAGAGCCCTCCGGAATGCCTGGCTCTTTTGGGGTTGTGGATCATCGCGTCGACAATGACAAGGCCATTGGCATAAAAGCTCAGCAGACAGCGAAAACGAGCAAGCTTGTTCCCTTCGCTGCAAAACCACCAGCCATCTGTAGATAATGTTGTTGTGACAGGACCAGTGCTCTCAATCTGCCAGTGCTCATCCAGTTTGGCTGAGCAGCCTTTGTCTTGTTGGTCGTTCAGCTTCAGCCTGGAGAAAAAGTTTTCTCCATTCTGGCCAGTCCATTGCCAGTCCACGGAGTCATCGTTGATGGCCAGGTGATAAGCCCCATATTGGACATGGAGCTGGCCGTCCCTCCGTGCAATTTTTGCGGTGCTCTCGCATTCCAGCGAGGTTTCCGCGAGGTCAAGGCCATCCGGTTGATTACAGTCAGCTGGAATAAGCGTGTTAATACGTGCCCATCGAATGGAGCCGTCGGGCCAATGGGAAAGGGGGCAGGCCTGGACGGGCAGTATTTGACGATTGGCGTCGGAGAGCTGTAAGCACAAAGTGTCTTTCAGTGCGCCCTTTAGGAACGGAACCCCAAATTGTAGCGGCTCGCCG
>CESC01006532.1_pt1 | contig 11814 bp, 9 predicted proteins | sample 531131 | NCBI WGS metagenome assembly CESC01 (sample SAMEA2621295, study PRJEB7988) | marine metagenome | biome: marine biome (ENVO:00000447); feature: mesopelagic zone (ENVO:00000213); material: "saline water (ENVO:00002010), including plankton (ENVO:xxxxxxxx)" | depth 800 m
TGGCGGACACGGTGGCGACCTGCTTGATCTCCTCCTTGTCCTTCACCTTCTTGGCTGCCTTGTCGAGCGCCTTGACGGCGGCATCGACCGCCTTTTGGATGCCACGCTGGATGGCGATCGGGCTGGCCCCGGCGGTGACGTGCTTGAGGCCACCGCGGAAGATGGCCTCGGCCAGGACGGTCGCCGTGGTGGTGCCGTCACCGGCGGCGTCGCTGGTGTTGCTCGCCACTTCGCGCACCATCTGGGCGCCCATGTTCTCGTACGGATCCTCGAGATCGATCTCCTTGGCCACGGTGACACCATCCTTGGTGACTGTGGGGGAGCCGAACTTCTTGTCGAGAACGACGTTGCGGCCCTTGGGACCGAGGGTCGCGGTCACGGCCTTGCTCAGGGTGGAAACACCCTTCAACAAGGCTTGCCGCGCGGACTCATCAAACTTCAGTTGTTTTGCTGACATAGTTAATTATTCCTTTCAAAAATTATCCAACGATTGCGAGGATGTCATCGGAATTCAAAATCTTGAGTTCCTTGCCATCGACCTTGATTTCGGTGCCGCCATACTTGCTGGTCAGCACCTTGTCGCCCTTCTTGACCTCGAAGGCAATCTTGTTGCCGTTGTCGTCGGTCTTGCCCGTGCCCAATGCCAGTACCTTGGCTTCGGTGGGTTTTTCCTTGGCAGAATCCGGGATGATAATACCACCCTCCGATTGCTGCTCCTTGTCCTCGATCGGCTCAACAATGATGCGATCGCCGAGCGGTTTTAGTTTAAGTGCCATGTTTGTTTTTTATCTAACTTATTTTGGTGTTCCCGCACGAGGCGGGAAAGTTTGTCGCGCCGGAAAGTCGGAACCACCCGGTCCCGGCCAAGCGCGGCTAAAATCCTAGTTCGCCTTTTCCTCCACAACCTCAGCGTCGATGATCGGCCCCTCGTCTTTCTTGGCCGGTTCATCATCGCCTGCCGGCGCAGCGTCGCCGCCCGGCTCCGCGCCGCCGGCTGCCTGGGCTTCCTGCGCGGCCTTGTAAATATCGGCGGAGGCGTCCTGCACCACTTGCTGCAGTTTCTCGGTAGCGACCTTGATCGCGTTGGTGTCTGAGCCCTTCAACGCCTCCTTGAGATCTTTGTTCGCCGCCTCGAGCGCGCTCTTTTTATCACCGGAAATCTTGTCGCCGTTGTCCTTGAGCAGCTTTTCAGTCTGGTAGGCCAGGTTGTCGGCGCTGTTGCGCAGGTCGACCTCTTCGCGGCGTTGCTTGTCTTCGTCGGCATGCGCCTCGGCGTCCTGCTTCATCTTCTCGATGTCCTCCTCGGAGAGGCCGCTGCTGGCGGTGATGGTGATCTTCTGCTCCTTGCCCGTGCCGAGGTCCTTGGCGCTGACGTTGAGAATGCCGTTGGCGTCGATGTCGAACGTCACCTCGATCTGCGGGGTGCCGCGCGGCGCGGGCGGAATGTCGGTCAACTGGAATTTGCCGATGCTCTTGTTGTCGTTGGAGAACTCGCGCTCGCCCTGCAGCACGTGGATGTCCACTGCGGGCTGGCTGTCGGCGGCTGTGGAGAAAATTTCCGATTTCTTGGTCGGGATGGTGGTGTTGCGCTCGATGAGCTTGGTCATCACCGAGCCCATTGTCTCGATGCCCAGTGAGAGCGGCGTGACGTCGAGCAGCAGGACGTCCTTCACGTCGCCCTTCAAGACACCGCCCTGGATGGCCGCGCCAACCGCCACCACCTCGTCAGGATTCACGCCTTGATTGGGCTTCATGCCGACGATGGCCTCGGCGGTCTCGACCACCTTGGGCATGCGAGTCATTCCGCCCACCAGGACAAGATCCTTGATGTCGGATGTAGCGATCTCGGCGTCCTTCAAGCAGGACTCCACCGGCCCTTTGATCCGGTCGAACAGCGGCTCGCACAACTGCTCCAGCTTGGCGCGGGACAGAGCAAGGTTGATGTGCTTTGGCCCGCTGGCGTCCGCAGTGATGAACGGCAGGTTCAGGTCGTAACTCGTGGAACTGGACAGGGAAATCTTGGCTTTCTCGGCCTCTTCCTTGATGCGCTGCAGGGCGTCGGGCTGGTTCCGCAGATCCATGCCGTTCTCCTCCTTGAAGCTGTCGAGCACCCAGTCGATGACCGCGTTGTCCCAGTCGTCGCCGCCGAGTTGAGTGTGGCCATTGGTGGCTTTCACCTCGAACACGCCGTCGCCAATCTCCAGCACTGAAATATCAAACGTGCCGCCGCCAAGGTCGAACACGGCGATGTTTTGGTCCGCCTTCTTGTCGAGCCCGTAAGCCAGCGAGGCGGCGGTCGGCTCGTTGATGATTCGCAACACCTCGAGACCGGCGATCTTGCCGGCATCCTTGGTGGCCTGGCGCTGGGTGTCGTTGTAATAGGCCGGCACCGTGATGACGGCCTCGGTGATCGTTTCGCCCAGGCGCACCTCGGCGTCGGCCTTGAGTTTGCCCAGGATCATCGCTGAGATTTCCGGTGGACTGAACTGCTTGGTTTCCCCGTTGACCTCCACCTCGACGGCGGCGTCTCCGTTGGAAGCCTTCACAACCTTGTAGGGGACGCGCTTGGTTTCCTCGCCGACCTCGTCGAACTTGCGGCCTATGAAACGCTTGATGGAGAAAACGGTGTTCTTGGGGTTGGTCACCGCCTGACGCTTGGCTGCATCACCGACCAAGCGCTCGCCGTCCTTGCCGAACGCCACCACCGAAGGCGTCGTCCGACGGCCCTCGGAATTCTCGAGGACGAGCGGCTCGCCGCCGTCCATGACAGACATGCAGGAGTTCGTCGTTCCTAAATCAATTCCTAAAACTTTTCCCATAACAAATACAGTCGCCCTCGAGCAACCTGAATGCCAAGCGCCCATTAAAAACTGTAACTAACTTGTAATAAGCATATTAACGAAAAAAACCCCAACCGAAAATCACTCTGAATCCGAGCCATATGTGTCACAATGTCTCACCTCCCGCTTGCTTAACTGAGGGCGCGTCCCGCTTATTTGGGTGTTGTTCGACCGCGCTTGGCCAAGCGCTTGGTCGCTTCAGTCGCTGCCGAAGGGGTTGCCTGAACTTTCTGAAGACTCGTCGAAGGGATTGTCTTCCGTTCGGCGCTTGGCCTTTGTTTTTTTCGCCTTTGTTTTTGGCTTGGGTGGCTTCGGTGCGAGGATCGGGGAAAACATCAAATAGACCCATGGCAACACTAAGTGGACGCCCCACACGGCCAGCAACCCCACGAGGTTGATTTGCTTCAGGCCGTAAAGGACGATGACGGCGATCATCACCAAGACGCTCGGCATTTGTGCGGCGATGGCGATTTTTTTGGCTCCAGCCCAACTCACTTGGTTGACGGAGAAAATTTTGACCGGAACCATGTACACCCAGCCCATCGCGGACCAGGCGCAGAGCAACGCGAGAATGACCAGCAGGCCAAACCCAGCCAGCACCATGTGAGAGTAAGCCCCCCACCAAGGTTCAAGCTCGGTTTTGCTGAAAGACAAAATCCATCCCGTCGGATAAGGCAGCGTCAGCAGGCCAAGCCCCAAGCTGCTGCCTACCTGCAAATCGTTCGGGCCAAAGGCCAACACAAGATCGGCTGATTCCACGACACCCATTTCCGTGAAGCCTCCCGGGCGCACATCGATCCGCATAAACGGCCCCTCCTGCAGAAGCACCGCTTCGCTTGGCCAAGCGAGGCGGCCGCCGCGAATCTCCCCAGTCGTGGGCATCTGCTGGATGGCCTTTTCGATTTCCGGCACCCAAGCTTGCTGGACAAACCAAACCGCCGTGGCGGCAACCAAGAGGGCGAAGACCAGTTCCACCGCCAGCAACCGCCAGCGACTGGCCACGGCAAACCGGGCCACGCCCCCGAATGTCAATGGCAGCCAGGCGTCCTTCGGTCGATCGTTCGCCACTTCGCCGACAAGCTACCCGCAGGCAACCAACCGGGAAACCCAAATTCGTCTCAAGTCGCCTGTTTCTGACAAAATAACAAAAAACAGCCAAATCGGAACGCCTTTTGCACTTGACGCTGCTTGGGCCAAACGACTAGCCTCAAGCCGGTTGCCACCTCCGGGTGTCAACGTAGTGAGTCAACTCTGTTACGGACGAGTGAAGTCGGGGAGCAATCTTCCGGCTTTTTTGTTCGGCGCGAACGGTTTGGGCCTTGTCGAAAGACGGATACGATGAATGCAGAATTTATAGCCAGCATGGAATACTGGGAGCGCGAAAAGGGGCTCGATCGCGAGATCCTTATCAGCGCTGTCGAGGATGCAATGGTCTCCGCAGCCAAGCGCGCAGTCGGCCCCGCCCGGGAACTGCGTTGCGAAATCGACCGCAAAGACGGCGACATCCGCGCCTTCGCCACGTTGATCGTGGTGGAGACGGTCACCGACAAACAAAACGAAATCAGCCTGGACTCCGCTCAGCGTTTCAAGCCGGATGCCCAATTGGAGGAGGAGCTTGAAGTCGAGGTCACCCCGAAAAATTTCGGCCGGATCGCCTCGCAGAATGCCAAGCAGGCACTGATGCAGGCCATTCGCCGAGCGGAGAAAGCGTTGATCTACACCGAGTTCAAAGACCGCGTCGGCGACATCGTCAGCGGCGAGGTACGGGGATTCGACCGCTCGGATGTCCTCGTTGACCTGGGCAAGTTTGAGGCTCTGCTGCCCAACCGCGAGCGGGTGCCCACCGAGGAATACCAACGGGGCGAACGCATCCGCTGCCTGGTCAAGGCCGTGGAGGGATCCGACAGCAGCTCCGAGATTATCCTCTCCCGCAGGGATTCTGACTTTGTCCTCAAGCTGTTTCAGCTCGAAGTTTCCGAGATCAACGACGGCACCATCGAGATCAAGGCCATCGCCCGGGAACCGGGCTTTCGCACCAAGCTCGCGGTGCACTCGCGAGACGAGAAGGTGGATCCCGTCGGGGCCTGCGTCGGGCTTCGCGGCCAACGCGTAAAGAACATCGTCCGGGAACTCAACAACGAGAAAATTGACATCATCCGCTGGGATACGGACGTCGAGACTTACGTGACCAACTCCCTCGCCCCGGCACAACTCAAGCGGCTGGAGATTCAGCAGGACAGAAAACGGGTTCACGTCCTGGTGGATCCCGATCAACTCTCGCTGGCCATCGGTCGGCGCGGCCAAAACGCCCGCCTCACCAGCTTACTCACCGGGTGGCAGATCGACATCGATCCCGAGCAGGAAGTTCGGGTCGGGTTCGAGGAGCAAGTGGCCGATGCCGTTGACGCCTTAGCCGCCATCCCCGGCATCGAGAAGGAGCAGGCCGACGCCCTCGTGCACGCGGGTCTCCTGACGTTGGATGCCCTGAACGGCGTCGAGGCATCCGACCTCGCCGACATACCGGGCCTCGCCGAACATGCCGAGTCGGTCCTGGCAGCCGCCCACGCCGAGAAGGTGCGCCGCGCGGGAGCGGGCACCAACCCGCTGATAAACGACGCGGCCCCCGAAGCCGAGGCAGAGACCGGGGATGAAGCAGCACCCGAGGCAGAGACACCTGCTCCTGAGCCAGCGGAGCCTCAAGCCGCCGAGGAAGCAACCGCCCAGCCCAAGGAGGCTGAGTAACCGGATACATTCCGCCGCCGCTTGGCCAAGCGCGATGCTGCCCTTGGCCAAGCCGCAAACAGATATTTTTTATGCCCGTTCGTATTTATGAGATTGCCAAAAAGGTAGGGATATCCAGCAAGGAAGTCCTGGCCAAGGCCAAAGAGTTGGGGATCACCAACGCGAAGGTTGCCTCGAGCACCCTCGACAAAATCACCGCCGAGTACCTCGAGGGAAAAATCGCCGGCACCCAGGAACCCGAGCCAGAGCCCGCCCCGGTTGCGGTCGAGCCGGTCATCATCACCGCTCCCGCCGAGGAACCCGAAGAGGAGACTGCCGACGAAACCGAGGCCGATGCGGAGCAGGATGCCGCCGAGGAAGAGGAAGAGGAAGCCGAGGAGCCAGAGAAGGAGGAAGAGTCAACCGATCTGGGTAAAAAAGTGGGCTTTATCGAGTTGGGCAACATGCCGGTTCGACCGGCGGTACGCGAACGCAAAAAGAAAAAAGACAAGAAACCGGCCAACGACCCGGAGGCCAAACGACCGGCAACCGCTCCCGCAACCGCAACCACTCCCACAGCCGCTCCCGCACCTGCGCCCGGACCGGCCAAGCCAAAATTCACGGCACCGGCCAATGGCCCGCTGATCGCCATGAAGCCGCCGATCATCGTCCGCGATCTCGCCGACGAGATGAAGCGCAAGCCATTCCAGTTGATCGCCGACCTGATGGCGCTCAACGTCTTCGCCAACATCAACCAATCCATCGAGGAGCCGGTCGCCCGCGAAATCTGCGCCAAGCACGGTTTCCGATTCCGGCTCGAGCGCCGCGAGCGCGGCGCCGGCCTCGTCAAGACCTCCACGATGAAAAAAGTCGTGCTCGACGCCGACGACATCGAGGAGGATCTGCAACCCCGCGCCCCAGTGGTCACGATCATGGGCCACGTGGATCACGGCAAAACCACGCTGCTCGACGTCATCCGCCACTCGAATATCACCGCCGGGGAGTCCGGCGGTATCACCCAGCACATCGGCGCCTACACCATCAACGTCCCGCACCCCGAGCATCCGAAAAAGCTCGAGCAAATCACCTTCCTCGACACGCCGGGCCACGCCGCGTTCAGCGCCATGCGCGCCCGCGGCGCCAACGTCACCGACATCGTCATCCTCGTCGTCGGCGCGGACGACGGCGTCATGCCGCAGACGATGGAAGCCCTTGCCCACGCGCAGGCCGCCGAGGTGCCGATCATCGTGGCCGTCAACAAGATTGACCACCCGTCCGCCAACCCGATGATGGCCCGCACGCAACTGCAGGAAAAGGGCCTCGTCTGCGAGGAGTGGGGCGGGCAAACCATTTTCGTCGATGTCTCCGCGCTGAAAAACACGAACGTCGACAAGTTGCTCGGGATGGTGTTGCTGCAGGCCGAGGTGCTCGAACTCAAGGCCAACCCCAACCGCAAGGCGGTCGGCAACGTCGTCGAGTCCGGCTTGGAGGCCGGCGGGCCAACGGCCACTTTGCTCGTCCGCAAGGGCACGTTGAAGGTCGGTGACGTGATAGTCTGCGGCAACCACTTTGGAAAGGTGCGTGCGCTTGTGGATCACGAGGGCAAACGCATCAAGCAAGCCGGCCCCTCCTCTGCCGTCAAGGTGCTCGGCCTGAACGGCGTGCCCGATGCCGGCGCGGAGTTCAACATTCTTCCCAACGAAAAAGAGGCCCGCTCCGTCTGCGAGGATCGCGACACGAAGCAGCGCGACGAAGCCTTGTCACGCAAACGCAAGATGACTCTTGCGACGTTGTTCACCCGCATGGAGGCGACCTCGGACAAGGTACTCAAGCTCATCATCAAAGCCGACACTCAGGGCTCGGTCGAGGCCATCGTCGATTCCATAAACAAGATCGAGTCGGACAAGGTGCAGTCCGAGGTGATCCACTCCGGTGTGGGCTCCGTCAGCGAGTCCGACGCCACGCTGGCCAGCGCCTCGGACGCGGTCATCCTCGGCTTCCACGCCAAGATCGACACCGGCGTCGGCGAGGTGGCCAAGCGCGAGGGGGTCGAGATCAAGCTCTACGCCATCATTTACGAGTTGATCGACGAGGTGAAGGAGGCCATGGCCGGCCTGCTCGACCCGTTGTTGAAGGATGTCGTCACCGGCCAGGCGGAAGTGCGCAGGATTTTTGACCTCAGCAAGGGCGGAAATATCGCCGGCTGCGCCGTCACCAGCGGCAAGATTGTGCGCGGCAAGATGCGTGTCGTCCGCAAGGGCGACTTGGTGTACGAGGGCATCTCGCACACGCTCAAGCGCTTCAAGGACGAGGTCAACGAGGTGCGCACCGGCATGGAGTGCGGCATCCGGCTAGACGGCTTCGACGACTTTAAGGAGAGCGACATCATCGAGTGCTACATGCAGGAGAAGGTCGCCCAGAAATTGTAATCCAACCGCTCGTCAGTCATGCCCAATCTGCGCCACAAGCGTGTGCGAGAGCTTCTCAAGCGGGAACTCAACGAGATTTTCCGGCGCGAGTTCCCTGTCGAGCTTGGCCTCATCAGCGTCAGCGAGGTCGGCGTCTCGAATGATCTCCACTCCGCCACGGTTTTTGTCTCCTCCATCGGCGATGAGAAGGGCCAGCACAGGGCGTTCCGCGCCGTCCGGAAGGCCGCGGGCAAAATCCAGGGCCAGCTTGGCCAAGCGGTCGAGCTTCGCTACACGCCAAGGTTGAAGTTTGTCATGGACGACGCCCACAACCGCGGCGATCGGGTGCTCCACATTTTGGACGAGCTCAACAAAAAATCGCCCTTGCCCAACGTCGAGAATGAAGAAGACCCGTTTGAAAACGATTGACCGGATCCTTGAGATCATCGGCAAAAGCCACACCATCGCCGTCTGCAGCCACATGCGGCCGGACGGTGACTGCATCGGCTCGACGCTTGGCCTCGCGCTGGCGCTGCTCGAACAGGGCAAGGAGGTCATCTGCTGGAATCAGGATCCCGTGCCCTCCAAGCTGCGGTTTCTCGACCCGGATCAACTCATCCAGTCGCCGAGGCCGATCAAGCGCCCGTTTGACTGCGTCATCTCCGTCGACGCCGCGAGCATCGAGCGCCTGGGCACCGCGCAGGAACACATCGCCAACCGCGGGACGCTCATCAACATCGACCACCACACCAGCAACACCCGCTTTGGCGACGTGAACTGGATCGCCAGCAAGGAGCCCTCCAGCGGCGAGTTGGTCTATCAGCTCATCAGGGAGGCCGGCTGGAAAATCACGCCGCGAATTGCCGACTGCCTGTTCACCGCCATCTCCACCGACACCGGCTCGTTCCAGTACCCGAGCACCCTGCCCGAGACCTATTACGCCGCCGGCGACCTTGTGAAAAAAGGCGCCAACCTCGCCATCGTCTGCGACGAGGTTTACCAGTCGTACCCGCTCTCCCGCGTCAAGCTGTTGAAGCGCGTTTACAACAATTTCCGCCTCACACACGACAACCAGATTGCCTACTTTTGGCTGAAGCAGGAGGACTTCTCCCGCACCGGCGCCACCGCCAGCGACACGGAGGGATTGATCGACCACGTCCGCGCCATCGAGCCGGTCGTCGTCGCCTGTGTGTTCGAGGAACTCGAGCCGGAGCTCACGCGCATCAGCCTCCGCTCCAAGGACAAGAACATAAACGTCAGCGACATCGCCGGGCTGTTCGGCGGCGGCGGGCACCCGGCCGCGGCCGGCGCGCGTATCCCCGGCAAACTGCCGACCACCCAGCGCCGCGTCGTCGCCGCCATCCGCAAGGCGCTCGACGCGCGCCCGTCATGAGCATGAAGGAGTTCAACGCACTGGACGGCGCACTCCTCATCGACAAGCCGGCCGGCCCCACCTCGCACGACATCGTCGACACCGTCCGGCAATGTTACCGCATAAAAAAAGTCGGCCACTGCGGCACACTCGACCCCGCCGCCACCGGCCTGCTGACTCTCCTGCTCGGCAAGGCCACCAAGCTCTCCGAGAAAATGATGTCCGACGACAAGGTTTACGTCGGCTCCATGAAGCTCGGCGAGACCACCAACACCTTCGACGCCGAGGGCGACATCGACGAAACCAAACCGGTGCCCGGCCTCACCCTTGAGGCGTTGCAGGAAAAGGCCAACGACTTCCTCGGCGACCAGTTGCAACTGCCGCCGATGGTCAGCGCCATCAAGATCGACGGCACGCCACTGTACAAGCTCGCCCGCAAAGGCATCGAAGTCGAACGCAGAAAACGCTTCATTCACCTCTACAATTTCCAGATCACCGAGTACGAGCCGCCGTTTGCCTGGTTCAAGGTCGCCTGCACAAAAGGCACCTACGTCCGCACGCTCGCGCATGACCTTGGCCAGGCGCTTGGCTGTGGCGCGCATCTGGCCGGCCTGCGCCGCACCGTCTCGGGCAAATTCAAGGTCAGCGCAGCCACCCCACTCGAGGAACTCACCACCCTGTCGCCGGACGATCTGGCCAGGTGCGTCGTGCCGATGCTCCAGCTATCCGCCGCCACCGAGTCGTGAAGATCATCCACCAACCCGCCGATCTGGCCAACGGCAGCCGCAAAGCCTGCCTCGCCATCGGCATGTTCGACGGCGTGCACCTTGGCCACCAGCAGGTTTTGCGGCAGGCCATCGAGGATAGCCACCGGAACGAGGGCCGCTCCGTCGCCGTGACGTTCGACCGCCACCCGGCCAGCGTCATCTCGCCCGACCGCACGCCTGCCCTGCTGCAAACCCGCGCCCAACGGCTCCGCGCCATCGAGTCGCTCGGCATCGACGCCGCACTGCTCATCGAGTTCGACACCGCGTTTAGCCGCAAGCCCGGCGCGGAATTCGTCCGCGAACTCGCCGACGGCTTCGGAGCGATCCACAGCATTTGTGTCGGGGCAAACTTCACCTTCGGCCACCGGCGCGACGGCAACGTCGGGTTGCTCCGCACGCTTGGCCAAGCGCTTGGCTTCCACGTGCACGGGCTGCAGGCCGTGTCGCTCGACGGACAGGCAGTCAGCAGCACCCGCATCCGCGACGCCGTGCGCACCGGCCACCTCGACGACGCCGGGCAGATGTTGGGCCGCACATTCGCCATCGAGGGCACCGTCGTCGAGGGCGACCGACAAGGCCGCGAGCTGGGTTTCCCGACCGCCAACCTCCACACCAACGGCTTGGCTCTGCCGCCCAACGGCGTCTACGCCGCGCACGCCCGGCTTGGCCAGGCGACACACCGCTCCGTGCTCAACATCGGCCTGCGCCCCACCTTGGCCAACCCCGAGCCAACGCTGCAAGTCGAGGCGCACCTGCTCGACTTCGACGCCGACCTGTACGGCCAGGCGATGGAGATCGAGCTGGTGGAGCGGCTGCGTGACGAGCAGCGGTTCGGCTCGACCGACGAATTGGCCGCCCAGATTTCGCGCGACATCGAGCGCGCCCGCACCTTGTTTTAATTTTGAAAAATGCAGATACTCCGCCGCCCATGAACGCAGGGATCACAGCAATCAACGAGGAAGTCGAACGCGCCAGCGCCTTCGTGCAGCCGTTGTTGGGGGAAATGGGCAAGGTCGTTGTCGGGCAGAAAATGCTCGTCGAGCGCCTGATCATCGGCCTGCTGGCCAACGGCCACGTGCTGCTCGAGGGCGTGCCCGGCCTCGCCAAGACGCTCTCCATCAAGTCGCTCGCCAACTGCATGGACGCCCAGTTCGCGCGGCTGCAGTTCACGCCGGACATGCTCCCGGCCGACGTCGTCGGCACGCAGATTTACAACCCGCAATCCGGCGGCTTCACCACGCGGCAAGGCCCGGTGTTCGCCAACTTGGTTTTGGCCGACGAGATCAACCGCGCCCCGGCCAAGGTGCAGAGCGCCCTGCTCGAGGCCATGCAGGAGCGGCAGGTCACCATCGGCGACAAGACATACCCGCTGCCGGAGCCGTTCCTCGTGATGGCCACCCAAAACCCGATCGACCAGGAAGGCACCTACCCGCTGCCCGAGGCGCAGATCGACCGCTTCATGCTCAAGGTGAAAATCACCCACCCGGACCGCGACGAGGAGCGCCAGATCCTCGACCTCATGGGCCGCACCAGCGCCGCGCCGGAGACCCAGCAGGTCATCTCGATCAACGACATCCTCACCGCCCGCGAGGTCATCAACAACATTTACACCGACGACAAGGTCAAGGACTACATCGTCGACATGGTCTGCTGCACACGCGAACCGGAGCGTTACGGCATCGACGTCGCCGACTTCATCCAGCTCG
>CESC01081230.1_pt1 | contig 11752 bp, 10 predicted proteins | sample 531131 | NCBI WGS metagenome assembly CESC01 (sample SAMEA2621295, study PRJEB7988) | marine metagenome | biome: marine biome (ENVO:00000447); feature: mesopelagic zone (ENVO:00000213); material: "saline water (ENVO:00002010), including plankton (ENVO:xxxxxxxx)" | depth 800 m
CATGGGCCAGGCCAGATACACAAAGTTCATGACACTCCCGTTTGGCGCGCTCTCCCGGAACCATGTTGGTAATTCTGACTTAAGAGACTTGAAAAACTCCGCAAGCAATACGCGAACCAGCGTCTCCTGAAGGCTGAGATTGATAATCGTCAGCACCGGAGTGAATAATGAAGGCTGCACCGTCCTTATCTTTAATCATCGCGTCAATGTCGATCATATCAAGAAAGACTTCCTCCTTCATAACACCCTTGTCCCCCACGATCATGTTCGGCATATCGCCCGGATGGGGACCACCCTCGACAAGAACACCATGATCTTTGCCCCCGGCGATATGGCCGCCAGCAGACTTAAAATCATCGCCAGAGCAATCGCCCGTTTCATGTAAATGCACTGCGTGGGTGCCTGCGGGGACACCGCGCACTTCAATTTGCACCAAGGTGCGCCCTGAGGCAGTTGGAGTTCCCGAACTGGTTTGGAACACGCCGCGCAGATGCTCGTTTTACCACAGAAGCAATCATCAGGAGGAGCACATGACTGCTAAGACCGCAATTCTTCGCACGACCGCTGCCGCCACAGTGCTGGCCGGCGCGATGACCGCAGGCGGGGCAACCGCCGATACCCGCTGCGGCGTCTCCTACACGATCCAGCCAGGAGATACGCTTTACGGCGTGGCGCAACAATGCCGCGTTGCCTTGGCCACCATCATGGATTTCAATCCAAACCTCGACGTCGACGCGATTCCAGTGGGCGCGCGCATCCAACTGGCCGAGGGGCCGGGGAGCGATGGTGAGACCCGGGGAACCCCTCAAGAAGAGACCCCAAACCGCTACCGCGTGGAGCAGGGTGATACTGCCTATTCCATCGCAACGACACTTGGCCTTTCCTTGCAGGAACTGATGGCCGAGAACCCCAACCTCGATCCGTTGTCGATGGCGATCGGGGAGGCTCTTGATCTGCCGGACGGCGATCGAAGCGCCACGGTGAACCTCTCAGTACAAAGCGGCCCGCCCGGTGGCGAGGTCACCGTCATGGCGCGCGATCTGCGCCCCAACGACTGGGTAACTATTGGAGCCGGTCCGCAGTCTAGCGAATGGCAGCGCATTCGCGAGGTGCAAGTCGCGGCTGATGGCGAGGTGCGCACCCAGGTCAATGTGCCGGGCTGGGCCGATCCTTCGGACGTGCTTACCTTTGTCGTCGATACTGACCGCGGCATGACTTACAAGTCCGGCGACTTCGAGGTCACCCGTCGCAGCAGTGATGGGGACCATGGCGACGACCGCGGGATGGCCTTGGAAGGTCGGGTGAACGACGGCGCCGAATGCTACACCCTGACCACGCCCGACGGCGATGTCTACTCGCTTGTCAGCGATGACGTTGAGTTTACCGACGGCGAATATGTGGAAATCAAAGGTAAACGTGCTGATGCCTCGTTCTGCATGCAAGGACAAACAACCGTAGATGTCTCGGAAATCCGCGAAGTGCGCGCCCCGCGCGACTAAGAGTAATTGCAGCGGATATGCTATTCCTACGGGCGCTGCGGGGCCCGTAGTTCGACGCTTTCACGGGACGGGGTGGCAGCTGTCAACTTTGGGCTGCAACCTGCCGCAGTGCGCCGCGCAGCACGCGGGACTGTAGCGCTTCGGTGAACCCCGGCATCGCGTCATAGCCCATACGTTCCATCGCTTCGGCCTCTTGGACGTGCGGCGACAGCCGCAGACTGTCCCAGATTAGCTTCGCTAGCGCGCGTTTGCTGCTCGCCGCATTGCTCAGCATGTCGAGTGCGGGCAGCAACACCGCCTCAATAGGCGTGAAATCCGTGCCGAGCGGGAAATCTGGCAGGAGCGATGCACGGTGCGGGGCGAGCCAGCCTTTGAGCATCCCAGGGGAGTTGCGCTGCAGCACAGAGGGAAGGCAGTAATCGGCATCGAGCTTGCCCGCCTCAACGGCCTGCACGCGCAGCCCTTCCTGAAACCGGCTGTCGGTGATCGCGAGCAGCCGTTTGATCACTTCCTCGTCGGTCTGACCCCAAAGATCGGCGGCACCGTATTCGGTCACCACGATATCGCGCATATGGCGCGGAACGGTCGTCAGCGGCAATTGCCATGCGATGTTGGAGGTGACCTTGCCGCCCTTTTCGCGGGTTGCGGGCAGGGTGAGTACCGCTCGGCCATCCGCCAGCGCGTGGGCCTGTTCGAAAAAGTCGAACTGCCCGCCGACCCCGCTCACCACCTGTCCCGGCTTTGCCGCATCCGACATGGCATCGCCCAGCAGGCTGACCTGCATCGCACTGTTAACGAACCGAGCCTTTACGCGAGCGGCACGCTTGGTCTCCTCGTCTCCATAGAGCGCATTGGTGAAACTGACGGGTTGCATCCTGATTTTCGCACGCTGTTCAGCCGGCAGGGCACGTAATCGTGCGTACATGTCGCGCGCATCCACGAAGAAGCCCGCTTCTACTACGGCGCCTTCGACTTCGCGGCGAAGCACGCCTGCCTCGAAAAGCGCAAGTAGCCCGCCGACGAGCATTTCGGTCACCGCATAGAGCCCTTCACGGAATGGCGCAGTGCCGGTGCCGGTAAGCGAAAAAGGCGCGGTTTCCCAGATCTCATGGAGCGCGCTGCGGTCGCGCAGGAGCAGTGCATGGGTCACCGCATCGCCGATCGCGCCAATACCGACCTGCAAAGTGCCGCCATCCTCCACAAGCCGCGAGACATGCAACCCGATAGCATACTGCGCCTCCGAGACTGGACGGCGCGGAACGGAGAAGAGGTCGATCTCATGCTCGGGGGCCAGCACCATGCCGATCTCCGCCGGCTCGAGCGCGGCAGGGCCACCCATGAAGGGGAGGGCGGCATTTTCCTCGGCCACGGCGAGGAAATCCATCTCGCCTTCTGCGCGCAGGCGAAAGAGATCGGCGGAGATGTCGGTATTGCAGGACATGCTGAAATGCCCACGTTTACGCGGCATCAACTGGGCCAGTACGTTGGGTTTCTGCGCGATCAGCACGTCCCGCGCATGGGTGTAGTTAGCCGAAATATAATGCTGCTGTGCATAGCTGTTGCCGAGCCAAGTTCCTGCCTGAAAGAAGAATTCCGAGACGGTAATATTTACGGGCATAGAGCCCTCTTTGATCATCTCGACATAGTGCAGGGCGGGGCTGGTGCCAAAAATACGGTTGCTGGCCGGTTCGAGAAAGCGCCGCTCGATTTCTGAGGAGGGGTCGGGGCGCTGTAGTGTGAGAGCCGTGAAAATTTCCAACCGGAGGCCGGGGTCGGCGGCGGCCAAACGGGTAAGCGCATTGACCAAATTCAGCGGCTTGCCAAGACCCAGGGGCAGGGCGAGCCGCACCTCGCCGCCCGTCGCATCGAAGATCGCCCGCGCCATAACGTCGGCCTCGGTGAAATGCTGTGGCGTTTCAGCCAAAGTTCTGCCAACCGGAATCGGGGGCGAAGCGGGAGCCATGTGCCTCTTCGAGCTCTTTCAGACGGCTCACGATTTCACTAACCCCGCGTGCGCGGGCATAGCAGAGCGGACCGCCACGAAAGGGCGCCCAACCGGTCGCGAGGATCATCGCGGCGTCCACCTGCTCTGCGCTTTCCGCTACGTCGCAGCGCAGCACCTCGACACAAGCATCCAGCATCGGCAGGATTAGCCTGTCAGTGAGTTCATCGGGCGCTTCCGCCATGTCTGCCTCGGGGCGTGGGGGGCCGTCACTCCAGTCGTAAAAGCCCTTCCCGCTCTTCTTGCCCAGATCGCCTACTTCAACCTTTTCGCAAAGGCGGGGAGAGATTTCGGCCATCGGCTTTTCGAGGTCCCTATGCAGGGTTTCGGCCACATGTAGCCCGATATCAAGCCCGACGTAGTCGGCCAGCGTTACTGGCCCCATCGGCATCCCGAAAAGCAGCGCGGCTTGATCGATCACCTCTTTCTCCACGCCTTCATCCATTAGCACCATCGCTTCCATCATGTAGGGCGCCAGCGCGCGGTTCACGACGAAGCCAGGGTAGCTGCCCAGTACCGCCGGCAACTGTCCGATGGCGCCGCAGAAGGACGCGAGACGGTCCATGACTGCACTTTGTGTCGCCGCCCCGCGCACCACTTCGACAAGTTCGATCTGCGACACTGGATTAAAGAAATGCAAGCCAGCAAATCGTGATTTATCCGGCACTTTCTCAGCCAATGCATCAACCGAAAGGCTCGAGGTGTTGCTGGCGAGAATAGCATCATCTTTCAGCTTGTTCTTCAGCTCTGCGTAGACCTTTTCCTTAATCTCAATCTTCTCAGGCGCGGCTTCGATCACCAGATCAGCACGCGCCAGACCGTAGCCTTTTGGGTCGGGCATCAGCCGGTCGAGCGCGTCGCGGGTCTCGATCTTGCTGAGGTGTTTATCGTGACAGATTTCACGCGCGCGGCGGATCGCCTCGCCTAGGGGCTCGGTCTTTACATCGCTGAGTGTCACTTGCTTTCCCTTGATGGCGGCCATTGCGGCAATCTCGCCGCCCATAGCGCCCGCGCCGATCACATGAACGTGGGTAATACCGTCATCATCCTTTCCCGCCTCCTTGAGTTTCTGGCGTAAAAAAAAGACGCGACGTAGGTTCTTCGATGTAGGCGTCCTGAGTAGGTTGGCAAAGCTACGCACCTCGCCTTGTTGCATAGCCTTTCGATCGCCGCCGTGGTCTTCCCAAAGCTTGATCAGCGCACGGGGCGCAGGGTAGTGATGCTCAGGCGCCTTCTGGCTGGCCTTGCTGCGCATCTGACGCGCCATCAGATTGCGGGCCTGTTCAAACCCCAGTGCGCGCGCCTTGAGCCCTTGTTCATGTCGTTTGATCTCGCCCCTAGCGGCAGCGCGCACGGCAGCGGCCACATGGCGTTCGCGCACCACTGGATACGCTATGCCGAGCGATTTCGCCTTGTCGGTATGGACAGTCTTGCCGGTGAGCATCATCTCCATGGCTTCAGTCGGGTCGATCAGGTCGGGCAGACGAAAGGTCCCGCCCAGGCCAGGATGCAGGCCCAGTTGCACTTCGGGGAAACCGAAAGAGGCACCAGGCACAGCGAGGCGGAAGTCACAGGCCAGCGCCAATTCGAACCCAGCCCCGAGCGCCGCGCCATGCACCACGCAGATCGTAGGGCAGTTCAGCGCCTCAATCCGGTCGAGCACATTGTGGCCTTGCCAGAGCAGCTCTTCCGCGCTCCCGTCCGACATCGCGCGGAAGCCGCCAATATCGGCACCAGCGGCAAATCCACTTGCTTTGGCCGAGCGGATCACCAATGCAGTTGGCAAATCTCTCTCCGCCTCGTCCAGCGCGACATCGAGGCCCCGCAGCACCTCCTCGGAGATTGTATTGGTGCCGCTGTCCTCCTTATCGAGCGCAAGCCAGAGTATACCGTTCTCATCCCGCCCCTGCCGCCATTGGTCGCGGACAACTCCGACTGGCCCGAGCGTCAGCTTGGTCTCGCCCAGATATTGCAGAACCGGTCCCGTCATCACACTGCCTCCAGCAACATCGCGCCGCCCAGACCGCCGCCGATACACTCGGTGGCGATGCCGCGCCTTGCGCCGCGCCGTTTCATTGCATTAGCCAGATGCAGCACTATCCGGTTGCCGCTGGTCCCCACTGGATGCCCCAGCGAGATCGCGCCGCCATCTATATTGAGCCGATCGCGGTCTATGGTGCCGAAGGCTCCTTCCAAGCCCAAAACCTCGCGGCAAAAATTGGCGTCCTGCCATGCGGAAAGACAGGAGAGCACCTGCGCGGCGAAGGCTTCATTGATCTCCCAAAGGTCGATATCTTCCGCAATCCAGCCGCGCCGCTCGGCCAGCGGGGTCGCCGCGACCACCGGCCCGAGCCCCATGATCGCGGGGTCGAGTGCAGCCCAACCACTATCGGTGATCTCGGCCAGCGGAGTTAGCCCGTGTTTCTCCACCGCGCGTTCGGACGCAACGATACACCAGCATGCGCCGTCGGTGATCTGGCTGGCATTGCCTGCCGTAATCTTGCCATAGGGCTTCTCGAAGACTGGGTCGAGTTTGGCCAGCTTTTCCGGATCACTGTTTGGACGCACCCCGTCGTCGACATCGTAAACGCTGCCGTCACGGGCAAAAGCAGGCATCACCTCGTCCTCCAGCCGACCTTCAGACTGGGCAGCGGCAAGACGGTGATGGCTTTCCACTGCATATAAATCGGCCATCTCGCGGCTGATGCCGAAACGGTGCGCCAGCACTTCTGCCGTCTGGCCCATGTTGAGTTCGGTAATCGGGTCGGTCAACCCGCGTTCCAGACCGATTACCGGCTTGAAAAAATCGGGCCGAATATCGGTCAAGGCACCCAGCCGCTCCTTGGTGCTTGTCGCGCTGTTCAACTTGCCGAACCACTCGACTGCGGACTGGCGCAAAACCAGCGGGGCATGACTTAGCGCCTCGGCACCGCCCGCGAGGATGAGGTCATGGCTGCCGTCGCGGATGTAGCGGTAGGCGGTATCGATGCTCTGCATCCCCGAGCCGCAGTTAATCTGCATAGTAAAGGCTACCATCGTCTCGCCCAGACTGAGCCGCAGGGCAGCGACGCGAGCGGGGTTCATTTCGTCGGCGATAACATTGACGCAGCCCAGGATCACCAAATCGAACATCTCTCGCGGAAAGCTTTGCCGTGCGAGCAGCGGGCGGCCGGCCTGCACAGCCAAATCTACAGGAGTGAAAGGACCGGGACCACTGCGAGCCTTGATGAACGGGGTACGCGCGCCGTCGGCGAGGAAAACGCGGTTGCCTTTGGAGGCGGCTTCCGACCCATTATTCGGGGCAGGTCTTTCGGCAGGGCGGGAAGTCTCGGTCATTCGGCGGCCTCCTTTGTGCGGCTGATGCCGCTCTCAGTCGAAGCAGGGGGCACAAACTCGGGAAAAAGTTCGGAAAGTTCGTTAGGGGTGAAGTCATCCACTGCGATGACCTGAGCGGTAAGCTTCTGCATGTCATTGATGTCGGCCAGTTCCACAACGCTGATCAGCCCCGCTGAATGGGCTGCTTTCGGGCTTTGGCGCGCGTCACGCAGCCGCTTCATCACCGGCGCGAGCCGCGTCACGGCCTCGTAGGCTCGGTTTAGCAGGTCGACACCGTCATGATGGCATCCCTCGAAGATGTGTCCGGTTATCCGGTCGCGACTGTCGGAAGGGTGATAGAGCAATTCGCTGCACGCGACCGTCAGCCGGTCGTCCGGCCCGTGGCGCAGCCCGCCCGGTAGGGTGAAGAAGCGGAGTGGCCAAGCAGCCCAGCGAGCTGGCAGGTTGCGGATTACCTCGTCGAGCGCGGTCTGGATACGGTTGAAGCTACGGTCGGCGGTATAGCGCAGCACCGGCAGATCGGCCTCCTGACGGCCCTCGTCTTCCCAGCGTTTGAGCGCAGCGGAGAGGATATACATCTCCGACAGAACATCGCCCATTCGTGCCGATATCATTTCCTCGCGTTTCAGCGCGCCGCCCAAGCTGAGAAACAGCACGTCGGCGGTAAGCGCATAAGCTGCTGACCAGCGGGACAACTCGCGATAGATCGGTGTGGCCGCAGCGGCATCGGGAGCAGGGGCAAAGCGTCCGCCAGTCAGAGCACGGCCCCAACTTCGGAACAGCGTCTTGGTCGTATGGCCCACATGAGCCCAGAAGCTTTTGTCGAACTTCTCACGGGAGGTCTTCGCATCGTTCTCGCGCAGGGCCATCATATTGTCGAGCATATGTGGATGTGCGCGGATCGATCCCTGCCCAAAGATGATCAGGCTGCGGGTGACGATATTGGCACCCTCCACCGTAATCCCAATGGGTACGGCGCGGTAGAGCGGAAGCAAGTAGTTCGACGGCCCGTCAATCACCGCCTTGCCGGAATGCACGTCCATCGCATCGTTAAGCGCCTCGCGCATGCGGTAGGTGGCATGGGCCTTCATGATAGCGGATACCACCGAAAGCGCACGTCCCTCGTCAAGGCCTGCACAGGTCAGATGGCGGGCGGCGTCCATCGCATAGGCATCCGCCGCGAGCCGTCCCAACCGCGCCTGCACGCCACCAAATTTGCCGATGGGCAGGTTGAATTGCTCGCGGACACGGGCATAGGCGCCAGTGGTATGGGCCGAAACGGCAATGGCGGCACAGCCCATTGAGGGTAGCGAGATGCCGCGTCCAGCGGCCAGTGCGGACATCAGCATCTTCCAACCCTTGCCCGCGTATTCCTGCCCGCCGATGATGTGATCAAGCGGGATGAAGACATCCTCGCCGGTGGTCGGCCCGTTCATAAACATGGTGGAGGAAGGCAGATGGCGACGTCCGGTCTCTACCCCGCCTAGATGTGTCGGCACCAGCGCGCAGGTGATGCCGATATCCTGCGCGCCACCCAGCAGACCGTCAGGATCGCGCAGCTTGAAGGCCAGCCCCAACACCGTGCAAACCGGCGCTAGCGTAATATAGCGTTTGGCCCAGTTGAGCCGAATGCCCAGCACCTCTTCACCCTGCCACTTCCCTTTCTCGATTACGCCTTCGTCGATCATGGCGGATGCGTCGGAGCCCGCTTCAGCGCTGGTCAGCCCGAAGGCCGGCAACTCGCGACCATCTGCAAGACGCGGCAGCCAGTAGTCCTTTTGCCCCTCGGTGCCGAACTGGTGAAGCAATTCGCCAGGTCCAAGGGAATTTGGAACCATAACAGTAACCGCCGCTGCGACGGAACGGGTAGAGATATAGCGTACGATCTCGGAATGAGCGAATGCGGAAAAGCCGAGCCCGCCGTAGCTCTTCGGGATGATCATGCCGAAAAATTTCTCTTTACGGAGGAAATCCCAAACCGAACCGGGCAGATCGGCGCTCTCGTGGTTAATCTTCCAGTCGTCGATCATGCCACAAAGCTGCTGACAGGGGCCATCGAAGAAGGCCTGTTCATCAGGGCTCATCTTCGGCGACTTGACCGCATGCAGCTTTGACCAGTCGGGATTTCCCGAAAACAGTTCCGCCTCCCACCAGACCTCGCCAGCGGTGAGCGCTTCGCTTTCAGTTTCAGAGAGGACGGGTAGGGCAGTCTTGGCCCACCGATGAACAGGCGTAGTAAGATAACGTGCGCGCAGGCTTGCCATAGATAGAACCTCCCAAAGGTCAACGCGGCGGTCTGGCATTGGTTCCTACAACCTCGCGAGACCGTAGCATTAGCAGTCCGCTTCGGTCAGCCGTTCTCCAATCGGAAAGCATAAAAGGAATTTAGCTTGCCTAAGAAAGCTAGTGCTGGCGTCCTCTATCTGCCTGCAAAATTTTTTTGATCATCAAGCTGTGTTAAGTTCAGAGGGACCGCACTATTTGGTGCATCGGAAAGGAGCAGCAGGTTACGAGCGGAAGTACGCCGCAGCCCTCCGCCGTATTGATTGCAAAGAACTTGTTGCAGCTTATGTCTAATCTATCAGCAAAAAGGAGCCCCGAATGGAACAGAGCAAATTCAATGAAAAGATACATGAGCTAAAAGAAGCATTGATCGAGCGCAGGGCCGACCTTGGGCGGTCAAAAACTTCAGACGCTGAAGATCAGAATCTGCTAACCATCCAGCGAAAGGCTGAAACACTTCTCGAGGATGGAAAACGACCGAATAGCGAAGAAGAAAAGCAGGAGCTTATCCGACTGGCTAACGAATTGCTCCTTGAACTACGTCAGCAGCCCCTCGCGTAAGCTTCACCGTCACCACTTTAGCATTTGTGGTGAGATCCGCTTCTTCCTGCAGCCCCTTTTGATATTGCCCTGTAGCGTGGTGTTTCAAAGAGCTAAACGGATGTTTTCGCACAGGCGAAGCAGGAAGCAGACATGGCGTCACCTAGGCCAGGAGCCACCTCACGTTTGGCAGGGAGTTCCAAAGCTGATCGGCCCTGGCACATCGGAGCGGGCGCGGTCTCATCGGTGGACTTGCGCCTGCAAATATTACCGAAAATATTCCGACTGTCGCTACGCTAAACGCATTGTACGAATTTTGCCGGTGATAATCGAAAACTGCCTTAAAAAATGGCCAGAGCTGCAAACGAACTGTACGTTATCAAGCAGGCCCTTACCTTTAGCCCAATCTAAGCACATAGATGTACCGCCAGAGATGCCTAGAGGCCGAGACCCATAAATACTAAAGTCTGCGATTTTATCTACAATTCAGCGCACCACGAAAACCGAAATCGGAGAATGCGATGCAACGTAACCCGCATTCGAAGATACGAAATGCTCAGCGAATCCTGGAATATGGCTCGCCATGACGATTAGATCAGCGCCGATCGTTTTGGCGGCTTTTTGCAGAACATCGTCTAAATCGACAGATGGATCATGGCTGACTTCGGTATGAGCCTCAAATATCGCACCAAAAGCCTCGGACTTCTCGTTCGCGTAAGCGGTTAGCTTTTCGTTAAAGGCGTCCGGCGTCCGCGCTGTTTCGCTTGGCGCGGTGGAAGTAACGCCGACAATATGTAAAGTTGCACCAAACAATTTTCCTATTTCTGCAGAGACCGATAACGCCTTATCCATTTGATCAACATGTTTAAGATCCACCGGGATGATAAGTTTCGAATACATAAGATCCTCCTTAGCATAACCCGCATGATAACAGCGGATGCGTTCGTATGACAATGGACGGGACTCTTTAGCTCTGACTGGCTTAAGCAGTACGGTTAACTCCGATTGTATTGAACCGCCGCAACTCGACAGCAAAAATTGTCAAACCCGTAAACTAAGATTTCCTCAAGGTCGCGGTATGACACGGCGTAGCGGAGGTAGAAAAAAACGGCGTGCAGGATTACTGCCTTCGGGTAGTGTACGCCCTTGAAATCAATCACCGTTCTGACCCACATGTTTGCTTCGCCTGAGAGCCAAGCATTGCTCCAATGCTAATCTGGATGAAACCCGAAAAAGCTTGCGACACTACCCGGGAAGGTGCCCGATCGTGTCGGCCGAAGCTTACGCGGCATCACCCAGATGATCCGGGTACACGCCGAGCTCCAAGCGGGGCGGTGATCGGATCACCTCTTATAGAAAAAAACAAAAATTGTCTCTAAGCCATCGCGTCCGGGCGCGTTCTCAAGAATGAAGAAGGCCGACCCCAGTGGCCGACCTTTTCTCATGGATGCAGAAAGACCGGCTCTTCCCTCTCCGACCGCGGCGATCGTTCAATTGTCACTGGATCAATCTCGCACATCGTCAGCTGCGCATTCACCTTTCGTGCGGCCATTCCAGCCCGGAACCACTTCGACGCTGAAGCAATGTTCATCCGCGCGCGCCTCTGGCCTTTTTTCGGCTTCGAGGCCTCCATCACGGCGGCGACCATCTCATCGATGCGGTAGAGCCCACCAGAGACCGGCAGTGGCATCTTGCGCTGTTGAAGGGCCTGACGCTTGACCTCCAGCTTCTCCGCCACGTCGGCCAAGCTGACCAGGTCAGGGCGAACCTCGCGCAGGACAGTTCCTTGCGGCAGCGCCTTGATCAGTGCCCGCGCAGCATCGAGGATCACGACCTCTGCGTCGTCACCTTCAACCTCCAACTCCACGCCGACCAGGCCAGCCTGGCCCGTGCCTACAAGGGCATCTTCAAAGCCAGCCTCGAAGACGGCGTCGGACAGGGCAAATGCGTCGTGCTCTCCTTCGGGGAGCGCAAATACCAGTTCGAATTCGAATTCTTCAGCCATCGACTTTTCCTTCGTCTTTTTTCTCAAGCCTCACGCAGGACAGGGCCTTCTGCCTAACCTTCTTCGCGTGCTGCTGCGGGTTCTTGG
>CESC01007245.1_pt1 | contig 11743 bp, 10 predicted proteins | sample 531131 | NCBI WGS metagenome assembly CESC01 (sample SAMEA2621295, study PRJEB7988) | marine metagenome | biome: marine biome (ENVO:00000447); feature: mesopelagic zone (ENVO:00000213); material: "saline water (ENVO:00002010), including plankton (ENVO:xxxxxxxx)" | depth 800 m
CGAGCCCACCGAAACCGAAACCAAGGAAGCCATGGACGACTTCATCGACGCCATGGCCAAAATCCTGGAAGAAGCCAACACTAACCCGGAGACCGTCACCGAAGCGCCGTTCACCCAGCCCGTGCGCCGGCTGGATGAAATGAAGGCCGCGAAGGAGCTGGATTTGGTTTGAAGTAAGTGATGGCGGGGTTTAGGGGTTAGTTGGTAATTACTATTTTAAGGGAGCTTGTCTGGCCCTTTTTTGTGCTTGCGCGACAAGAGGCCACAGGTCTTGACTTGTGATGACGGCAACGCTTTTACTTCGATGAAGGTCAGATTGCTTATCTTGTATTGGCGAGACGCCCTAGCGGTGATGGGGCATGCTTCGTTATTCAAGAAAGAGGCGCGCGCTAACACCTTTTAGTGAAAAATAAGAAAATTGGGAAACCGCATGGATGACGAGATTGAATTTAGGCTCGTTGGGCAGGGTATAAAACCGGGACTGGTGCGTTCTCACGAACTAGCCGAGATACTCGAGGCCGTTGAGTCATTTGCTTGTTCTGAAGCATTAGCATCAAATCCAGACCTGACCAAAGATGATATCGTAGTGGGTCTCTACCACATAGCTGACGAAAGTATCGGTCTTAGGTTTAAAACAACCATGGCTGCTGCAGTTCTGCCTGCCTTCATTGCTGCAAGCCAAGCCGTCGCCAAATCTGACTACGAAGCTCTCGCCCCACAATCTTTGAAGTCTTTACAAACAGTTTCTGCATTTGCCAAGAGGCATAGCTGCAAAGCTGATATTCAGTTGCCAGGTTCCAAGCGTCCATTAGCATCCATCACCGCGGAGACAGTGGTGCCGCCGCCAGGTCGAATCAGTGGCTCTACCGAATTGATGGGTAAAGTGTTGCGTGTTGGCGGTAAGGTCCCGCGTGCAATGATCGAAATGCTCGATGGGTCCGTCATCTATTGCGATGTTGCTCTTGATGTTGCTAAAGAGCTTGGGCACAGGCTTTATGCCCTTGTTGTTCTTCGAGGTTTAGCAACTTGGGATACACGTACTGTTCAACTCCAAGAGTTCTCCATAACCGGCTTTCAGGAATTCGAGCAGGCAGACCCTCTTGCTGTTCTCAACCAACTGAAGAAAATTATTGGGCATGAGTTTGCAGGCGTGAAAGACGTTTCCGGGTTTGCTTCTGCGCTTCGCCAAGGTGAGGTGCTGCAATGAAGCAAGTAATTCTGGACAGCCATATCCTCATCTGGGGAATCAAGGAGCAAGCAGAGAACGGCCAAGAAGCAATGATTGAAAGAACCCAACAGTTCTTTGAAGAGTGTAAGAAAGGCAGAACGCAAATGCTGGTTCCTTCGGTTGTTGTAGGGGAGCTTCTAACGGCAGTCGATGTTAAATATCATCCAATGACCTTGAACTTGCTTCAAGGAGCGTTCCTTATACCGTCATATGATGCCGCCTCTTCGGCAATATTTGCTCGGCTTTGGCGCGAAAAACAAGAGTCTGGGGAAGTGGCTAAGATTCGAGATGAATTACAGGCGACTCGCCAGGAACTTAAGGCCGACTGTATGATTGTGGCAACTGCAATTGCACAAAAGGCAGATGCCATTTTCAGCCATGACGCAAAACTGAAGGCATTTGCAAACGGCCAGATAAAAGTACTTGAGGTGCCCAGACTTCAAACGCAGCAAAGGCTGGGTTTGGAAGAAAGATAAGGCCATCTGTACTGCTCGCCAATCAGGCTGACGATGGCACTTTCCCCGCTCCATTGGACACTAGGCTCAGCCCTTGCTTTTCCGTCCGTAGCCGAAGAAGCCCCAGCGTGCCGCTGGGGCTCGGTCCTCACAGACTGCTATCCCGAACAATCGATAGCCGCCCATCCTCAACGGATACCGACACCGGCGTGTCGATAGTAAACCCAGCCTTCTCCAGCCAGGTACCTTTGAGAAGAAGGAAGGGAGTGATTGGATTGCCGCTGTAGGGTTTGCTTTTCAGGGTGTAGTCCCGGTGGCCTTTCCGGACTTTGAGGGTGCGGTGTTTCATGGTCGTACTCCACTGATAGGGTCGTTTAAAGAATGCCCATTAGGGCGGTCGGGCAGTTAAACACCGCTATCAGACGGCCACGCGCTTTCCCCGAGGGTCTTGTATGGCTACGCGCTACCCGACCATTGAATGGTCGTGGGCACAAAAGTACCGCATTCTGCCGGCCGAGACGACCGCTGATAGGGTGTGTTTAAGCACCGGTATCCAGGTTAGTCGTTTCGCCATTGGCCAGCAGTAAGTTAAGGCTGAAATTTCTGTAAGCTATTTGTGTCGGTCTTTGTAAGATTTTCCCCTTTTTAGGTATAGAAATGTGGTGGCAAAATCTCCGACAAAGTCAGATTGGTTCGCAAGTCGATACGCGTGCCTAATAGACTCGCGTCGGCGAGTCGTCTTGTTGCTGACTATTCTGTCTAGCCGATCAATGCTGCTTTTTGGGGGTCATAAATCATGCCATCTATAGACGCATTTCGAATGCGATCCACTGCTTCATCTATGATTTGTAATGGAACGAGGAACCATTCCCTTGGTTTTACCGGGCGACCAAATCGGTCCTTGATTGTGAGGTCGATCTGAGCCGGTGAGAAAATTTTGTGGAGTAGAGCCTCGAGCTTAACGCGGTTGATTCCCGTCAGTTTATAGCTTGCGATTATTTCTACATCGGCTAGCAAATAGGTAGCATCATGTGACGCATTAGCTATACGGTTTTCTACTTTTCCACCAGTGACGCCAATCTTGTGAATCAACTCACGATGTTCGGCTACGAATGGATGCTGCGACAGGCTACGCAGAACATAGATAGTGCCGCTTTCGATATCATCTTCCTCGAAGCTTTCTCCAAACAACGGTCCAGCGTTCGGCTCGGTAATCCGGCGGCTGGTTTCATCTTTGTACAAGGCTCGCACCAGTGACAGCCGGAGTAGGTTGCTTTCTGTACCATTTGAATAAATCACCCGAAGGCGGGCATCTCTCTTGCCTTGTGGTGAATCGAAATCTTCCCCCACCTGGGCTACGTAGGCAGTTTGCCCATCGAGAATGAACCATTGGTGCAATTCGATAGTGGAATTTTTGCCGAATCGGCGCGTGGTTCTATACCCCCTTTTAAGTTCATTTTCGACCTGTTCAAACAGGGGCTTGAAGGCCACAAAGTCCTCGCATCGCTCTCTGTTGGCGATTTCCTCGGCAGCCCGCTTTTCGGCGCTGGAGCGAACGTGGCGCAACTCATTTACGTCGTTGGATGTCGCTGTTACCTCCAGTTCAGCAAGGATCTCGTCATCAGTCATCGTTTCAGCGGATTCCGTTAGGCATTGAGGCCCTTCACTCAATAGCCCTTGATGATCGAGAGATCTTAGCAAATCCTGGCATTTATCCATCGCGCGAAGGCGATCCAGTCGTACGGCATAAAGGCGCTCGAAGATATCCTTATCTTCACCATGCTGGGGATGGCGCCCCTTTTGCTCGACAAAGCGCTGGATTTCCTCGAAACCGGCGATAATCCTCTCTTCGCGCGGTGTCAGCTTGCTAGCTTTCTTGGCTTTGACCTCAATACCCAGCTTTGCCAATAACGCTTCATCATCTTTAGTAAAGTTCTTAGCGTTTCTAGCCATTTTGGGCCTCCGCCTTCATGCGAGCCAGCAAGGCTACTCCTTCAGCCATACGCCTTTCCCAAGGATCCGATGCAGTCAGCTCTGGCAGACGGCCACGTTCCTGCTTGAACTTCAGTGCGCGCATGGCCAGCTCACGGGCTTCGTCCGGTGTCAAGTTGGTGCGCTTAGCTGAAATCGCAGCCGCCACTTGCTTCAGACTGTCCTCGCTCATGGTCTTGCCGAGAATGGCGTAGGCTTTGCTGAAAGGGTTGATACGGTCGATTAGGTCAATATCCAGTTCGCGCACATCCATGGCGAATTTACGTATTCCGGCAATCAGAGCAGTGTTCGGCTTGGCATCACCGTTCGCGTCATTACTGCCTTCTGTGAGCTCATTTTTGGCTTGCTGGGTGAGGTTCAGCGCTGCAATGGCATGCTGGCGAATGGCTTCCTGATCCGCCTCATCAAGTTCCGGGTACTTCTCCTTCACGATCTTTCCCATGCGTACCTGTGTTAGCTCTTCAGCCAGTGTTTCACCGCCGATGTGTTCGCCGTCGAACAATCCTTTTTCCGCAGTTGCCTTGTCTTGTACAAAGCTGGCAATCACTTCATTCAGGTCTTGCTGGCAGATGCGAGTAGCTTCTTTACTTTTCGGTTCGGCCAACCCTTTGATTTCGATCTGGTACTGCCCTGTTTCCTCGTTAACGCCTACGTTGCATTTTTCTGGGTCATAGCCACCTTCTCCGTAGTCAAAGCCTTCCAGCGGGCCATTGCTAGGGTTCTTCGGCCTAAATTCAAAGCGCGGCGCCAGCACCTGCTCCATTAGCAGGCTGGCAGCAATGGCTTTCAAGGTATCATTGATCGCCTCGGTCACCGCCTGTTCGGACGCATCGGGTTCGGCAATCAAGTTGGTGAAGCGGGCGCGAGTTTTGTCAGGCGCATCGCGGGTGGCCCGGCCGATAATCTGTACAATCTCGGTCAGGCTGGAGCGGTATCCCACCGTCAGGGCATGCTCACACCAGATCCAGTCGAAGCCTTCCTTCGCCATGCCAAGCGCAATGATGATATCCACATGGTCCCGGTTATTCTTCTCCGTCGGGTCTTTCAGGGCTGCTGAAACTTTGTCCCGCTTGGTTGGATCATCATCAACCAGATCGGCGATGCGAAGCAATTTGCCGTTTGAAATTTTGACTAACTGGAACCCAGTCACCGGGTCACTACCTTGCCACTCTCCCAGCGCCTCGATGATGTGCTCGACCTCCTTAATCTTGTCCTTGGTGCTTTCCCGGGAATTGACGTTGGGAATGTGGACAATGGTTTTCTCGACGGAGTCGAGCACTTCCAGGATTTCGTCAGCATAAGATCCTGAGTAAAAGTAATAGCCGATATCGAGCTGTTTCAGATACTCGTAACCGTTGAGCTGTTCGTAGTAGGTATAGGTAACGGTATCGAACCGGGATTCGTCCTCTGGAGCCAGCACAGCTTCGGCATCGCCTCGGAAATAGGACCCAGTCATCGCCACGATGTGCGTTTTGTCACGGCTGATGAACTCGCCCAGGTGGGTGCCGAGGCGGTTATCTGGATTGGCCGACACATGATGAAATTCATCCACGGCAATCAAGCGATCATCGAACGCTTCGACGCCAAACTGATCCACGGCGAAACGGAAGGTGGCATGAGTGCAGACCAGCACCTTGTCATCACTCTTCAGAAAAGCACCCAGCGATTGAACCTTGCCGCCGTTGTCATTGCCTGGTGCATTACATAGATTCCATTTGGGCTCAACATGCCAGTCGGTCCAGAAGCCGAACTGGCTTAAAGGTTCATCATTGAAGCTCGAACCAATGGATCTCTCTGGCACCACGATAATGGCCTGTTTAAGGCCCTGGTTTTGCAGTTTGTCCAGGGCGATAAACATCAATGCCCGGCTTTTACCGGAGGCGGGCGGTGATTTGATCAGCAGATACTGCTCTCCGCGCCGCTCATAGACACGCTCCTGCATAGGGCGCATGCCCAGCTCATTGGACTTGGTGGAGCTGCCGTTACCGGCGTAGGTAACCGATACGGAAGGAATGGTTCTTGTCATCTATCCACCTCATTGTTGTTACTTCCGATGTCATCCTCCGTTGTGCCATCTAATGGTTTGATAAGGCGGATGAAGCCAATCCAAAATAGACTAGGCACATCGTCAAGGCGATTATTTACTCTGTGACCGAACGCCTCAAAGCTAATAATATGCATTATGCGTAGTGGCCCCCAATAGCTCTGGACAAGAACAATTCGACCTCATCAGGTGAAATTACTGGCTGTAAAGCCTCAACTTTCTCTTGGTCTATAACTTCCGATGTGGCAATCGCCCTCCTCAATTCCTTATAAGCTATCCATTCAATATTCCATAAGGTAACTTTCTCTCCACTAACCAGCCTGCATATCGTTTCATCGTATTGAATCGTATTGTCGATAGGTAGGGTGGCTCGCTGAATCCATAATTCCATATGGCCGGTATTGGGAATCTTACTGAACCGAGCTTTTATTTTTTCAGCGACTGCGACTTTCTCCTTTGATGAACCCAAAAAACTCATCAGTCTGCTAAGAATGGCAGCGCAAATGGCGTAGCAGCGAGGGTTGCGATAGGCAATATCCACAACTATAGCAATCAAAGGCATCGGATTACTGATGGGATTTCTATTACTGAACATCATCTTGTGGAAATCGTTTAGAGCAACCACAAGGCTTCCTGCATTGGGAAACTGGTCCGCATGATCATGAATGATGAAAAGGCGCTTTTGCAGGCTTTTCTCAATGTGCTTTCGACTTATCCAGGCAAGCTTGTCAGATTTAATCGAGGAGCGGACAACATCACGGTTGACCTTGGTTTTTGTGGGGTTAAGCTTCAATCCCAAACCAATTGCCACCTCTGTGATAATTTTAATGATGCGTTCGCCATCTTGAGGGTTGTTGACAAAAACGCGGTAATCATCTCGATATCGGAGAATGCAGTAATCATCAATATTGCATGCTTTGATTTTCTCAGATAACTCCGTATCCGCGAGGCCAAGAACCATCTCGGCGATAAAATCCATCAAAACAGAGCCTTGCGGAATACCGTTAGTTTGCCCGTGACGCATATCCTGAATATGGGAATCAATAATATTGCCCAGCAGTGACTTATCAGTTCGTTTCCTCTTTGCTTCTGGTTTCGTATGTAAGGCCCATGCGATAGAGTGAGTATAGATGGCTCCGTAACAATCCGCGATATCGGTTTCAAGCAAATACTCATAATCCAACGACAACTCGATGGAGCGCTGCTCCACCGCGTGCCACCAATGGGATATCTGTTCAGCTTTGTCTTTCTGTTCTGAAAGAGACATCATAGGGAGGCTCAGGCACTGAATCTTGGTATTTGCCGAAAAGTTTTTAAAGCGTCTCAGAACCAACTGCCAGTTAGCATCTTCGGTAAGGCGATGAACAAGTGATACATACAATGCAGGGTGAATTAGCTGAAAGGGTCGCCAGGCGTACTTCCCGTCCTTGTTATTAAAGATGGTATAGTTCACATCATCGTAGTCGCGTGGCTTCGACGAAAGACAAGATAAGTTTTTCCCATCCAGTACCTTATGAACTTCATTAATCAATTTATCGAAGCGGATGTATGGCGGCAGGTCCAGACTGCAATAGCTCTCAGGTTTCATCAGAAACATCCGGGCTTCATCAGCAGTCAGATCCAGTATTGATCTGCGGGCAGCCTCCGGTGTTGTTGTTTCCGGCGCTTCGGGAGCACTCATGACCTCTCCCCTGCAACGCTGGCAAGCGCCGCTTTTAGAACCTGAAAGCAGACTTTAGCCGTGTGCTCATCCGGAGTGAATCCGGACAACATCTGCTGATACGGGTGGATGTAATTACGAAAATCACGGAGTCCATGACTGAACTTCTTCACATCTGGCTTTAGTAGGCCAACCTCGGACGCCGCATCAATAAACTGCGCCAGATTCCACTCGTATAACCGCTTTACGTCGCCATCAGCAGACTTCGGGCTGGACGTGGCCCGGTTGAAGCGTGCAGGCTCGTTTTGGGCCGCTCCAAGCAGAACTGCTTCCAGTACACTGCCGCACAGGAAAATCGTGGAAAGATATGCGCCTGCCCCCATCGCCGTTCTGGCTTCGTCGAGGCGGCTTTCTATGATCGGGACAGCTATCGCCTCAATGGGTAAATTTCGAATATTGGGTATCACAAACTCGTTATGCAGGAAATCATCGACTGTCTGGCTGACCGTCTCTGAGGTCTTTGATCTGCCAGACAGCCGGGCAACAATGGTTTGTGCTTTTTCGAGAATGGAGGCCTCTATATCTCGGCCGCCGAGAGTGCAGTCAGCTTCATAAGCTTCCAGCATCTCTCCGAGCACGGCGCCGACCAGGGCATCTGGCTCCTGCTCCCAGAACGCGCGCATCTTCTTGGCCTTGGACGTACCGTAGGTCTGGTACTGGAGACCGTGAATGTTAACCCGATGGCGTTTGAAGAACTCGCCGAATGTCGGATCGGAATAATCCAGGACATAGCCGCTTTGTATGCCAAGCAACCTTTCAAAGTAGCGCTTTTCTACGTCATTGAGGCTGCTCATGCTGTCCCTGCCTTCTTCGCCGGTGAAGTCATTTTGGTGTAGAGCTCAAACAGCTTCTCCAGCCGTTCGGTGTCATTCTTGAAGCGGCGGCCGATATAGATGCGTTCCAGGACCTCGTCGTTGCGCTGGTGGGCGGCGCGCAGGTTATCGGGCATGGTTTCTGGCTTATAGAGGTCAGCGATGGTGGCCGGGAAGTGGGCTTCACGGGCCAGCAGAATATCTTCAGAACAGCTGGTCAAGTCGGCCTTGTTCTTCTCGGTTAGGGTAGGGACCGGGAATGTGTTCCAGCCCAAGGTGTTGGAGTAACGGTATCGGGTTTCTAGCTTGCCGCAGACGGTGGCGATCCAGACCAAATGCAGGCGAGAGGCAATCAGGGCCATGTTCCAGAGCGGTGCATCGTAGAGAGCAAAGGCGTTGTCAGAAATAATAGAGCGGGCAGTAAGAAGCCCCACTGGCAAATAGGGGCGAGTTTCTGATGTGACCTTGGGGACGACAATAGAGTGAGAGGTGCTTCGGCCCTGAATTTGTCTGAAGCGGTGTGCTTTATTGGCGTACGCTTGTGTTGATGCCGCTTTGCTCGCCAATCGCATTGTACGAACCGCTTTGATGCGTTCCGCGATAAAACGGGATCTCTTAGCTTCTTCAATATCCGAATCTTCGATCCAAATACAATTTCTTACTATACCTTTAACAAGCTCTTGTGAGCCGACAAAATCGAAAATGAACTTGGATATAAATGGCTCACGAGAAATTGCATGACTGGATTCTGATGTACTCAAAAGCAAGTTGCCGCCATCTGATGGTTTATTGCCCCAGACCATGGCAGCCCTAGGGCTTGGCGTGCGTGTAATTGATTTTACGATTACGTTTGGCCCTGGCACCAGATAGGCGTTTATCTGCGCCACGTCTTTTACGACTGCGGCTCCGCTTTCGGACGTTGTAAATAATCGCCGAGCCTTGTGCTCATGGTTTGAGATCCCGACAATAGCGACGGTTACTCCGGCATTGTGGCTTGCGAGATTGGCCCATTTGAACGATGTGTGGGCAAATGTTATCTCTTGGCCTGAATCAAAGATAAGAGGCCATAATATAGGGACTTGTTCCCCTTGGCAGATTGAGTTGGTTGAAACGAAAGCGGCTGCGGATTTAGAGCTCTTGCTGTAATTAGCCGCTTTCATAAACCAGCCGGATACATAATCGAGAGACTTCCAGCTGCCTGTCAGTACACCAAAGATCGATTTAATATCACTTTTTTGTTCATCTGACTGAAAGGTAAATCCGCGATAAGGAGGGTTTCCACAGATATAGGTCTCGCCACCCTCATTCTCGAAATCAATTTCGGCTTGGTTGGCTTCTTCAAAGAGGTCATCGAGATGATGTTTCACGCCGGTTCCCGTCGGCGGGCAGATGCTTAACCAATCACGCCGCAGGGCATTGCCCTGGGTAATCCAGTTTTCCGCATCCAGTGGTAGAAATTCTTGCAAGGCTTCTTGTTGGCCGCGATAGCGTACATCGCACTGATATTCGGCAATGATAAGCGCCAGGCGGGCAATTTCAGCAGAGAAGTCTCGTAGTTCAATGCCACGAAAATTGGTCAGTGGGATCTCACTTTTGCGCCGCGGCTCACCTCGACGTTCGTTAATGGCGTTTTCGATATCGCGTATCTGCTTGTAAGCAATCACCAGGAAGTTGCCAGAGCCGCAAGCCGGGTCGAAGACGCGGATGCGCGCGATGCGGTTACGTAAGTTCAGCAGCTTGCGGCTGTTGTCCCCGGCTTGTTCCAGCTTCTCGCGCAGGTCGTCGAGAAATAGAGGGTTTAACACCTTGAGGATGTTGGGCACGCTGGTGTAGTGCATGCCTAGTGCGCCGCGCTCCTCATCGTCCGCCACAGCCTGGATCATGGAGCCGAAGATATCCGGGTTGATCTGAGTCCAGTCCAGGCTGCCGATATGTAGAAGGTAGGAGCGGGATATCTTGCTGAAACGCGGCACCTCCACGCTTCCGGAGAACAAGCCGCCATTCACATAGGGAAAGGCATTGGCCCAGCGTGGCAGTTTCACTTCCTCGCGTTGATCATGCGCTGTGTTCATGGCACGGAAGATTTCACCGATCACCTCATGGGTGTTGGTGGAGTCCCGTGCGCTCATTTTCGTGATTGTGTCGGTAAAGAGGTCGGTGCCGCTGAAAATGTCGGTATCCTCAGCAAAGAAACAGAAAATCAGCCGGGCCATGAAGTGGTTCATTTCATGGCGTTGGTCTTCGCTTCCCCAGTCGGGGTTGTCTTTAAGTAGTTCCACATAAAGCTTGTTCAGCCGACTGGTAGCGCGGATGTCGAAGGCGTTGTCGGAAATTTGCTTGACGGTGCTGATGCCGGCCAGGGGGAGAAAGAAGCCGAAGTGATCCGGAAAGTCCTGATAGGAACAGGCCACGGTGTCGCCGTTTTGCAGATCCTCGGCCTCGAAGTCCGTACCATCGGTGGCGAGAACAAATTTCGCCTTGGCCCGGCTGGTGGCCGGGCTGGTCTTCAGCGCCTCAAGTGTTTCGCTGACCGCACCGCTCTCGGCGACGGCGACATGGATGTTATTGGTCTGGAGAACGCCACCTATATCTGACTTATTCGTGCTACCAGTACGCAGGCGCTTGATGGTGGTCGCCTTGTTGCCAAAGGCTTCCAGGAAGGCGAACGGAAACTCAGCCGCATCAAAAGGCTGGAGTACCAGCTCTGATATGGCGGCTTCGATCTCTACTGCATTCATGAATCCCGCTGCCCCATAAGATAAATGTATTCCATCGATTTTATCGAATATATGACTTGGTCCAATTAAACCTCAGCCGGGTGGAGCGAGCAAAGTAGCGGAGCCATTGCTACGGTGGTCTGGTGAGAGGGCGTAACAATTCTCCATCTTCACTTTTGTGTCCCTGGGGTGAGACTTCAATGGAGCGCTTGCTCGCTGTTAATCTGGGTGTTTACCGAAAGTACTCTTTTCCCCGGACCTCCGACTCTTACAGGCCGGTTCCAGGCACAAAAATACCTCAATTGGTTCGGGTTGCGGTGAGGCCGGCTTGTGGGAGCTTAGACGCTCCCTGTGGGGAGTGTAGTTCTGTTAGCGCCACTGTCAATGTGTCCAGTGCGAAGGGGCGCTCAGGGGCAGTCTCCTGCCAACCTTTAATCTATTGCTTACCTGGACGTGGCGATCGGTTTCGTTGCTCGCGCCGTTCTTTGCTTCCTCCACCAAACCATCACCCCCGTCACACTCAACACAATCACCACCAACCCCAACACCGTCGCAACAACCCGATAACCCACCCCACCCACCGCCGCAATATGCAGGCTGGTCAGCCAGATCGTTACCGTATTCCCCGCCGCTTCCCCGGTGGGCAGGTAGTAGCCCAGCAGGGCTCCGTCCGTGGCGTCCACGTACACCCAGGTCTCCCCGAACCGCTCGTTTACGTCGCTGCTGGTGCGGGCCATCAGTTTGAGGGCGTTCTTGTGCGGGGTGTAGGCGAAGC
>CESC01094113.1_pt1 | contig 11724 bp, 9 predicted proteins | sample 531131 | NCBI WGS metagenome assembly CESC01 (sample SAMEA2621295, study PRJEB7988) | marine metagenome | biome: marine biome (ENVO:00000447); feature: mesopelagic zone (ENVO:00000213); material: "saline water (ENVO:00002010), including plankton (ENVO:xxxxxxxx)" | depth 800 m
AAATACTGTTACCTTCCCGCCGGGTGCTGACCAGTCCGGCCTGCGCCAGCACCTTCAGATGGTGGCTCATGCCAGACTGTTTAATACCAAATACTTCGCACAGTTCCATGACACCGAATGAACCCTGACCGAGCAATTTGAGAATGCTCAGACGCAGGTTGTCGCCGGCAGCTTTGGCTGCACGGGCAAACTGATCGGTGGCAATGGCGGTGGATTCTGTCATGGCGTGCAGTTTAGGCGGGTTTCTAATCTATATCAAATTATTTTGATATAGATTTTCCACTCGATAAGACGGATCTGACATCGATACTTCGTTCGCCGGAAGATCTCTGGCCCGGGTATCGCCATTTGTGCTGATTATTTGAAGAACAGCCAGATTGATCGCAGTCATTTTGCGAAAGATGTCCGGCAAAGAAACATTTATCCCATCATACTTTTTCAATACAGTGCTCAATAACGCGATATTAAGGAATGGATATGAACATCAAAGGGTGTTTTCGCTCAGCTTTGTTACCCCTGTGCAATCTGTTGAAGTCAGCGGCCCGGCCAGCGTCTTTATTGGCCGGTGCGATAGTGATCAGCGGCTGTGCCAGCGCACCGGCGCCAGTGGTCAGTAAACATGGTGATGGCGCAGTGGCACATTGTGAGTCCAGTAAGCTGAGCAAGAAGCTGTTGGACGTCGCCGCTAATGAGAATCTTCTGAGTGAAGGCGTCACGCTGGAAATTCTGACTCAGGGCATGACCGAAGACGATCGTTCTTCATTTGTTCATGATGATCTGACATTAAGTATTTTTTCGGTTAAGTATCAGCAGGTTATTGTCAAAGCGTCATCACTGGATGGGCTATGCTATGTCGCAGATCTGCCCTTTGTCAGCCGGATTCAACAACCCTCTGCGGGTGGTCCGCGCTGAGCGGAGACCTAAATAAGGAAACAATATGAAAAGCTTCAGAAGTCTGTTGGCCAGTGGTCTGATGACTGCGCTGCTGACGCCCGCTGCCCAGACAGCGAACGCCCGCGATTATTCGACGGAAAGCGCGAAAGGCAAAGTCGCTGTCAGCAGTCACCTGCTTGAACAGCTGGACAATTCTGCCCTCAGAACCCGCAGTGCCGGTGCGACAGAGGAAAGTGTGATGGCTGATCTGGTGCTGAACAGCACCACCGGGCTGGAACAGGCACTGACCGCGCTCGGCGTGAAAGTGCTGCTGATCTCTGATAAGTACCAGCGGGCTTCTGTGCGCCTGAGCAGTTCTGAACAGGCGGCTGCAGTAGCGGCGTTGCCTCAGGTAACACGGGTTAACGCGGAGTACGGTGCGGTGAAACGTGCCGGTAGTGTAACGTCCCGGGCTGCTGTGGCCATGAACGCACAACTGCTGTCGTCATTACCGGCGGGCCTGACCGGTGCGGGTGAGAAAGTCGGGATCCTCTCTGATTCGTTTGCCAACACACCGTCCGTTCGCGACAGTGGCACGACGCCCGCTTTGTGTCAGTCCGGTATTCTGAGAAACGCAATTAATCAGGATTCCGGTGACCTGCCGGATGAAATTGATCTGCGCTCAGATAACCTGGGTGGCTGTTCTCAGGGCACTGATGAAGGTGCTGCGATGGCAGAGCTGGTGCATGATATTGCCCCGGGTGCTGAGATCGCCTTTTCTTCTGTCGGTGGTTCACAGCTGGCGTTTGCCAATGCCATCGATGATCTGTGTGCACCTGAGTCGTCCGGCGGTGCCGGTGCCACCGTGGTGGTAGACGATATTATATTCTTCGCCCAGCTGCTGTATCAGAATGATATCGTCGCGCAGGCGGCAAGAGATTGTGTCGCCAGTGGTGTACCGTATTTTTCAGCGGCGGGTAACGAGGGCGATGCAGCGATCAGTGCAACCTATACCGATGTCAGCCCATCTGTCCGTAGTTCCGGGGCTTCTCTGGATGATGCCCATGCCTGGAGCACGAATGATCGGTACATGGCTGTCACCATTCCCAACGGCGAACAATTATCGGCGGTACTGCACTGGAATCAGCCGGCGGCAGAGGCCGATGTTGATCTCGATCTGTTTCTTCTGAACAGCGAAAGCGCTCTGTCTGACAGTACTGTCGTTACACTATCTGCTGAGGCTCAGGATGGTTCTTCAGGCAGCGCGCCACCGGTCGAAATCATTCAATACACGAATAACACCGGGTCATCTCAGACGCTGTATCTGGTCGTTGATCAATACAACAGCGACGATAATGTCACTTTCAACGCGCCGGTAACCACTATCCCTCAGTCCGGCTCTGAGCCTTTGGTTTTCCGCCTGTCCTTTTATCGCTCATCGTCTGCTATTACCTTCGAGTACCCGTTTAACGCCAGTACCATGTATGGCCACACCAATGCGCCAGGGGTCATGGCTGTTGCTGCTGTGCCCTGGTTTGATACGGAATCCTTTGATCCGGGCTTCTCGCCGACAGCGGAAACGGATCCTGAGAATTTTACCGCCCGTGGTGGTGAGGCACTGGAGCGCCAGTTTGACGACAACGGTAACTTCGTTAAAGAGACTTATCAGGCTCCGGCTTTAGCGGCTGTCGATGGCAACAACACCACGTTCTTTGGCAGTGATGTTGATCTGGGGAATGCGTTTTCTGAGCCAGATGGCTTTCCGAATTTCTTCGGAACATCGGCAGCGGCACCTAACGCAGCAGCGATCGCTGCGCTGTTGCTGGAAGCCGGAAGCGATGCAGTCACACCAGCTGTGCTGGCTGATATCATGACCTCTACGGCGACCGATATTATTGGTGCGCGCGCAGCCGCAGGCTGGGATGACGTCACCGGTGCGGGTCTGATAGATGGTCATGCGGCTTATCAGGAGCTGCTTGCCCGTGGCCTGGAAGATGATGGCAGCACGGATGGTGAAGAAGACAGTGGTGATGATTCTTCAGATGGAACGGTGGATGACAGCAATCAGGATGACACGCCAGACGTCTTCTCTGGCGGTGGAAGTGGCTCTGGTAGTTTCAGCCTGTGGCTGCTGCTGTTAACCCCAGTACTGGTGTTGTTGCGTCAGCGTAAACGCGCTTAATACTTGGTGTAATATTTGATAGATAGCAAATAGCAATCAGTCGGTTTTATTTAATTAATTTTATTAATTAATGACGTCATTCTATTCTGACTCTGTGATCTGAAACAAAGCAGCCACCCCGGCTGCTGCAGATTGGCTGGTGACAGAAGGTCGTCTTATGGCGGCAGTTGATGGCACTAGTCCCAGTCTGATTTTAAACAGAGCAGGAGAGCAGATATGAAAACAGTTAAAGCTATCGCAGGCAAAATAATCCGCTCCGGCAATACCCGCCCGGCTGTTCAGCCGGCAAACGCTGGTCCGGTCTGTAACTACGCTGACAATTACTACGGTGATCGCGTCTGCGTGCTGCCGGGTAAAGCAGGATAAGTAACGCGGACGGCAAAAATAAAAGCCGCGGTGTAAAAAACGCCGCGGCTTTTTTATTGCTCTCAAGGCTTTACTGCTGGAATCTGCGTTTCAGCTGATCAGCCCCATGGTTCGCGCCTGAGTCTGCAGTTCCTCACGGAAATGCGGGTGAGCAATACCGATCAGGGCTTTCGCCCGCTGGCTCAGAGATAAGCCCTTCAGATTTACGCAGCCGAATTCTGTGACCACGTAATGCGCATCCATACGGGTATCGGTCACCGTGCCGGTCAGACTGGGCACAATACGGCTGAGGCTTCCTTTTTTGGCGGTGGAATGCAGTGCGATGAAAGAGCGGCCACCGCGGGCGGCAAAGGCGCCGCGGACAAAATCGAGCTGACCGCCGGTGCCGGAGAACGGCGTCCCCTTAATGGTTTCAGCGTTGATCTGTCCGGTAATATCAACCTCAATGGCCGAATTTACTGACACCATCTGACTGTTTTCGCGGATCACGCTGGGGTTATTTACCCAGGACGCGGGATAACCGACGATGGAGGGGTTATCGTCCATAAAGTCGTACATAGCCTTATCCCCCAGCGCCAGTGTGTAGACATGTTTATGCTGCATCAGACGTTTTTTACGGCCGTTGATTACCCCTTTGGCGATCAGGCTGACCATGGAAGGGCAGAAGAGTTCGGAGTGCAGGCCGAGGTTGTTGTGATTTTCCAGCAGCTTCAGCACTGCCGCCGGTACACCACCAACCCCCATCTGCAGGGTGTCACCATCCTCTATATATTCCGCTACCTGACGGGCAATGGCCCAGTCGGTTTCGGAGGCTTCTGCCTCGGCTAATTCTCCTAAGGGGGCGTCGTGTTCGATCAGTGCATCGATTTCAGAAATATGCACAGAACATTCACCAAAGGTGCGCGGCATGTGTTTATTGACTTCAACAATCACACGCTTGGCCTTGCGGATCACAGAGGCGCCGTAATCGGCGTTGGTGCCGAGGCTGAAATAACCGTGACGGTCCATGGGTGACACCGTCACCATAAAGCAGTCCGGTTCAATCTGTTCGGTCAGCAGGCGACCCACATGGTGAAAGGCGGCCGGGACAAATTCCACCCAGCGTTTATTGCTGAGAGCATTGATGGCTTTACGATCATGGCCACTGAGAAACAGGCAGCGGGGGGTAAATCTGCCGCTCAGCTCTTCCGTCAGTAAGTGCTCACCGAAGGCTTCGCTGCCGTGCATATAATAGATATTAAAGGGCGGTAGCCTGTCATCGCGGAAGCCTCTTGCCAGTGCCTGAATCAGCGCCGGTGGCATGGCCATACTCATGCCCAGAATCAGATTATTGATATCGATAATCTGCTCCACTGCCTGATCAGCGGAAATGCACTTGCGCTGGTATTCCTCTTGCCAATACATAACGTCTCCCTGTTATCTCGCCCGGTTGTGGTTCATGAGCATTCTGCCAGTAACGAACGGACATAGGGAAGCGCATGCTGATAACGGATTGCCGCCGAGCGGCGGATATGAGATGTGGCTGGTCATGGACAGAAGCTGACCCTTCTGTCCGTGTTGGTTACGCTCAGAAACGTGTTTACGGGGGTGGGTTACAGTACAGACGGAAAAGCGGGTTTTACTGAATGATTGTTCCTTTAATGTGTTCAAACCGTCAATTAACTACGCACTCTGAATGCCTGAAAGGTAAATACAGAGTATTTATACCCTGTAATCGTAGGGTTATTACTATATCTGGCCGTTTAAAACCCCTGTTATTGTCACCTATGTCATCACCCGGGTTGTTTATTTTTCACTCACACGTTGAACTCTTGTGGGGCTTTGCTACCTTTTAACCATCAGTCTGCAAAGGCGCAGACTTTCCCGAATTACATGATCAACGCCGATCACTCAGAAGAGCGGCGTGGTCATGTCTTACTGTTGTGTCATCCCTGCCTGTTAAGCCTGCTGGCATCTCTGAGTGATCCTGAACCCGAGCTCAGGAGATGACTATGAAGGTTCTTACAACACTTATCCTGTTACTGGTGTGCCTGTTTGGCGGAACCAATCTGGTGTTCGCCATGAACGACGCCGAAGCCATCAATATTTCCGGCAGTCAGCGCATGCTGTCCCAGCGCATGATGAAGAGCTATCTGATGATTGGTGCCGATATCAAAACCGATCAGGCGCAGAAGCAGCTGGATGACAGTGCCGGCCACTTTGAAGAGCGCCTGGCAGCGCTGGTGGATTATGCGCCGACCAAAGAAATTACCCGTCGTCTGACGCGGGTGCAGAATATCTGGTATCAGCATCGACTGCGTATGCTCAGTACCCCATCCCGTGAGGGCATTGAAGGCTTTATGGCTGAAAACCGCGATCTGCTGAAAGCCTGTAACGATGTGGTGGTCGCCATCGCTGAGTATGCCAATGTGCCAAGTGCTGAGCTGGTGAATATCTCCGGTCGCCAGCGCATGTTGTCGCAGCGTATCGCCAAAGCCTACGTAGCTATGTATTGGCGCGTGGACACTGAAACTGCGCACAAAGAATTTCAGCAGTCGATTGCGTTGTTCGACGAATCATTGCAGAAGTTAAGTGCGTCCGATATCAACACCAGTGAAGTCGTTGATGCGCTGTCGAAAGTCAGTTCACAGTGGCATTTCTCGCAGAACGGTTTCCGTCTGGAAGAGAACGGACGTTATGTTCCGACGGTGATCGCTGTCACCACAGAGTCGATTCTGTGGAAAATGAACGACATCACCAAAATGTACGAAGAAATCATGTCAGACCGCACCCTGGCCAGCCTGTAGTAATCGAGCAGAAAGACTCGAGCCTGTAATGGCCAGCACTTGCCTGAAAAGGATTCGGCGAGCGCTGGCTGATCTGTTGTCGTGTTGATTTGGCAGCCAGCTGTACAGGCTGCCGTTTTTTTAGATAATTTTGTTAATAACCTGACTTTTCTGTCCTGTCGCAGATCCCACAATTCTTCCGATGAAAATTTATAAGTCTTTGATTTTAAAGTCTTTATGAAATGGAATGCATCCTGCTGATACTTATATCTGACTGAACCAACAGGAGAGCAGGTATGGTGTCGCAGCAGTTCCGCTGGAGTTCTGAATACGAAACCGGTATCGATGTGATCGATAAGCAGCATCAGCGCATCTTCGACTACCTGGTCGAAGTGGATCACGCGATCAAAGAAAACAATACGGGGGCGATTCAGGCGGTTGTTCACGCCCTGATCGACTACTCGATATCCCACAATGCCTTTGAAGAAACCCTGATGGAACGCGGACGCTATCCGGTGCTGGATGCCCACGCTCAGGTGCACGAAGCGTTTAAGCGGCGGGCGCTCAGTTATGACAAACGACTCAAGCAAGGTGAAGAGCCTGTGCGGGTGGCACGGGAAGTACGCTCTGATATTGGTCTTTGGCTGACCAATCACATCCAGAGAGATGATAAAGACTACATTCCTTTTGTACGCCGTGCGATCGAGGGCAGTTTCGTCAGTCGCATGGTGCAGAGATTTTTCTGATCCAAGCGCGTTGTAATTCCGTATGTCTGACATATACTGGCAATTTGTACAGTATATGTCAGAGCTGCCATGCGTCTGTTTATTGCCGAAAAACCCAGTCTTGGCCGTGCTATCGCCGCGGTTCTTCCCAAACCACACAGCAAAGGTGACGGCTTTATCCGCGCTGCCAATGGCGATGTGGTGAGCTGGTGTATCGGGCATTTGCTGGAACAGGCAGAGCCTGAGGCGTACAACCCGTCGTATAAATCCTGGCGGCTGGATGTACTGCCGATCATTCCTGATGAGTGGCAGCTGCAGCCGAAAGCGAAAACCCGCAAACAGCTCAGCGTACTGCGCAAATTGGTAAAAGAAGCCGATCAGCTGGTCCATGCCGGTGACCCGGATCGCGAAGGTCAGCTGCTGGTCGATGAAGTTATCGCCTATTTAAAAGTCCCGGCTGCCAAGCGTAATCAGACTCAGCGTCTGCTGATCAGCGATCTTAATCCGCAGGCGGTCAGCCGGGCGTTACAGCAGCTGAAAGCCAACAGTGAATTTATTCCGCTGTCGGTGTCGGCGCTGGCCCGTTCGCGGGCGGACTGGCTGTACGGTATTAATTTAACCCGTGCCTGTACCATTAAGGGCCGGCAGGGTGGATTAACCTCGGTGTTGTCGGTGGGACGTGTGCAGACACCGGTATTAGGGCTGGTGGTGCGCCGCGATAATGAGATCGCCGATTTTATCAGCCGTCTGTTTTATGAAGTGCGAGCGGCTGTTCATCTGTCTGCTGAAAGCCCGCTGGCGTTTTACGCGAAGTGGCAGCCGAGCGAGGCCTGTGCCGCCCATCAGGATGAAGACGGTCGGGTATTAAATCCCAAACTGGCAGAAAACGTGGCCGGGCGTATCCGCCAGCAGCCCGCCCAGGTGGACGACGTTGAGCGCAAACAGAAGCAGCAGAATGCACCGCTGCCGTACAACCTTTCCAGCCTGCAGATTGAAGCCGGTAAAGCTTTTGGCCTAAGTGCTAAACAGGTGCTGGATGCCTGTCAGAATCTTTACGAAAAACATCAGCTGATTACTTATCCGCGTTCTGATTGCCGCTATCTGCCCAACGATCATTACAGCCGTCGTCAGCAGGTGGTGAATGCCATTGGCAATAACGACGAAAAATTGAGCGGTGTAATTACCTCGGCGGATTTATCCCTGCGCAGTAAAGCCTGGAACGACAGTAAGGTTGAAGCGCACCACGCGATAATCCCCACAGAAAAAGGCAGCGGTTTCAGCAGCCTCAGTCTCACCGAAAAACAACTGTACGGCATGATTGCCCGCCAGTATCTGCTGCAGTTTTATCCACCCTTTATATATGCCGATAGCAAAGTGACGCTGACCATTGCTGGAGGCGTATTTACCGCCAGTGAACGTGAAGTTATACAGCCTGGGTGGAAGCAGGCATTGGTAAAAAGTGCGAGAAATGATGGGGGGGCGGGTGAGAGGGAAGCAGATGACGGTAAAAAGCTGCCTGTATTAAACAAGGGCCAGACTCTGTGGAGTGGCGAGCCTGAAATTGATGAAAAACACACCCAGCCACCGGCGCCTTTTACTGATGCAACCTTGCTGGCGGCGATGACGGGTATCAACCGCTTCGTCAAAAATAATGAGCTGAAAAAGGTGCTGAAAGATACCGATGGCCTGGGTACCGAAGCCACCCGGGCGAGCATTATCGAGCTGTTATTTAAACGCCGGTTTCTGCACCGGGAAGGTAAAAATATCCGCGCCACCGATCTCGGCAAAGCCTTTATAAAATCCCTGCCGGAAGAAACCAGCGTGCCGGATATGACGGCGCACTGGGAAAGGCAACTGAACGACATCAGTGAGCGGGCACTGAAATATGATGATTTTATGCAGCCCATGCTGACATCCCTGCACGGACTGGTGAATACCACCAGTCAGCTGGATACTCAGGCCTTCCATGGCATTAATACCCCGGCACCTTCGTTCCGCCGCAAACGGTCGTCAGGATCAGGTGCCAGATCAGCCACTAAAACCGCAACAAAGACAGGCAGCAAGACAACCCGCAAAACAGCCCGCAAAACCAGTGCGAAAAGCCGCAGCCGTAAACCGGCCAGTGCTTAAGCTGCGTTTTATTTCAGTGTATCAGTGCGTTGTTACTCTGCCGCTAACAGTGAAAAGGGTTGTGATACCGACGGTAGTTTACGGTCCATTCCCCCGGATAAATGGTCTGCCTGTAACACCAGCTGCAGAGGTTCTTTGCTTTGCATTAATGCCTTTTGCCAGCGCTGCAGATCGCTTTTATTGACCATCACCAGACTGACCCGGGTCGCATCGCCGGATTCCAGACCATACTCGCCGAAAAACGCATACACAGGGCCAATGGACATAGGCCGCGCCGAAGTATCGATCAGTGGTAAGGCGCTCCCGCTTTGCACGTCTGAGCTTGCATAGACCTGAGCATGCAGACGCGCCTGAGAGACTGTTCCGGCTGAGATATTGCGCACTGTCGCGCGGATATCCGGGTAGAAATTACCTCTGTCATCCTGCGTCCAGTTAAAACGGATATCCGAAATCTGCAGCTTGTCGTTATTCAGAGCGATATTCTGCCCGGCAGTAAACGCCTGGCGTAATGCCTGTTCCGACGGTAGCACAACATCGGCCGGAGCCCGGCGGTAATCCGTGGTATCCAGTCCGGAATGCACGTCCAGTCCGGCGAAGGTCGTTTCACTGTGGCCATGCTGGTGTTGTTCACCAACCACTGCCGCACTGTCCACTTTTAAAATCAGCTGACGTTGTTTGGCGTTGAGAATATCCGCCGAAACCCACCAACCACTGTGGGGAATTTCAATATCGATCTGCATCCGGCGGCTGTCGCCCGGCTGCAACGGCTGATTGCGGAACAGTACGTGAAAAGCATCGCTGGCTTCACTGTCGACCACCGGCGTTGCCCGCCCCGGAATATACAGACGCGCGCCCAGTTCCGCGTTGGCGATGGGCTGATCGGATGTATTGGTCAGGGTAACCCGCAGATCCGGCAGATGTTGTCCCTGTTCATTGGCCGGGTAGGTGAGGGAAATATCGCTGATTTTAAGTCCATGACCGTCAATGCCGACGGATTGCCCTGCTTCCATGGCCTGGCGCCAGTCCTGATCCGCCTGTTCTGTGTGCTGGTTACCTTGTTGGTGCTCTGGCTGGTGTTCGTGCTGATGCTGATCGTGGCTTTCCTGATTGTGAACATCGTTATGCGCATCTGCCGCCATAGCAGTCTGAGCAAATGCCGGGGCGATGGCCAATGGGGCAATAGTAAGAGGGGCAATGGTCAGGGCAACAGCCAGGCACAGGGTTCGTGGCAACGTGTTGAAGGTGGAGCGGGTGTCAGAGGTCATAGCATGCGGGTCCTGGCAGTCTCGTCCGGATGTCGGGCGATTGGGAGGGCGCAGCTTACTGGCGGAATGTTAAATTTTTCTGAATCCCGCTGACATGCTTTAACAGCTATATGTCAGGAGCGTTCAGTAATCAGCAGGCGCAGGGCCATGGCAATAAAGACACCTCCGGCAATGCGCTGCAGCCACAACGAATGACGCGGGCTGGCAAACAGGCGGTTTTTAACCGCCGCGGCAAACAGGCTGAACAGTGAGAACAGAACCAGCGACACCAGAATAAAAATTCCACCCAGCATCATCATCTGTAAGCCCGGATGGCCATTGGCAGGCACCGTGAACTGCGGCAGCAGGGCGAGGAAAAACAACGACACTTTGGGGTTGGTGATATTCATCAGAATGCCGCGACGGTATAGAGCGAAAGCCGCCGGTGCATCGGTTTGGTGTGCAGCAGCGTGCCCCCTGTCTGTTGTCTGACCGGGTTCAGCGGAACTGCGTAATGCCTGCCATGCCAGATACAGCAAATACGCAGCCCCGGCGGTTTTCAGCAGGGTAAATGCCAGTTGCGAGGTCTGAAATATAACGGCGATACCAGAGGCGACCAGCCCGGTGTGAAAAATCAGCCCGGTGCATAAGCCCAGAGTAATCAACACGCCTTTGCGCGCGCCGTACAAAGCTGACTGGGTGACCACAAACAGATTATCCGGCCCGGGCGCCAGTGCCAGTAAGACCGATGCGGTGATAAAAGCCAGTATCTGTTCTGCAGGTATCAACCGGCGTCTTCCTCTGTCGTTTGTGTGGCGACAGTATCGTCAGCATCCGCTGGTGCGGCAAGCATGGTAATAACTTCCTGTTCCAGACGCAGGTAATCACCACTTTGCCAGGCGGCATAATTCAGGTTTTTTAATTTACCGGTCAGGCGCGTATAAAAATCGCGCAACGCGGATTTGCCGCCGTCCGTTTCTGCCGGGTGATCGGCCGGCGTATGTTGAATGACCTGCTCAACCAGCTTCAGCAGCGCCTGCTGACGTTCCATCGGTACCGATACATCAACGGCGTCGAAGGCATCCTGTTGCAGATACACCATATCCAGTAACTGTGCTTTCTGACTGACAATAAAGTCGCTGGCGGTAACCCCTTCCTCTCCGGTGACCTGCATCATGCGGTTAATTTCTTCGCCTTTTTCCAGCAGTTCACGCAAGGCTTTCACCCGGTTTACCCAATTACTGTCGAGGTTTTTACTGAACCAGTCTGCCAGTTGGGGAAAATAACGTGACCAGGAAATCAACGGATCTACCGCCGGATAAAAACGCTTGTAAGCACGCTCTGACGACAGCCCCAGAAATGTTTTTACCGTGCTCAGCGTTGACTGGGTAACCGGCTCTTCGAAGTTCCCCCCGGCCGGTGACACGGTACCTATCATG
>CESC01091800.1_pt1 | contig 11676 bp, 7 predicted proteins | sample 531131 | NCBI WGS metagenome assembly CESC01 (sample SAMEA2621295, study PRJEB7988) | marine metagenome | biome: marine biome (ENVO:00000447); feature: mesopelagic zone (ENVO:00000213); material: "saline water (ENVO:00002010), including plankton (ENVO:xxxxxxxx)" | depth 800 m
ATAATAATCCATTTTGGTGGGCGATTGTGACAATGACGACTTTTGGATATGGTGATTTCTATCCGGAAACACCGGGAGGCCATGTTTGTCATCCCTGTTTTAATCATTGGAATATGGAAAGTATCGATACGTGAAATCACTCATTCATGATTTGAAAGAATATGCCCGAGAGGATTTTCCTGTCCCGGAAATTTCTGCATTTTTATCTCAATACAAATTGCCCCAGGTGACACTGGCTGATTATGTAAAATTCAAAACAGATAAATATGCCCGTCACCTGGTCCATAAAGATGAAGACTTTGAAATATTAATTGTTTGCTGGCAGCCAGGGCAAAAAGCACCCATCCATGGCCATGAAGGTGAAAAATGCTGGATGCGTGTAGAATCGGGGGCGTTGCAAGTGTGCAATTACCAATTGGATTCTATTGAACCTTTGGCGCTTACAATGACAGACTTAGTCCAAGGGGAAAGAGGTTATTTGGATGGTCCGGCTGAAATTCATTCCGTAGAAAATATTTTTGATCAGCCCGCAGTCAGCCTACATATTTACGCCAAACCATTTTCCGAGTGTGATATTTATTGTCTTGATGTGGGGCGGATTGAGCGGGTGGCGCTGGTATACGACAGTATTAATAAAGAACTCTGTTAAGAACATAAGAATCTCAATATTTTTTAATTTTTTTGGGAAAATTTCCCCTATTCCAACTGTATGTATATTTAAATTACCGCAATGCGTCTGTGGATAAGAACATTGATTCGTAACAGTTTTTTTCAGGTTGGCGCCGGGATTTTAATCACAATGATGATCGGCGGCGTTGTTTTGCAATGGTTAGAACCTGGAGAAATTTCAAAGGATAATAATCCATTTTGGTGGGCGATTGTGACCATGACGACCGTTGGATATGGCGATTTCTCGCCGGAAACACCGGGAGGTCGTGTTTTTGCAGTACTCATTATGTTTATTGGTATTTCTTTGGTTTCACTACTCACAGCCACCATTTCATCCATATTTGTCGCTCAAAAAATTCGGGAGGGTAAAGGTTTGGAAAAGTTAAATTTAACCGATCATTTGATCCTATGCGGTTGGAACCCCAATGGAGAAAGACTACTGAACTCCATACAGAAATTAAGCAAGGGAGAAAAAAAGGATGTCGTTCTTATTAATGAATTGAATGAAGAAGAAATTTCAAAACTAAAAAACCGATTTAATACTTTGAAAATTCACTTTATTTCTGGTGATTTTACTCAGGAAGAGATATTAGAAAAAGCCAGCATTAATGATGTTGACACCGTCATCGTTATCCCCAATACAACCGGTTCAGAAGTGGCGACTTATGATGAAAAAACAATTTTTGCCACACTCACCATTAAAAGTATTAATCCAGTCATTCGTGTTGTTGCCGTTTTGCTGGATCGGGAAAACTTAACCCATATTAAAAGGGCAAATGCAGATGAAGTAGTTGTGGGTGATGATTTTAGTGCCCATATAATTGCCTCCCATGTAACAGACCCCGGTATTCCCCAAATTGCCAATAAACTCATGGATAGTAACTCTGCTTTCCGGTTTAAACGGGTAGCTATTCCTTCCGATTATTTTGGACAATCCTATGATGATCTTTTTAATCACTTTCGCCAAAAGGATGGTTCTGTATTAATTGGTGTTTATTCCGAAGATGAAAACCTGGGGATAGGTGCTATTTTATCATCAGATGCATCCGCTTTGGATGCGTTTATAGAGAAAAAATTGAAAGAGGGAGGGGTTTCTCTTAATGAAGAAAGTAAAATCAATGTTGTGGTAAATCCAAGGAATGGCTACACCCTTAGCAAAGGTGAACGAGCCATTATCATTCCATGAGGGTATTATGAATAATGAACGATTAAAAAAATTCCAAATATTTGCCGATCTTACTGATAATGAATTGAGTCAATTCCATGATTCCCTCAAGAAAGTCGAAATGGATAAGGGCCAACAATTTATTACTGAAGGCGATGAGGGTGATTGTGTATATCTCCTCTTAGATGGTATCGTAGAAATTAACCAGGCGTTGACTCTATCCATGAATAAGGGTGGGTTGGATAATCGGGAAAAGGCGATATTGAAGTTGTCCAGTGATATTAATCCGCAATTTGGTGAAATGTCCATGTTTAATGATGGAGACCGGCGTACCGCTAACGTTCGCGCTGAAACACCCTGCACATTAGCGCGATTGGACAAATCTGATTTATTCCAGATTTGCGATGAAAATTCTGCTATCGGATTTAAGGTCATGCGCAATTTGGGCAGAATCATTTCCGGCAACTTGGTAAAAGCAAACCAAAACGTATTGAAACTAACCACCGCATTTAGTTTAATTCTAGAAAGGTAGTCTATTGTCAGGATTTGAAAATGCCAAATCCACCACTGATAGATTTTTATGACCACGCCACAGCTCGATAAATCATATAATTGGGAAAAACTTGAAGACCGGTGGTATCAACACTGGATGGATCAAGGCTATTTCCACGCAGATGAGCATTCTAAAAAAGAGCCCTATTCAATTGTAATCCCTCCTCCAAATGTAACGGGAATGCTCACTATGGGACATGTCTTGAATAATACAATCCAGGATGTATTAATTCGAAAAGCACGAATGGAAGGGAAAAATGCTTGTTGGATCCCAGGGACAGACCATGCCTCCATTGCAACAGAATCAAAAGTAGTTAGCATGCTTGAGGAACAAGGGATTTCCAAAGATGATCTTTCCAGAGACGCGTTTATGGACCATGCATGGGCGTGGAAAGAAAAGTACGGCGGTATCATTATCAATCAATTGAAAAAATTAGGGTGCTCTTGCGATTGGGATCGGGAACGCTTTACCATGGATGAAGGATACTCCAAAGCTGTATTGAATGCTTTTGTTAAATTATATGAAAAAGGACTTATTTACCGCGGCCATCGTTTGGTGAACTGGTGCCCGGTTTCAAAATCAGCTATCAGTGACGAAGAAGTTATTCATAAGGAAAAGAATGGAAAACTATGGCATTTCCGATATCCCATCACGGGCACGGATGATTATTTGGTGGTAGCCACCACCCGCCCAGAAACCATGCTGGGAGATACGGCAGTTGCTGTTCATCCCGATGATGAACGATATCAATCATTAATTGGGAAAACAGTAACTTTGCCCTTAATTGGTAGAGAAATCCCTATTATCGCTGATACCTATGTGGATCCGGAATTTGGGACGGGATGTGTCAAAGTTACGCCGGCCCACGATCCAAATGATTTTGCAATGGGAGAACGTCACAACTTAGACTTTATCAATATAATGAACGATGATGCTTCTTTGAATTCGAAAGTTCCGAAGCAATACCAGAATTGTTCCCGTGAAGAGGGGCGAAAGGCAGTAGTCCAAGACCTGGATTCAGAAGGATTGTTAGATAAAGTCGAAGATTATACGAATAACATCGGATTTTCCGAACGGGGAAATGTTCCCATCGAATTCTATATGTCTGAACAGTGGTACTTAAAAATGGATGCATTGTCGAAACCGGCTTTAGATGCAGTGAATTCAGGCAAAATTAAGTTTCACCCAGCTCATTGGACCAAGACTTACAATCACTGGATGGAAAATATTAAAGATTGGTGTATCAGTCGCCAACTTAGGTGGGGGCATCAAATACCGGTTTGGTACCATAATGACGATTCAAAAAAACTGCATGTTTCTTTAGATGGACCGGAAGACCCTGAAAATTGGACGCAAGATGAAGATGTTCTGGATACATGGGCTTCATCCTGGATCTGGCCTTTTGCAGTTCACACATGGCCGGAGGAGGATCAAAACTTAAAAACATTTTTTCCCACAGATGCATTGGTTACAGGCCCGGATATTATTTTCTTTTGGGTGGCCAGAATGATTATGTCGGGATACGAATTTTTGGATGATATCCCATTTAAAGATGTCTATTTCACATCAATATTGAGAGATGAAACGGGGAAAAAATTCAGTAAATCCTTAGGAAATTCTCCCGATCCATTTGATTTATTTAATGAATACGGTACGGATGCAGTACGTTTCGGTACCATGCTCATGGCGCCTCAAGGGTTGGATGTTCTCTTTTCAAAATCCCGTCTTGAGGTTGGCCGAAACTTCATGAATAAATTATGGAACGCCTCCCGTTTTATTCAAATGAACCTTGAGGATGGAAAGCTTCCGAAAATAGATTTAGACTCGGTAGAATTAGATATGCCAGAACGTTGGATACTTAGCCAATTAAATCAAACAGCCATGAAGGTTAATCGTCAATTAGATAGGTTCCATTTCAATGAAGCGGCGAAAGCGATTTATGAATTTACCTGGAGTGATTTTTGTGATTGGTATATTGAAATTGCCAAAACGCGTTTTTATGGAGATAATCCTGAAAAGGCAAATATATCACGGGCAGTTGCCGTTCATGTCATCCAGGGAATTTTAAAGTTACTCCATCCTTATTCACCATTTATTACAGAAGAATTATGGGCTGAATTTCGAAGTGATGATGATTCAGATTTAATAATATCGCCCTGGCTCAAAGGAGATCCGTCTATGGAGGACAATACTGCCGACACTACCATGGATCTACTGAAAGACATTGTGACCGCCGTACGTACTATTCGAAGCAGGATGAATGTACCGCCAGGGAAAAAAGCAGATTTGGTCATTCGGAATGTTAATGGGCACCGATCAAAAATTGAATCATTTGATGAAATTATTAAAACACTCGGTCGCATTGAAGCGATTACAATGGGTCAAAACCTAGAAAAACCGGAACAATCTGCTACGGCTGTGGTCCAAAAAATGGAGCTATTTGTTCCACTGAAAGGATTAATAGATTTAGATAAGGAAAATGCCCGCCTTTCGAAGCGTTTGATTGAGTTAAAAGGGCATCTTCAAGGTATTGAGAAAAAACTATCGAATGATAATTTTGTCAACCGCGCACCGGAAAATGTGGTTGAACATGAAAAGAAAAAAATGCAGGATATGACTGCAGAATATGAACTCGTAAAAGCAAACCTGGACATGCTGCTATGAAAAAACAAATCGGATTTATAATATTATTTTCCCTCATAACGGGTCAATCAAATCATGCCACCATGACCCTCTACAAAGATGGGTTTGCCCTGATAAAGCAGCCCGTAGGATGGAATGTTCAAGATGGTGAATCCACCATTTCCTGGGATAGGCTTCCGGGAGGAATCATCAAAGATTCACCATTTCTAACCCTTGATAATGCCACGGTAAAAACGCAGCGGTATAATCAAGATGTATTTCATTTTTCTGATCATCTCTATCATTATTTAGGCAAAACCATTGATGTAGAGTTTATCAATGGAAATTCCCTCACAGGCACCCTAGTTGAGCTCAGCGGCAATATTATTACCATTACGCGGAAACGATCTGTTATTTCCTTTAATCGGGATCGTGTTGATTATATCACAACACCGGGGAAGCTTGAAAATATTTTGTTTAAACCATCTCTTACATGGAATGTATTTAAAAAGAAAATGGGCCCGGCCCGGGGGAGTTTGATTTATTTATCTAAGGGATTTGACTGGGATGCCATTTATCGTCTCATCTTAAATGAATCGGGAAATGGTGCAGAATTCATTGCTGAAGCCTATATTAAAAATAACAGTAATTTGGATTTCTCAAACCTTACGCTTCAACTTGTGGAGGGAAATCTAAAACAAAATGGCGCTGTCCATAGACCAGCGGTCATGTACAAAACGATGGTTCCCCAGGCTGAGGCGGGACCAATAGAAGAACAATTGGGGGATTATCATATATATTATCTAAGTGGGAAAATGGGGCTCAATGGAGAAGAAAGCATTACCACGCGTTTATATGCACCCAAAACAGTATCATTTCAGAAAACATATTTATTTGAGAATGACGAACGGAATCAGCGTGAAGAACCGTTGGCTATAGAGTATCAAATTGCCAATACAGAAGATAATAATTTGGGTGTTCCTCTACCTCAAGGAAAAATTCAACTATACCAGTCAAGTACGAATGATGCTGTTGAATTTGTAGGTGAAGATGAAATTCGCCAAGTACCCAAAGGGGCTACAGCCACCATTATTTCTGGACGTGCGTTTGATGTAGTAGGCAAACGAACAGTATTAAATTATGATCGCCAGCAGAAAAGTGAAGAAGGGTCTATTAGTATTGAAGTAACGAATACATTAAATACCAAAATCAAGGTGCGCCTTGTTGAACATATTTACGGGGATTGGGTTGTTCGAGAGGCATCCGCCAATTACCGCAAGAAGGATGCCTCCACCATCCACTTTCCACTCACTATTCCTGCCAATGGATCTCAGACTGTGACTTATACTTACCGTAAGGAGTGGAATTGATCCGTTGTGCCTGAAAAGGCTTTAACTCTCTCTACATCCCTCCAAGCTATAAAAGGTGTGGGCCCGGCCCGTGCGGAAGCTTTATCCACAATCGGTATTCATACAGTTTCCGATCTTCTCTATTATTATCCCCGAAAGCATTTAGATCGAACCACCGTCACACCCATCTCCAAACTAAAAAGAGATCAGGAAGCGACTGTCATCGGCAAGGTTGAAGCGGCGGATTTACGTCGTGGGAAACGTCGCCAATACTTTCAGGCTATTTTGTCCGATGGCAAAGGCATGATGAGTCTCACCTGGTTCAATGGCGCGAGGTATATCAAAAAAGCGATCAAGGTGGGGGATCGACTGGCTGTAAGTGGAAAAGTGGAATTTTATAATGGTTTTCAGATTGTCCACCCAGAATATGATAAACTGAAAGACGATGAAGATCCGGTCAATTCCGGTTTGGTAATCCCCCTCTATTCCATCTCCGCTGAATTGAAAAATACACGTTTAGACAGTCGCGGTCTTCGGCGCCTCATCAAAACCATCTCCGACTCACTGAAAGAATTTCCCGACTATTTTTCACCTGAGTTCCGGAAGTCCAATGGTTTGGCTCTTCTCAACAACGCTCTTCGGAATATCCATTTTGCTGAATCTGAAAATGTGCTGAATGAGGCAGTTCACCGTTTAAAATTTGACGAACACTTTTTTCTCCAAATGCTTATGGCATTACGGAAATCCTCTCTCCAGAAAACGGGGACGAAAGCATTAAACAAAATCGGTCCCCAGGTAAAACTCATTTCTGACAGTTTGGATTTTGAACTGACCAATGCCCAGAAAAAAGTGATCAAAGAAATCAAGGATGATATGGCTCGACCTTTTTCCATGAACCGCCTGTTGCAGGGAGATGTAGGATCGGGGAAGACGATTATATCTATTCTGGCGGCGGCCATTGCGGTAGCCAACGATGTGCAAGTAGCCGTCATGGCACCCACAGAAATATTGGCTCATCAGCACTTAGCATCATTCAAGAAACATGCCGAAACGGCCCACATGACCTGCGCCATTTTGGTTGGAGGTACACCGGCCAAAGAAAGACGTGCAATCCTCGATGGCTTAGCCGAAGGGCGGATCGATATTATTATCGGCACCCACGCCCTCATTCAAAAAGATGTAAAATTCAAGGAGCTGGGATTAGCCATTGTGGATGAACAGCACCGATTTGGTGTTCTCCAACGAGGAGATCTTACATCCAAAGGGCTGAATCCTCATGTGTTGGCCATGACCGCCACGCCCATCCCCCGCACATTGGCCATCACCTACCACGGTGATATGGATTTATCCATTATTGATGAAATGCCGAAAAACCGCATTCCGGTGGTGACCAAAGTGGTGGATGAGGTGCGGCTGAAAAAAGTATACGATTTTATGAAGGTCGAAGTGGCCGCTGGCCGCCAATGCATGGTGGTGTACCCCTTGGTGGAAGAAACGGAAAAATCGGACTTAGCGGCGGCGGTAGAAATGCACAAGAATCTTTCAGAAAAAATATTCCCGAAATTAAAAGTGGGACTCATACATGGGCGAATGAAAAAAGATGAGAAAGATGGCGTCATGGATGCATACGCCCGGAATGAAATTCACATACTGATTTCTACCACAGTGATCGAAGTGGGGATCGACATTCCTAATGCCACGGTCATGCTGATTGAACACGCCGACCGCTTTGGTCTTACCCAACTTCACCAACTTCGAGGGCGTGTGGGGCGAGGGAGTGAAAAAAGTTACTGCATTCTCGTCCGCCGGAATTTCACGGACAATTCGAAAAAACGCCTGAGAATCATGGAATCCACCAATGACGGTTTTGTGATTTCTGATGAAGATTTGAAAATTAGGGGACCGGGAGAATTTTTCGGCATCCGCCAGAGTGGTTTCTTGAAATATAAAATTGCCAATATGGTGACCGATGGGCCTATCTTAAGAAAAGCAAGACAAGCCGCTTTTCAAATAGTGAAAGCTGATCCCAATTTAAATCAACCGACCCATGAACTCATTCGCACCCGATTTATGATGGAATATCAGGATAAACTGGAGCGGGTAAATATTTCATGATTCAAAATTAATATTGGAGATTTAATATATCATTGGATATGGTGTATTTTCACCGGCTGTTTTTGAAACATTTTTATTCAAATTGAATACAAGCCACTTAAGAGGAGAATCATGGCCGAAGAACAAATAAAAAAAGAAGATCAATTATTTATCCATTTGGTGAATACATTCGTGCAAAGTGCATGGATATCACTGGGGAAAGTTAAAAATCCTGTCACCGATACTTTAGAGCGAAACCTGGAACAGGCCACCTATTATATCGACTTACTGGATATGCTTCAGACCAAAATGAAGGGAAACCTCAGTGAATGGGAAGAACAATATATTATCCATAGCTTGAGTGAACTAAAACTCAATTTCATCGACGAACAAAAGAAGGGGGCAGGGGCCCCAGAGGGTTCAGGGGAACCCACGGGTGTAGAATCATCAGAATCTGATGAACTTGAAAAGTCAGCCGAAAAGAAGACAGAAAATCCTGAAGTTAAAGAAAAGCCCAAGGTAAAAAAGAAAGCTAAAAAGGCGACCAAAAAAGAGAAGAAAGATTAAATTTTGATTCATTCTGATTATATAAAACTCAATCGCATGTTTGCCGGGATAGCCTTGGTGTTATCCTTTGTAGTTTACCTTTTAACCATGGCAGACACAGTACCATACTGGGATTCGGGCGAATTTATTGCCACTTCATTTATTTTAGGTGTACCTCATCCACCGGGAAGTCCCCTGTATTTAATCATCGGCCGTGTTTTTTCCATGATTCCTTTCAACCCGGATATTGCCTTCCGGATCAACTTGATATCACCTGTGGTCAGTGCATTGGCCGTCATGTATCTCTATCTTTCAACCGTAAAACTCATTTCGAACTATCGCGGTAAAATTGAATCCGCCATGGATGCCATTATTACATTTGGCGGTTCTTTTGTGGGTGCGCTCACATTTGCATATACGGACTCTCATTGGTTCAATGCAGTGGAGGCAGAAGTATATGGGTTTTCTACATTTTTTACGGCCATTGTGGTTTGGTTGATTCTCCACTGGCAAGAACGGGCTGATGAAAAGGGAAATGAACGATACATCCTCATTATTGCCTATATGATTGGTTTAGCCACCGGAATTCATTTGTTGAATCTTTTGGCGCTCCCATTTATTGCATTGATTATTTATTTTCGGAAATACGAATTTTCCTATAAAGGATTTCTGATTACATCCGTCATAACCGGTGTGGTATTTTTGGTAATCAATACAGGAATTATCAACGGTATGCCAAAGTTGGTGAATGCCATTGGATTAAATCTTGTGGTTGTCCTTAGTTTAATTATTGCGGGTGGAATGATTTTCACGATTATCCAAAAACAATTTCGATATGCATTGGCCCTCACATCCATGGTACTCATTTTAATTGGATATTCCAGTTATGCCACTATTTTCATTCGCTCCGGTCAACAACCAGCCATTAATGAAAACGATCCTTCCACTGTACCTCGTGCCATTGCCTACATGGAACGGGAACAGTATGGCCAAATGTTTCAATTTCCCCGCCGTTATACAGGATTACCACCAAAACATGAAGTGGTGGGTCGTCCTTCTCAGGGAGGTCGCGAATATTCCTCCAGTCAGGAACGAAAATATAAATCGTATCGGATGGATAAGCAGTGGAGTTATTTCTGGAATTACCAGATTAAGAAAATGTATTGGCGATATTTTTTATGGCAATTCGCCGGGCGAGGCCCCAGTACCGATGAATGGGTAACAGCCTATGGTGCAAATACCAAAGAGGATGGTGTCGATTGGTTTCAGTTTGGTTTTCCTCTGGCATTTCTATTTGGTCTTTGGGGGATGTTTTACCATTTTCAGCGAGATCGAGAGCAGGCATTTTCAGTATTCAGTCTATTTCTCATGATGGGGCTCGCTATAATAATTTTTGTAAATCAAGACAATCCTCAGCCACGGGAACGGGATTATTCTTATGTAGGGAGTTTCTTTGCATTTTCCATTTGGATCAGTATTGCAGTTGCAGCCTTGGGGGACAAAATTCGGGTTTTATTGAAAAATAAACCAATCTCTAATAATGCTGTCATGGGTACCATGGCTATTTTACTTGTGGCAATGCCGGGTATGATGCTGAAGGCCAATTATCATGAGCATGATCGGTCTGATAATCGGTTGGCATGGGATTACAGTTATAATATTTTACAATCATGTGAGCCAAATGGAATTTTGTTCACCAATGGCGATAACGATACATTTCCCCTTTGGTATTTGCAAGAAGTGGAAGGGATACGGACGGATATTACCATCGCCAATCTCAGTCTCCTGAATACAGAATGGTATATTCGCCAACTGAGGGATTCCCGAAGGGGACGGGTAAATCAGGAAGGCCGTGAAATGGAACGGTTTATTAATATGTCGAATACCCAGGTGATGGATGTGGCTTCAGGATTACAGCCATGGAAGGCTCGGAATGTGCAAATTCCAGCACCTAAGTCAGATAAAAATAAAAATGGATTTATTCAATGGAAAGTGAACCCCACTTTTGCCGGTGCCGCCCTTATGGTAAAAGATATGATGATATTAAAAATCATCAGCGATGCTCAATGGAAATACCCTATTTATTTTGCCGTAACTGTCCCTGCCTCAAACCGGCTTGGATTGGAACCATTTTTGGAAATGGAAGGATTGGTTTACCGATTAAGACCCCATAATGTGGATGGGAGGAATCCGATTAATGAAAATAGAATGTGGACCAACCTTATGTCCGGCTATGGTTCTGAAATTTGGGAACAGGATTTAGAAGCAAATGATTGGAATGAAGTCGAAGATGAAATTTGGTCCAAGAGTTATAAACCAGGATACCTATTCAGAAATCTGGGTAGGGAAGATGTTTTTTATTTTCCTACCACCAATATCCGCCTGCTTCAAAATCTTCGCAGCGCATATATGCAATTAGCCGCATTTCATTATATGGCATTTAAGGATAATGAAAGGTCCGACAAGGAACAGTCAGAAATTCACCGTGATAAAGCATTGGAAGTGCTAGTGAAAATGCAGGACAATATCCCTGAAAAAACCATTCGGTACGATTCTAAAGATTTGTATTACCAGGTTGGACGCCTTTTTGGTGAATTGGGGAATAAGGATGAGTTAATACGGATTTTGGATAATCTAGTTAATAGAGAAGATCTAAATATTCGAGATCGATTAGATTA
>CESC01021529.1_pt1 | contig 11600 bp, 7 predicted proteins | sample 531131 | NCBI WGS metagenome assembly CESC01 (sample SAMEA2621295, study PRJEB7988) | marine metagenome | biome: marine biome (ENVO:00000447); feature: mesopelagic zone (ENVO:00000213); material: "saline water (ENVO:00002010), including plankton (ENVO:xxxxxxxx)" | depth 800 m
CTGGGGCGGCGGAGGCTGTGATTCTCAAGGTCGCTAATGCGCATGAAGCGCTCCCCTGCATGATTGCGAGCACCTTGGTACTTGATGAAAATCCTGAAATCTGCGAGGAAGATTATGCTGCAGTATTTATGGGACTCCAGAACCTGTCCTTGGCCGCCCACCATATGGGTTTAGGGGCGCATATTAAGAGTGGTGCGGTCATGGAGGATCCGCTAGCGCGATCGGCAGTGGGCGTGGCTGATGGAGAACGGATCGTCGCGACGATTCACCTCGGTGAGCCAGCTAGCGTGCCGGAACAGAAGTCTCGCAAATCAGCTATAGATTTCACGACCTGGGTAGGCTAGGGAAATTGCTTTGCCAGGACATACGATAGATTAATACCTGTCTTGTAAAAAAGATTGGGCCGCACACGATAGGCCGTTCCTAACGGAACAGGTGAACAGGGAGATACTGAGTGATGACAAGCAAGCTTCGATCAGCTGGGATATTGGCTTTTGCGATGGGTTTGGCAGCGATGAGCACCGCTGCTCAAACCACATCCCCAAGAGAACATATGGATCTGGCCCGATCACTGTTGGAGCAACTCGTCGAGATTAATACGACGAACACCGAGCGGGGGAACAATACGCTCGCAGCGCAGGCGATGGCTGACGCGTTGCTAGAAGCTGGTTTTCCTGAGGAGGACGTGCATGTCCTCGTGCCGGAAGATTCTCCCACTAAAGGAAATCTCGTTGCACGATACAGAGGGCGGGATAATGGGCAGGAGCCCATTCTGCTGCTTGCACATATCGACGTTGTTGAAGCCCTGCCCGAGGATTGGAGTCCAGATCTTAATCCGTTTCAATTCATCGAGCGTGATGGGTACTACTATGGGCGTGGTGTTACGGACGACAAAGATGAGGCGGCTATCTACACCGCAAATTTAATTCGAATGCGGCAGGAAGGCTTTGTGCCAGATCGTGACATAATCATGGCACTAACCGCTGACGAAGAGGGTGGCCCCCGGAATGGCGTCGCGTACCTGTTAGAGGAGCATCGTGAATTGATTGATGCTGCTTTTGCTCTCAACGAGGGCGGTGGAGGCATGGAGCAGAATGGGAGAAAGATCTCAAACAATGTTCAAGCTGCTGAGAAAAAGTTCCTCTCATTCTTTTTCACGGGCACAAACCCTGGTGGACACTCTTCTTTACCAGTGCGTAAGAATGCGATTTATGATCTTGCTGGAGCGCTTATCGCAGTTCAAGACTTCGCTTTTCCCATCATGCTCAACGAAGTTACTGAGGCATTCTTCGGCCGCTCTGCAGACCTCGTCGGGGGTGAAATGGGTGAGGCAATGCGCAGAATCGTGTCCAACCCTGCAGATGCTCAAGCCGCTAGGGTCTTATCCTCAGAGACCGGTTATAGCTCGAGGCTGCGGACGACTTGTGTAGCAACCTTGCTTGAGGGAGGGCACGCCCAGAATGCACTTCCACAATTAGCTCAAGCGAACGTTAATTGTCGAATCTTTCCGAGTCATGATCCTTCAGATGTGCACGCGAAGCTTCAAGAGTTAGCTACCCCCTTTGATGTGACTGTCGAACCCCGCGGATCAGCGACAGAGAGCCCGCCTTCGCCCCTGACCCCAGAAGTTCTTGGGCCGATTGAAAGGATTACAGAGCAGATGTGGCCAGGAGTAGAAGTCCTCCCAGTCATGTCTACAGGAGCGACAGACGGACTCTATTTGCGTCGAGAGGGGATACCCGTCTACGGCGTGAGTGGGCTTTTCGGTGATATGGATGATGTCCGGGCCCATGGTCAAGATGAGCGGATAAGTATCCAGAACTTTTTCGAGGGGCAGGAATTTCTTTACCGCCTTGTCAAAGCACTAACTGGAGGGGGGATCGCTTGATTAGCTACTTGGATCGGTTGAGATGTCTTCAGGAATGCGGGTTTTCCACGCCTTCGGCTTCTTGCAATACGCCTTGTCCTACCAGGAACCCTTTGGCAAAGAGTATTGTAGTTATCCTATGACTGTCTTTGGGCCCAGAACTCCAATGCGCTTTGGCCGCGTTTTGCTTGCTATTCTTATCGCGACTTCATTGTCCAGCATTCCGACTCATGGCAATGCTCAGACGGTCCTGGCACGGGTACTCGATGGTGAGGACTCCAGGCCGGTATTTGGAGCGCTAGCGTACTTGGTAGATTCTGAGGGCACGGTATTGAAGAGTGCCCTGACAGACCAGCTTGGCAGGGCTCTGTTCGTGGGTCTCCAGGCCGGAGCATTTAGGGTGCGTGTCGAGATGATCGGCAAGGCCACAGTGGAAACGGATCTCTTCCAAGTTGCTGCCGGAGCAACAGCTACGCAGGATGTGCGGCTTCAATCGAGCGCGATCGTCCTTGAGGGTCTGCAAGTTGAAGCGGAAGGCGGGCGTTGTAGAGTTCGGCCATCACAGGGAGTGGGGGTAGCGAATCTGTGGGATGAAGCTCGAAAAGCGCTTAGTGCCGCGGCATTCACTGATAGAGAGGCCATCTACCTTTATCGCACAACGAGTTACACGCGAGACCTAGCTCTAGATGCCAAGACAATCCAGAGAGAAGAAGAGCGCACCGGCACGAAGTTATTCGATAGCAAGCCGGCAGAAGACCTGATTGAAAATGGGTTTGTTCAGAAGGATGGTGACGGACAACTCTACTTTGCTCCAGACGCAGACGTATTGTTGTCGGATCCCTTTCTAGATTCTCACTGCTTCCGATTCACGGCTGGTCAGGGAGAAGCTGAAGGTCTGGTCGGCCTTGGTTTTGAGCCCGCGAATAGCCGGAACCGCAACGTAGATATCTCAGGGACACTGTGGCTTGATGGGCAGACTTTTGAGCTGCGTTGGCTTCAGTACAACTATGAAAATCTTGACCCGGACATCAACTCATCCGAGGTGGGTGGGCATGTCAAGTTCCAACGGCTTCCGAACGGCACTTGGATTGTTCCCGAATGGTGGATCCAGATGCCACGTATCGGAGTTTTCTATGATACTTCCGGGCGAGCGAGAATGCGTATCACGGCTTACAGGCGCACGGGGGGTCGAATAATGCAGGTGCGCGAGGCTGGTGCTGCAGGTCGGACGATTGTCGAGGCTCAGACCGGGACAATAGAGGGGGTGGTCTTGGACAGCCTAGGTATTGAACCACTTGCTGGAGCTCGAGTAGGAATGGTCGGATCGAATCAGACGGTGTTTACAGATGCTAATGGGCAATTTGTGATACGAGGTCTCACTGGGGGGAGATATCAGATCAGCATTTCACATCCGAGTGTTGAGGAAGTTGGATTTCGCCCAGCTCCTATCATTGAAGAAGTGGTGGAGGGGCAGGTGACCGGAGTTCAATTCCGGATGCCCGCAAAGTCAGATGTAGTTTTCGAGGCTTGCCGGGATGAAAGTCAGGAGGATGGTTCTGCAGCCGTCCTCGGACAGGTTGTTGATCGACGTGGTCGGGCGCTTCCGGGGGCAACTGTTTCCCTGACGTGGGAGCGTTTCAGAGCAACTTTGGGTGGGGTGCCACAGCAGGCGGATGTGCTTGGACTCCAAGCGACTGCCGACGCTGATGGCTACTACCGGATTTGCGGAGTACCCGAGAATCAACTCCTCACGATTCGCGGTGGATTTGACGGTATTGAGACAGCGGGTGATACGATCCGTGTTAGAGGGGAGAGTGGAGCTCGGGTCCATCGTGTGGAGATCCGATCCAACGGTTGAACTTTGGATTTTAGATTAGAGGCACCCTGGGGCACGAACACTCTTTTCCGCAGTGGATTTTATACTCAAATCTCCACTGAATAACAGTTCCACGTCTAGCGTATGCGAAAGTGGCATCCGTACGTTCACGCTCATGACCAGTGGTAACCCAGTGTCAGCATGTCATCTTGAATGAACTCATATCAAGCCCATGAGGTCGAATACCATGTGTAAGTCTTACCAGCGAGCCTTAACGGCAGTGATCCTCTTAGTGCTGGCACCATCCTCCATTATTGCACAAGAGAGTCGGATGTCTGCAGCGGAGCGGTTCTCCGCATACCAGACACATCGCTCAATGGTTGGGGGATCGTTATTCAAAAACCTGCCTTGGCAGCATCTTGGCCCTACAAATATCAGTGGAAGGTCTACTGATATCGCCCTAGCAGAGCCTCGAGGTGAGACTTACACGATTTATGTCGCTGGAGCTTCTGGAGGCGTCTGGAAAACGGAGAATGAAGGGGTTACTTGGACGTCGCTCTTCGATGAGCAATTGACCACCTCAATAGGGGATTTGGCGATTGCTCCATCAGACTCGGAGATAGTGTGGGCAGGTACCGGAGAGGCAAATATTTTCCGCAGTTCGCATGCAGGCGCTGGTATCTATAAGTCAACGGATGGGGGCAACTCATGGCAGCATATGGGCCTGACTGAGACCCAGACCATTGGTCGTATCGTCGTGCATCCGGAAAACCCGGATGTCGTTTGGGTCGCTGCTAGTGGTCATGAGTACCGTGATAATCCCGAACGAGGGGTCTATAAGACCGTTGATGGTGGTCACAACTGGAATCAAGTGCTGTTCATCGATGACATGACTGGGGCCATTGATCTTGTAATCCATCCACTTGATTCCAACACTCTGTATGCTGCTACCTGGCAACGTCGACGAGCCAAATTCAATGATCCTCGTAATGAACCTGCATTTACGGGTTCCGATGAGTACTTCACAGGTTCAGGCGTGTGGAAAAGCACTGATGGAGGGGAAAGTTGGCGGCAGATGAACGATGGTTTGCCCAACCCAAGGTATCGAGGTCGGATAGGGATCGACATTGCCCGCTCACAGCCTGAGACGATATATGCGTTTGTAGACAACTACGAAATTGCGCGTGAAGCCGAGGAAGGTGAAGCCGATGCGTACGGACGTCCTCGGGGGGGTGTGATCCGTGGGGCGACTGTTTTTCGATCAGATAACGGTGGTGGCTCGTGGCGTCGGACCAGCGAACACAATCAGTTCATGGAAGGTCTTGGTGGCACATATGGTTGGGTCTTTGGTCAGATGAGAGTTGATCCGAATAACCCAGATAAGATCTATGTGATGGGTCTTGGGTTGAACGTATCTGAGGATAGCGGAAGAACATTCCGGCGACTGTCTGGAATGCACGGTGACCATCACGGTCTCTATATAGACCCGAATAATTCGGATTATCTAGTGAACGCAAATGATGGTGGCGCCTATGTATCCTATGATGGCGGCGAAAATTGGCGTTTCTTCGGTGAACTTCCGATGGTTCAGTTTTTCAATGTCAACTTCGATATGGGTGACCCCTTTCGAGTGTATGGCTCGGTTCAGGACCATGGTTCCTACACGGGTGTTGTTAACCTCAATAACGGCAGGCACGAGATACCAGCCGTAGAGTTTGATGGAGCCCCAGGTGGAGAGGGTAGTCATCATGCCATAGACCCTAGGGATACGGATATCGTGTATTCAGCAGGGTTCTACGGCACGATCTCACGAACGAATCGGGCGACCGGAGAGACCAAGCAAATCGTTCCTAAGCCACCCGAAGGCGAGCTCCCGTACCGAGGCCAGTGGCTTGCTCACTTCATTATGTCGCCCCACGACCCAAACACGATCTACCACGGTATGAATCACGTATTTCGTTCTACGAACCAAGGGGACGACTGGGAGCGTATTAGCCCCGACCTGACTCACAATGACCCGGATCGTCTAGGGGATATCCAGTTCCAGACGATCACGGCACTTTCAGAGTCACCGATTACTGAGGGACTCCTCTATGCCGGTTCTGATGATGGCCGAGTTCATGTCACACGTGATGGGGGTGAATCATGGACCGATATCTCAGGTGGTTTACATCCTGACCGGTTCACTTCTGAGGTTTTAGCGTCTGAGTACCATGAAAGCACCGTCTACGTCACGCAGAACGGTCGTCGTAGTGATGATTTTGCTCCCTACGTCTGGAGGTCCACGGACTATGGCGATACTTGGGAAAGTATCGCCGACGGAATCCCATTTGGACCTGTTAACATCATTCGCGAGGATCCCAAGAACCCGAACTTACTTTATGTAGGTAATGATGTGGGTGTGTATGTGTCGCTGGATCGAGGGAGCAAGTGGCATGCACTTCCTTATGGTCTCCCAAGTACTTTTGTGCATGACCTGGTGATTCATCCTCGGGATGACATCATGGTTGCTGCAACACATGGAAGGGGAATGTTCGCGTTTGATGTGAGACAGCTACAACAGCTGACCACTGAAATCGTTGCTACAACATCGCATATGTTTGAGCCTGAAGGTGGGCTTCTCGCGCTTGGTAATGGGAGGGGCCGTTCTAGTACTTCCGCAGTGCAGAGTGCGTACGTTCACTATTGGCTTAATGAAGAAGCTGAAGTGAGTCTGGAGATTCAGGATAACCGTGGCCAGGTGGTGAATATCCTTGAGGCAAGCGGTGATCCAGGATTGCATGCGGTCGAGTGGACGCTTGAACGTATGGGCTCAGATCAGGGTGGGCGCGGAGCTGGGTTCTCCAGGCGAACTGATTTGGTTCAGCCCGGAGAATACACTGTGATTCTAGGGGTAAATGATGCCGAACACCGGATGCCTCTCCGGATCACTCGGCGGCAGCCGTAACCACTGCGTTCAGGTGACTAGTGGTCTCGAGAGACTTCTTGCTGGTGAAGCATCCCATCTACGACGCCTCTCTCTTGGATTGATTGTCCATCCTGCTTCGGTAACGAGGGGGTTTCGACTCTCAGTTGATGCTTTGTTACAAGAAGGATTCATGGTCAGGGCTCTTTTCGGTCCACAGCACGGTGCCAGGGGTGAGAAACAGGACAACATGATTGAGTCCGCACACTATGCTGATCCGTACACAGGTCTACCCGTGCACTCGCTTTATAGCGATGTCCGTAAACCTACCCCAGAGATGCTTAGCGGGCTGGACGCTATCGTGTTCGATCTCCAAGACGTAGGAGTCCGTGTGTACACCTTCATCTGGACAATGCTGTTGACAATGGAAGCGTGTGCCGAAGCAGGTCTCCGTTTCATTGTACTCGACCGGCCCAATCCCATTGGTGGAATTCAGAGAGAAGGTGCGGTGCTTCAGGAGGACTTCGAGTCCTTTGTTGGCCTACATCCTATTCCACTGCGTCACGGGTTGACCTGTGGTGAGTTAGCGGCCTGGATGAACGAAACCCGAGGTATCGGGTGCGACCTTGAAGTAATCGAGTGCAGGGGTTGGCGTAGGTCCATGGGATGGAGTGATACCGGATTACCTTGGGTGGCACCTAGCCCTAACCTACCGACGCCGGAATCGTGTCTCGTCTATCCAGGTATGGTTCTCTTGGAGGGGACCAACCTCTCAGAAGGGCGAGGAACCACGAAGCCCTTTGAGTATTTTGGCGCACCTTATCTGAATATCGAACATCTAACCGACTTCTTAGGTCAGGAGCGCCTAGACGGTGTAACGATCCGCCCCTGTCATTTTGAGCCCACCTTTCAGAAATACGCTGGAGCCATGTGTGCGGGAGGACAGCTGCACGTTACTGACCCGGAAACATTTCAGCCTGTGCGAACTGCGGTAGCAATCCTCAGGGCTGCCAGAGAACTTGCTCCGCAGGAATTCGACTGGTCTGAACCGCCTTACGAATATGAGGAAGATTTGACACCGATAGATCTAATTTGGGGACACGATGGCCTGCGGCGTAGGATAGACGACGGTGCTACCGTGGATGAGGTTCTAGAGGGTGTGCAGGAAGATCTCGACACTTTTGAAGAGAGTGTTGCAAGTTTCTTGATCTATGAGTGAGCAGTTAGCAACCGCTTAAGCATCAATGATGCAGGAAGGGTATCTGGGGCACTGCTCATCTACAGAGCCCGCTTCCATCAAATCGGGAAGCAATCTGTAGGTAAATCCTTTCGCCAGGGTCGGCCATTACTTCGGGCGTCACGCAGCTTGGCCCCGTGACAAGATCGACCTCTATCCGTAGGCGATCCGTCATGAAAGCCCAGGGGATCTTAAGAGTTTGGCTCGAAAGGGCACTAACTTGACCCACACGGCGGCGTGATCCACCGCTAACTGCATAAAGCCTGGCATCGTTGAAATTAAGGTTCTCCACGATCAATTCGATGTTTTGAGGTTCAGCGCTGCTTCGTCCCGCGAATGGGTCACTCCCCCCACCGGTTCCGCCAATGGCACGCCCCATAGGAGTGCAAGAGGTTAAGCCAATCAGAAGGACAACTGCCCAGACGCTGCCAGTAAATGTGTTTATGATGTGTGCCGTGTCATAACGTTTCTCGAAATCTAAACTTAGATCTTTCATCCAAGAGTGATGCATAGAACTCTAAGCCCCAATTTCTCACAATATACTAGGTGTATCTGGAATCCCAGGGAAATCGCAAAGTTCCATGAACTACTGCGGATCAAGATTGAAATGGGCAAGCTGACTTACTATTTGGACTGCCACGTTAGAGTTTGGATACAGATAACAGCTTAACTTATGAGGGTCGGTTTGATGGTGTCAGGGTTGACAAGTGAGTGGTACCCAAACCTGATCACTCAGGCGCTCAATCGGCGGGGTTGTGACTCGCTTTGTTCATCAAGTTCAGCACTGTATCACTGGCACTGTCAGGTGTCATGAATGAGGTAACTGCATAGGCAAGAGTTGAAAGCAACATCGCAGGGAAAACCTCATGTACCACTTCTGAACCTGGAATAAAATCCCACGTCAGGAGTGTCGTGATCCCCACACCAAACGAAGCCATAACCGCTGAACCGCTTCCTCGTTTCCAATGAAGTCCAAAGACGATGGCTGGGAAAAAACAAGCACCGTAGAGGCTACCACTGAACGCTGTAAGGGCGACTATACCACCAGGTGGATTTAGAGAGATCAGCATGGTGATGAATGCGAATAGCGCTACCCATCCCTTTGTCCAAAACATTTGGTCCTTCTCACTGCGACCAGGCTTGACCACGCCGACGATGTCCCGCTCCGTAGTTGATGCCAGTACGAGAAGCACCGAGTCGAGTGATGACATTGCCGCCGCTACCATAGCGACTAACAAGAATGCAGCGGTGCCTTGCCCAAAGACTTCATTCAAGAGATTGGGAATTACAAGATCAGTGTCCCCGAGGCCATCAGGGAAGATTCGTCTCGCATAGAGTCCGATCGGGATCAAGAGTGAGAATACGAAGCCGAATGTAATCGTTGAGACAAGCATGCCCGTGCGGATCGCTTTGTCCCCTTTTAGTGCAAAGAATCGAGCGAGTTGCCTAGGTTCGACAGCAAATTTGATGAGTCCCGCGAACATTGTGCCGAGTAGTACAGGAACGGCGACACCGCCTCCCCAGGTAAAGAGTGCTTCCCCGCCAGGCTGAGCGCGCACCTCAGAGATTGCGCTCAGCCCACCTGCTGCGTTCACCGTTCCAGTGAACAGGAGGATAGCTGCTAGGATCATCACTACGCCCTGCACTGAATCTGTCTTCACCACACTGATGAAGCCGCCGATCATCGTGTAGAGCATGACGATAAAGAAAACAATTACGATTGAGAGTTTATAAGGAATCTCTAGAAAGACTTCTAGTAGGTTGCCGATGCCCTTAAAGACTGCTGTCATATAGAACAACGAAGCTGCCATAACGATCAGGGCAGCACAGACTCTGGCGGTGGTGCTGTCAAAGCGGAAGCCTATGAAATCCGGTATCGTGAGAGAGTCCATCGCGCCGGTGAAGCTTCTGAGTCGAGGAGCGATTACAAGCCAGGCGAAGAGGCTTAGGGCAACGGAGGTTGGAATGAATAGCATCCATGGCACGCCCCAGTCGTATGTCTGACCGCTGAAGCCTACGAATGAATTTGTACTTGCATACGTAGCAAAGAATGAGAGGCCGATGATCCAGCCACCCATATTCCGTCCACCAACGTAATAGTCCGCGAGCCCTTTCGTTTTTCTTTTTCCGGTCCATGCGTGGTGCGCGAGCATCACGGTGTATAGCGCGAGGAGTGAGTGAACCATCCAGTATTCGCGCAGGTTTGCAATCACTGAGTCAATCATGAGGGGAAAGTAGAGAGTTGATGGTAGATCACTATGCTTTTTCCGGTTTGAAGAACTTGAGTACTTCCGGTTTGGTCACTTTACCCATTGTATTACGCGGCAACTCGGGGACTATTAGGATTTCTTTGGGGACCTTGTAAGGGGCGAGCCGCTTTTTAGCAAATGCTCGAAGCTCATCTGTCGAAAGGTGATCTTTGTCCTCGGACACAATTACTGCGCAGACTCGGTCCCCCCAATCGACATCCGGCACACCTACCACTGCGCACTCACGGACTCCTGGATGGGTGAGCATAACCCCCTCAATTTCTAGAGCCGAGATTTTCTCACCGCCCGTTTTTAAGATATCGACACTGGAACGGCCGAGTATGCGGTACGCACCTGCCTCCACCACTGCTTGGTCACCAGTTATGAACCATCCATCAGTCGTGAAGGCTGCATCTGTTTCCTTGGGTTGCCGCCAGTATTCATTAAATACTGTAGCTCCGCGGACTTGTATCAGGCCCGGTTCACCTTCTGCGACCAGGTGGTTAGCCTCGTCCACCAGACGAACCTCTATCCCAGGTAGTGCCTTGCCTACATATCCGGGTCGGCGTTCACCATCAAGGGGGTTTGAGAGTGCCATTCCAATCTCTGTCATACCGTAACGCTCAAGTAGGCGTTGGCCAGTTATTTCTTCCCACATTTCCAGCGTTGTCACGGGTAACGCAGCTGAGCCGGAAACCGAAAGTCGGCAGGCACCAGCGCCCGAAGCCCAAGCAGTTCGTGTAGCAGAGTTCGCGCGCTTCCAGGCCTCTATTAGACGACGATAGATAGTTGGTACAGCCATATAGAGTGTGATATTTCTATGACTCAATCGTTCCCAAACTTCCACGGCATTAAACTGAGGGAAAATCTCGCATGTACTCCCATTCCATAGTGCTGACAACAAAACGTTTACGATGCCATGAACATGGTGCAGGGGAAGGTGGAGGAGGATGTGATCGTCATGATCCCAGCCCCAGGCAACAGTAAGGGACTCGACTTGACTACGAATATTCTTATGGGTTAGGACGACTCCTTTGGGTCGTCCGGTGGTTCCAGACGTGTAGAGGATCATTGATGGACCCTCCTCCTGAACTATCGGGATCTCACAAAGAGGGATTTCTTGGGATAGAGTTGAACCGTCAAGCACTGGGAGCCCGCGTTCGTCGGCTAGATTATTGATCTGAGCAAAGAGGGTTGGATGAGCGATGATCGCTTCAGGTTTAACATCTTCTATCACATGTGCTAACTCAGCAGGAGGATGTGATATTGCCATCGGTACCGCCACACCGCCTGCACGCCAGATACCCCACAGCGTAACCACGTAGTCCCATCCGGGTGGTACTAGGATGCATATGCGGCCCGCATTTAGGTTCTTCCGTCCAGAGAGCAGCCGGGTAGCAACTATACTGGAAACTCGTAATAGGTCTGAGTATGTGTAGGCGTCCTCTTCTACTACGATGGCCGTGCGGTTCGAATAGGCTTTGGCACGGTCAACCAAATGAAGGGTCAACGGAGATCAAGCTCGG
>CESC01087182.1_pt1 | contig 11468 bp, 10 predicted proteins | sample 531131 | NCBI WGS metagenome assembly CESC01 (sample SAMEA2621295, study PRJEB7988) | marine metagenome | biome: marine biome (ENVO:00000447); feature: mesopelagic zone (ENVO:00000213); material: "saline water (ENVO:00002010), including plankton (ENVO:xxxxxxxx)" | depth 800 m
CTAAGTTATCAGATGATATTGGATTTATTGCCTCAGATCTCTCCTCCTCGCATTCCCCTGTGAAGGATCAAATTTTTCCGCCCGAAGGTGGATTTTTCTTCGATAGGGATTCCGTAGAATCCCGGTATGCTTGGAGATGGCTTACCATGGAGTCTCCTGACCTAGTCATCGAATTGCGACATGGTGAAATCACTAGCATCATTCAGTCTGAAAGCTACACTGAGAGAGAAAAAGGGTCTTTACTGGGAGAAATATCGGCGGGTGTCGGACCCACCCCTGGTTCGATCCCTTCTGTCCGGATAACTGGAACCACTGAGACGGTGAAAGACCAACTGCTACAAACTATAAAAAATGTTTCTGAAAATTCTCCGTCGCATTCATCTGCATGGTTAGAGCTTGAGCAGCGTTCCTCCAGAAGTCCACTCGAGGCTGCAACAATACTGGGGAATATATATGGCTACAAGCTCGACGAGCCAATCAACTACGTCCAGGGAGTGGCAATTAGTGGCCGATTGAGACTACATAATATCTCCAAAAGCACACCAAATCCTTCAGAACAAATTGGCGGTCTTGTCAATTTCCTTACAACATATGAGGGATTTGAAAGAAATAATAAATCGGGACCTAACCTTGCTGCTGTCTGCTGGGCACCAGAACTCGCTGAGGAGACCGGTGAAAATGTTTGGAATAAATTACTTCTCGACGCTGCCAATACTTACGAAACCGTAGAGAGAGGAATTTCCCCTTCACCATGTCATCCTGACTTTGGCTGCGAAGATATGTTTTTCATATCCGCCGTATGTGGCAGGGCATTCAAACTTACTAATGATTCTAAGTTTATTCGTAAATTCGTTGATTTTTTGCTGGAGTCTGGTGTTCAGCAAGAAAACGGATTGATGTGGCACTGCCGGTCCGCTCCCTTTTTCTGGGGACGTGGAAATGGGTTTGCTGCCCTGGCCTATTCTGAGGCTCTCACTTACATCCCGGATAATCATCCAGATCGGTCTACGCTAATAAAAACTCACACACGACATCTCGAAGGCCTATGTGGCCTGCAATTGCCTAACGGAATGTGGACACAGCTATTGGACTTTCCAGGAACATACCAGGAATTATCAGCAACATGCATGATAGGTTACGCGTTAGCCAGAGGTATCCGGAAAGGTTGGCTCGATGATTCATTCAGAGATACCGTAGAAAAAGCCTGGCAGGCGACAAATATACGAATATCCAATGATGGAGATCTTGTGGATGTCTGTACAGGCACGGGTTTTCAGGCCAATCGGTCAGATTATCTATATCGGGCTGCCGAATATGGATACGATGACAGGGGCGGTTCAATGGCTATCTGGTTCGCAGTAGAGATGGAAAAATTATATCGGGCACGTCCGCTTAATTAACACAATTGGTTAGCTCGATTTGAATTCCTTATTTCCCAAAATCTACAGATAAAAATAAGTAATTAAAACCAACTCGTTACAGGAGAATAATATGGATATTGGTGTGGGGTTAGATCCAACTCTGGGCCTTGACTTAGAACAACAATTCGAACTTTCAAGAGAATCTGCAAGACTTGGATTTCAAAGTATATGGACGCCGGAAGGAACAGGGGAAGATTCATACCATATGTGTCTGATGAGATGGGCGGCTACATGCGACGTGATAGAAGGCGGCATTGAAACAGGTATTGCTGTATCCCCAGTTATGTGGCGAAGTCCCATGGCATTCGCAATGACAGGGGGCACTGTGAGTAAGATAACCAATGGTAAATTCATAATGGGTATTGGAGCGGGCGGTGCTTACCGTCCAGACGTCAGGAAATCCATAAATATGCCCAACGTCTCAGCGCTAGGTATGATGAGGGATTACCTTGAAATAATTACTCAACTTGTCCAGGGAGAAAAGGTTAATTACGAAGGAGCTGTCGAGACCCTTATAAACTCAAGGCTTGGAATCAGACCTTCTCCTAAAACCCCCGTCTACCTGGGAGCTCTTGGTCCAAAAATGTTGGAATTAGCCGGAGAACTCGCCGATGGCGCATCTTTAAACTGGTGTGCTCCTGAACAAATAACGTGGAGTAGGAAGAAAATAGAGATTGGTGAGAAAAAATCGGGTCGCCAGAAAGGCTCCGTGAAGGTTGCAGAATACATACGCATCTGCGTCGACGAAGATGAGGAAAAAGCCCGAGTCGCTCTCGCAAAAGCTACTATGCATTATGCTTTGGGACCAGTCGTTCCGACTGATCGAGAAAGAACTTTTGGCTACAGGGCCCACTTTGAAAGAATGGGCTTTACGTCAGAACTCGCTGCACTCGACGAAATGAGGGAAAAAGGAGCCTCAAACGACGAGGTTGCAGACGCATTCCCTGAAAATATATTGCGATCAGTAGCCTATTTTGGAAAGGCAGAAAATGCTGCCTCTGAGTTTGCCAGGCTTTCTGAAGGTCTCGATAACGCTATAGTGCGGGTTGTATCGTCAAGACCAGGAACAGTAGAGGGAACTCTTGATGTGATGAATGCCTGCTCTCCTGTCGAAGTGAGGAAACATTTAAAATAATGCCAGACATGTTGAGCATAGGTGAATCCATGATAGAGCTTTTCTCAGAAGAGCCCATGGACAGAGCCGAAACTTTCACGAGATCTGTGGCAGGTGACAGCCTTAACATTATCGTTGCTGCCAGCAGATTAGGAACCAGCACTGGGTATATAACCAAGCTGGGCAATGACCCTTTTAAAGCTTATCTCCTAGATACTTTCACTTCGGAAGGAATAGATACAACCCACGTTTTGTCTAGCGACGGATTTAATGCAGCACATTTTGTCACTGTCATGCCTGATGGAGACAGGGAGTTTGTTTACTACAGAAGTGGAAGTGCCCCATCAACCATAAAACCAAAAGAACTAAATCCTGAATATATATCTGACGCAAAGATTATGCATTGCAGTGGCATCGCTCAGGCCATTTCATCAAGCTCACGGGCGGCAGTGCTCGCTGCCGCACAAATTGCCCAATTGAACGGAGTGCTCGTCTCCTACGATCCAAACTACAGGCATCAACTTTGGGATCCTTCTGAAGCAAGAGAAGCTATGGAAGAGCTCATGCCCTACGTCGATATATTTTTGCCAAGCGCACCTGCTGATTCCAAGGTACTGTTCGAAACTGATAACCCTCAGCAGGTCATTCGCGAAGCAAATCTTAGGGGAGTCGAAACTGTGGTAGTGACTCTTGGAGAAGATGGGGCACTAATAGGTACTGCAAATGAGGTAATGCGACTAGATCCTCTGCCAGCAGGGCCCGTCATCGACACAACTGGGGCGGGAGATTCCTTCAAAGGTGGATTTATTCATGGATTCCTTGAAGGAAAGTCCATTCTAGAGTCAGCTCTGATAGGCAACGTATGTGCCGGAATAACCATTACTGGAAGAGGGGCACTTGGTCCAATGCCTTACCGAGATGAAGTGTATGACAAGGTTAGAAATTTAAGCTAGCGGAGATACCCAAATATGAATGTACAGGAAAATGTACAATTCCTTATCAACAGCCTAGACCAGATACCCCCATGCGGCGGCTGCGGGATGCGGTGGAGCACAGGAGATTACGAATGCCCTCACTGTGGGGAGGATCTCGATGAAAATCTCACGGCCTGGGCGGAATCAGTTCTTAAACATTTTCCTACCCAGACCTGAACAAATAACTAGCTATTTGTAGCTATGAAGTGGCCCAGTCAACACCATTCAAAACAAGTTTTTGAAACCCTTCGTTCTGATGACTCTTTCCATCATGACCTAAAAGAGTAACAAATACTTTCCCAGACCCATACGATCGTGTCCACGCCAGAGGAAAAGTTCCCCCTACCATTTCAATTTCTTCCGCTCCTGCCCTGTTACGGCTATATGATCCACCATCAAACTCAGCCGATAAAAAGACGTCATTCCCATCCCTGTAATCAATATTCATATAGAGTTCGTCGTCAGTTTCAAAATCTGACAACCCCAAGGCCCCTGGGTGGGTATCATTCTTAACATTCACAGTAAATTGTCCGTAGGGCGGGTGAAAACTTTGACCCATTACCCAGCCACCCCCGGTAATATCCCCGTATCCATTCCAGGTATCAGGAACACACCCAGAAATATGTATACAAACAAACCCTTTACCGGAACTAATAAAGTTTTTTAGAGATTCTTGCTGCGACCCGTCTAGGGCTATTTCCCCTTCCCTCAATGTATTGAAGACCAAAACGTCCGACGAATCTAATGTACCATCGGTCAATGCCTCTGCATCTTCTCTGAGTGTGACGTCGTGCCCAGCAGACTCCAAAAACCCTTTTAGAACGGGCGTAGACTCTTCATAGGGGTGGCTACCGCCACTCATTAGCAAAAGTTTCATTGGTTTCCTCCTATCAAACTTGAACTTTAAATTTTTAAACCCTTTGGTTCCATTGGATCATGCTACTACGATCCTATTCAATGGAGCGGAATCAGTCCGCCCACCTCCGTACATACGATTAATATTTTGATAACTCTGGGCCTCTAGTAAACGACCTTTGAATGCTGGGTGATCTGCGTTATATCTATGAGAGCGAAATACCATATTGGTCGGATCTCCTGTCCTGAGATCTGGGCATTGGAATGGGTTTATATATTCCCAAACGACATCTCCTTCACGAGTAACTTCAAACATCCTTCCAAACGCACCTTCACATATATGGGTGTTCCCATTAGGTAGTCTCTCGGCACTACTTATATGGAAACTGAAAAAAGCCATAGCAGGGGTTTCAGTGTATTCCCACTCAATTTCATTATTACTCGGATTAACTTCTATAATTCTTGATCTGTCTGCACCACGAGAATGGCTGCCATTGTCAAATATCTGGATATTACCGTTATCTAGAAATGTTGGGTGGTGCTGATGCCAAACATTCCCGGGTCCCCATTTCCATAAAAATTTTCCAGTATCCCTACTAAGTATCCCTACAGTACTGGTATTACGAAAGCTAACAAGAAAATCACCTTCAGGTGTGAGATTTAGACAATTGGCGTGTGTCCACTCCCTGCGGTGCTCTAAGGAACATATGACATCCTCCCCAAACGACAGAGCTTCAGAAATATCCCATTCATTCACTGTATCACCACTGGGGGATACCTCTCTAATTATGTCTCCAAGTATTCTTGGTGGATCATCCTCCGAAGTATGTCCTCCCTTAACTTTCTGAGTGGTTTCTTCATCCAATTCCTTAAACAATAGGGCAACGGTGTTTCCGTTTTCCATACGTGCAAAATCGTGATGAAGCATAGGATCATCATAGCGCCAGACAACATTACCATCCCAATCGAGCTCAATGAGAGCACTTGAAGATCCTCCCAGGTTGTGCACCACCTCGACATCTGTTGGAGGCCTTGTCCTGCACAGAAGATTACCGTTGGGTATCAGGTAGGCGTAAACAATGCCTTCGTCGCTGTGCCACCTGTGTACAACATTCCCATCAACATCAAGTAGTGTCGCATGATCGCCACCGTTGGTGGTGAAGAGTGTGTATCCTCCGTATGACTCGGAGGATGTATAAATCAACCCTACCGGGTGATGGACAGATCTTCCCATGAGGTTCTTATATCCCAGACTTATTTGATGAGAGGTGTGTCATCTCTGTTCGCCCATTCTCCCATCGATCCATCGTAGTTTCGAATTCTTTCGTAGCCCAGCAGATGAAGTACAAACAGTCCGTGCGCCGCACGGATGCCACCCTGTCAATAGGTGACTACTTCCTTTTCGGGAGTGACCCCGGCTTCCGACAATATCTGGTTGATTTCCTCAGCCGATTTGAAAGTTTGATAACGATCGGTATTTACGAAATTTAGCCACTCCACATGCACAGACCCAGGAATTCTGCCAGCCCTAGAATTCCCTCTGTCATTTCTTCCATTCCATTCCCCATCTGATCTGACATCTAGAAATAAGGTATCCCCATCTTCTATTCTTTCGATTGCCCGATCTAAACTGCAAACAAGATCATCTTGTGTTTTCGGAGTAAAAATAGCGTCTCCGGGAACATTCGAGTCAACTGAAACAGCTCGACCTTCGTCAAACCACTTCTTCCATCCACCATCAAGCACTTTAGCGTTAGCATGCCCATAATAATTTAAAACCCACCAGAACCTAGTCGCCCAAAGACTACCGTTGCTGTCGTAGGAAATTACAGTTGTACTGTCATCTATACCCATGCTTTCAAAAATATCTTTAGCTACATTGGGTTCTGCCACTAATGGATGACCTTTCGGATCATTAGCATAATCTGGATGCTTGATATAGTGGTGCACTTTTATACCAACAGCCCCTTTTATGTGTGCTCTTTGATAGGAATCAAACATGTCACAATCCACGATCACTAAATCTGGGTCGTCCAAATGGGCACCTAGCCATTCTGTCGTCGCTAAAACATCCGAATTAACAAAATTTGAAGAGGACAACACAAAACCCCCGATATCAATTTACTAGCCTAATTTTTGGAGCCATTCAATTGACTGGATAAAGGATAAACCAGTCAAGAAAGTGGCGGGAGTATAACACAGGAAACAAACGTCAATTTGTTGGCCCGTTACCTTTTGAAAGGACGTGAAACCTTTAAATATGGAATTATGTCAGAAGTTAGTATTTCCAAGTGTTCCATATGATCGAAAACGGGGTTAAACATTAACATTTCCGCTCCCGAGTCCAAAACATCTTGCATACCTGATATACATTTTTCTGCTGAGCCCCAAACAGACACTTTCTCGGCAAGGTCACGGTTCCCGTAGTGAGAACCAAACCAGTAAGTAAGTCTCTTTAGTGCACGGTTCTCATCATCATCGACAGCCACATAGACTCGCTTGGATATGGTGAATTTACTTCTATCCTTTCCAAGCCTATTTAACTGTGACCTAACAATCTGACAATGATCTCTAAATTGGCTGGTCGAGGTAGAGCCAGCCCCCATCCATCCCTCACCTCTGCTAGCAGATCTTTTTAAAGCTGCTTCGTGTCTGCCACCAAACCATATTGGCGGTCTTGGTTTTTGGACAGGCAAAGGAAGCATAGAAATATTTTCGAAGTCCCAAAATTCCCCGTGGAAAGAAGCTTTTTCTTGAGTCCATAACTTTTCTAAAACACTAAGGCATTCGTTGAAATGCCTCACTCTTTTTTCGCTTGGTGCTCCCAGCAGGGAATAAGTGTCAGGACGACCACCTAATGCATACCCAAGGATTAGTCGACCACCTGACAGATGATCCAATGTGCCAAGTTCTTTCGCAAGAATGAATGGATTTCTAGTTGTAGCAATTATTACAGCAGTCCCTAGACGTATGTCTTTTGTGATTGCAGACAAATAACTTAGAAGGTTTATTGGTTCGAGAGAATTGGCATCACCAATGATTTTCTCTTGCACCCATAAACTTTCATACCCTAATGTTTCAGCTCTCGTTGCAAAACGTCTAACCAGGTCCAGGTCTAGGGGATCTTCTGTAAAAACCTGCGGTACAGATATGCCAAAGGAAATTTTCGATTTAATACTAGTCATAAAACCCACATTATGCGTAAAACAGCTTCAGTATCATGGTAATTAATTCATTCTGAGACCACCGGAAACATTAATGGCTTGCCCAGTGATATTATGGGCGTCATCAGAGGCCAGAAATGCCGCCAATTTCCCTATATCCTCTGGTGTTTGCTCTTTCTTCATCGGAATACTGACCTCGACACTCTTCTCGAATTTTTCTCTCCCTGTCAAACCCTCAAAGTGAGCATGGTCAAAGTCAATAAATGGGGGTCTATCAATAAGGTGTTCAAATAAAGGGGTCCATAGTAATCCAGGACAAATTGCATTTACGTTTACCTGGTAGGGTGCCAGCTGGAGCGCATGAGACTGAGTCCAACTGACCACAGCAGCCTTTGATGCATTGTAGTGCGGTATTCCTGTATTCCCTTGCCGGGCTGCGATAGAGGCGATATTGATTATCTTTCCTTTTTTTCTGTTTTTCATATCCGTTTCTACCGCTTGGGAGACATTAACTACTCCCATTAAGTTAATTTCTATAACAGTTTTCCAATCATCGTCACTTGGTATACGCCGGGTCCACCAACCATCTGCTCCTACGACGCCAGCGTTGTTAACCAGAATATCAATGGTTCCCAATCTATCAATTAGGTCTGATGCTACAGACTGAGCGGAGTCTTTACTGGTTACGTCGAGAAAAATCGAATTCGATCTATTTCCCGACTTTCTTATTTCACTGGCAACTAGCTGAGCTGATTCTAGATCGACGTCGCTTACAACAACGTTAGCCCCCTGAGCAGCAAGGACGATCGCTATCCCTTTACCGATTCCATTGGCTCCTCCGGTTACTAAAGCATTTTTCCCATTAAGATTAATCAAAGCTATGTCTCCCTAAGTACTCCTTTAAATTGCTGTCATCTCCAGTGTTCTGGAACTATCGGAGAAGCGTCCTTTCCAAACATTTCGCCTGTTATCCAGTTTTCTGCAAACATTCCATCTTTGAAACTGGATCTTTCTGACTCGTGAAGAGTTATCTCTCCAGAGATTGATTCTTCCAAATCAGAAAGTACATCGGGTGAATATATGCCACTCTCGTGGTCTGCCATTATCAATGTATGGGCAGTGACAGACTGAGTATGCCATCTCAGGTTATAGTGCTCTAGTATTGACCCAACCATGTCTAAATCTGAAGGGTTTGAACGAATATAATCCCCAAATTCGGCCAAAGGATAGGAGTCTGCTCTGTCCATAGATTCGATAGGATCAAATAAATATGCCGGCGTTGAAATGACCTGAGTAAATGAGTCATGCAAGGCGGCGGCAAGAATTGCATTATCATTCCCCCAAGCCACTACTCTGTTCTTATCTACCTCTGGTCTCGTCATTATGTAGTCAGCACCTCTTATCGTGTCAGCGACGATACCCCTATAGACATATGTTTCGGGGCTTTCTATGCCGTCAGTAAGCTGGCCTGGATACATCGCTGCATAGGGACTGTCTGAATTTCGCATACCGCGACAAGCAAGGGAAAATGTTATATACCTGCTACGAATCTCATTCGAAGTACCCTGGGGAATGATTTCTAGAACACTTGCATTTTTGGGTACGTAGTAGATTACCGGAAACGGACCGTCACCTTTGGGAATACTGAGATATCCAAAAAGTCTGTAGGGGCCGATACTGGAAAGTCTGACTCCATATAGATTTGCAAAATCCGTGGAACGCATTGGAATTCGTTCCACCTCAGGAGCAATAGGCACTTCAGCCAGTTCCTTCCCAACGGTGTACCAAAAGCTGCCAAAATCCGAAGGTCTGGTTTTAGACATTTTCTACTCCTGACCTAAATGCTTGCCCAAGAATTCATCCACCACTTTGGAATGAATGTATCGGCCGGCCTCATGCCCGTGCCCATCATATTCATAAAGCATCTTGTTTACACTACCGATCTGATTAAACAACGCATACCCAGTTTCCGGTGGGCAAACATTATCTTGTAACCCGATATTCACGATAATAGGACACTTGATCTTGTCTGCAAACGAGATGCCATCAAAATAAGAGAGCGTCTCTCCCACTATCTGTTGACTCTCTGGATTAGATCTCAAGTAATCGTTTATTTCCTCGTATGGATAAGTATGAGTCAGCTCAATAGCATCCATATAGCCGCACAGGTATGGCGCGCCGGCCGCAGCAGCCTTCACTTCCTCCCTCATTGCTGCCGTAGTGATCGTGAGTCCCCCTCCCTGACTGCTGCCAGTCACACCAATCCTTTCGGAGTCAACTTCCTCTCTAGCAAGCAAAAAATCAATTCCTCGCCAGGCATCACAATAGAACCCTCTGTATGAATATGTATTTCTGTCGACTATTCCGTAAGTAAGTAGTCCTGGATATCCAGGGTCAAACTGCGACCTGCTCCTTACTTTACCCCTAGGGTTTACAGAGAGACAGGCATAACCTTTTCTGGCCCACTCTCTCGGTATGGGGGGATCACTTTGGTAGCCGGGGACCAACAGGAGACCGGGAAGATTGCCTGAATGATTCACGGGAACTGCATACCAACCAGATACCCTGATATTATCCAGGCTATTGAAGTAAACCTCGTAAACCGAGATATCCTTGGTAGACCTAAGTTCATCTAAAACGCAGCTGATGCCAATATCTATTTTCTCTAGAGTCTTAATAACCTCTTCCCAGTACAAATCAAAATCTTCCGGTTTTTCAACCTTGCATGTGTAGTTAGGATCAGGCGCCATAAATTGTGTCCCCCATCAGGTGTTGATCTGGATTTTACCTGCACCAATTGTCACGTCAACGCTCCCAGAAATCTCAACAGCAATATAATTTGAGTCAATTGCATTCGTTAATGATCAACAATCTACCGAAAAAACTATATAAAAATGAAAATGATTTTCCCTAACAGCTTAATTCCAGCAGGCAAATCGGGAAGATCAAGCACGCTTTTTTGGTCAGCACTTTTTATCATCTTAGTCCTTGGAGCGCTCCTAAGGGTTTATGGCATTTCTTGGGATGAAGGTTTTTCATATACCCCCCATCCAGATGAGAGGGCAATCCTAATGAAAACCGGGGAAATAAATTTCCCGCCTCTCGATGACATTGGAAGCCTGTTCGACCCCGAGAAAAGTTCATGGAACCCAAAGTGGTTCCCATACGGATCATTCCCGATATATCTGTTGAGATCTGTAGAGGGAATAATCTCAAATTTCAGTGGGCATGAAATTCATGATTTAAGAGTCATAGCAAGATCCCTCTCCGTTTTAGCCGATCTGGGAACTATTCTAGGAATAGCCATGTTGGGTAGATCAGCATTCGGTAATCGAGTGGCTATTCTTGCTGCTGGACTTGTTTCGATATCAGTCATCCACATCCAACTCGCCCATTTTTTTGCCTTCGATACTTTTCTAGCTTTCTTTTGCGTTTGGACATTGTTCTTTCTTTTGAAAGTTCTTCGAACGGGAAAAACATCAGTATCTGTCATTGCCGGAATTTTAATAGGCCTTGGATTAGCATCAAAAATCAGCCTTATGCCAATTCTTGGTGCTTATATATTCGCCCATTTACTCCATGTCTCCACAGTATCAATAGCTTTAGGAGTTAAAGAGTCTGTCATGACTCGGACAATAACCTCTGCTATCTGGGGGTTTATTGCTTTAGGGCTCACTTTTGTAGTCGTAGAACCATACGCAATCTTAGATTGGGGGCGTTTTACGCATGACATCAAAGAACAATCGGATATGGTCAGGAGAATTAGTGACTATCCGTACACCCGGCAATACATAGATACAACGCCTTATCTGTACCAGCTAATACAATTAGGTAGGTGGGGATTAGGTTGGCCTTTGGCACTGCTATCTATCCTGGGAGTTGGTTGGGCTTGTTTCAAAGGAACATCCCCAAAGGCATGCCTTCTGTTCTTGCTCTTTGC
>CESC01094579.1_pt1 | contig 11424 bp, 7 predicted proteins | sample 531131 | NCBI WGS metagenome assembly CESC01 (sample SAMEA2621295, study PRJEB7988) | marine metagenome | biome: marine biome (ENVO:00000447); feature: mesopelagic zone (ENVO:00000213); material: "saline water (ENVO:00002010), including plankton (ENVO:xxxxxxxx)" | depth 800 m
TTGGGATACCTGGACTTGATGCTTGGCTTGCATGGGACACCTCATAAAACCTGCCGCGGCAGTCACTTCGATCAAAAAGTAGGTCGGATTAGCTGAAGGCGTAATCCGACATCACCAGTTCTGCCTTATTAACCCTGCAGCAACTGCAGAACCTGCTGTGGCCTTGCGTTGGCCTGAGCCAGAACGGACAGGCCTGCCTGCTGGAGGACCTGGGTTCTCGCAAGGTTGGCGGATTCCGCTGCAAAATCAGCATCCCTAATCCGCGATCTGGCTGCCGATAAGTTTTCGGAGGTGGTGCTCAGGTTGGCGATGGTTGACTCCAGGCGATTCTGAACTGCGCCGAGGTCAGCCCGGATGCTGTTAACCGTTCCGAGTGCTGAATCGAGTACTCTGAGTGCGCTGCTTGCGCCCTCAAAGGTACTAATATCAATATCTGCCAATTTTTCTGGGTCAGAACCGACGGTGTTTGTCGTGGCGAAGATACCACCAGCTCCCCCGGCCACATCAGAAGACACCGCGAAACTGGAGGCGGAGTCGAAATTGATTTCACCCGCTATTCGGGCGCTATCATTACCCCCTGTGGTGAGGGTCTCCGTATCCTGGGATGATCCGGACAGATTAATCGCCGGCGTTCCTGTGCCGTTACTGGTGAAGCCCTCTATGACAATATCTTTTCCACTTTCCTGAATAAGGGTGATGGTTCCGCCATCCACTTCAGCGGTAATACCGGTTTTGCCGCTACTAGCGTTTATCTCCCGTGCGAGGGGTTCCAGATTATTGGTGTCTGAAATCTGAGCAGAAACTGTCGCGTCATTACCATCTCCGGTTGATAAACTCAGAGAAACAGTTCCGCTCGCTGTGAGGCCTGACATCTCTACAGAGGTTCGCGCACTGGCCGATACACCAGTTGTTTCTGCCGCCTTGTTTATTTCAGCGGCGATTGACTCAGCTGTTGCACCGGAAGCCGTTATGTTGACAGTTTGCTCGTCTAACGAACTAGATATTGTAATATTTTGAGGCTGAATCTCGTTCAGCGTTGGAGCTGTTCCACCGGAAGCAACGCCTATCGAGCCAGTCGAACTACCGCTGGCCACGGTTTCCACAGTGTTGTTAGCGAGCGTATCGATTCGAGTACCAGTGATCGATACAGAGATCGTTTGGTTCTCATTGGCGCCGGCCTGAAATTTTTGAGCCTGAAAGGTACCGTCGAGAAGCTTGAGCCCGTTGAACTCGGTTGTTGTCGCTATTCGCTCAAGTTCCTGCTTCAACTGGTTGACCTCAGCCTGCAGTGCCTTGCGATCTGATGCCGAATTCGTTGCGTTGGCTGCCTGAACGGCCAATTCACGCATGCGTTGCACGATATTTCCGGATTCTCCCAAGGCTCCTTCTGCTACTTGGGCAAGCGATACGCCGTCGTTCGAATTTCGGACGGCTTGGTCGAGCCCCCTGATCTGCGAGGTGAAACGTTCGGATATCGCAAGGCCTGCAGCATCATCTTTCGCGGAATTAATCCGAAGGCCGGATGACAGACGCTGGAGAGTCGTATTAGCTTCGCTTTGCGAAGAATTAAGATTCCTCTGCGCGTTTAGTGAAGCAATGTTAGTATTGATGATCTGAGGCATGTCTGTTCTCCCTGCTCAGCTTTGCCGGGGCTGGTTCTTGGTGAAGCGTAAAAGGTGAACCTTTGCCGGGTGGAATTCGTTAATTTGCCGTTTGCAGGGATTAAAGCGAGGTGCGTGCCATGTTAAAAAAAATTTTCAAATAACAATAAATTAAGAGTTTTTTTCGTTGTCTGGTTTTCGTTTTCTTTCAGCGTTGTCAATAAAATGGCTGGCATAGTGGTAAGGATTTGCCGGTCGGGCGGAACTGGAAACTTATTGGAGCGCGACTTAGGTCTACTGCTAGGATTGAAGTCGATGAACAGTAACGACTTTGTCTGGCGCCCTTTGTGTCTGATGACTGGCTCAACGTTACTAGACCCAGCCTTTCCGATCTGGATTAGTTTCCGTACTTTCGGGAGAAAATTTGGAAAGGTGCGTCTTTGGCCAGCGGGGGCTTTCAACTCACCCATATTCGGCCCATGGGTAGGTGAATACATATCGGAAGTAAAAAAACGTATGCTCTGGGTGCCAGCGGAGGCGGGGGGCACAGTTTTATTGTAATCAGTGACACGGCAGGTTTTCAGTACGAGTGCACAAACCTCTTCTGGCCAATGCATGAATGCGGCATTTGTTGGCCCTATCCAGCCCGAAATCTAAACTTTAGCGAGACCACCTCTGAAGATGTGCAGCTGTGCGGCAAAGACAACGAAGTCTAAAGCTTGGAACAGACTATGCCGGAACTCACAGGGGATTACTGAATGATACCTGTCACCAAGCCATATCTTCCTAGTCGGGAGGAGCTGAATAGATACCTGGACGGCATCTACGAGCGCCAATGGTTAACCAACAACGGCCAACTGGTGCGAGAGCTCACTCAACGACTGGAAGACTACCTGGGTGTTGAAAACCTGCTGCTGGTCACCAACGGAACCCTGGCCCTGCAAATCGCCTACCGCGCACTGAGCGTGAGCGATGCAACCTCAGGTGCACATTCAGAAGCTATCATTACTCCGTTTACCTTCATTGCCACCGCCAGCTTCCTAAAATGGGACGGCGTTCAGCCGGTATTCGCAGACATAGACCCGGACACATGGTGCCTGAACCCTGCCAACATTGAAGCGGCCATTTCCCCGCACACCCAGGCTATTGTGCCAGTGCACGTATTTGGCAACGCTTGCGATGTAGAAGTCATCAGCGCCATCGCCGAAAAGCACAAGCTGAAAGTCATCTACGACGCCTCCCACGCCTTCGGTGTGAACTACAAAGGCGAAAGCCTGCTGAAGCACGGCGACGCCGCTACCCTCAGCTTCCATGCCACCAAGCTGTTCCACACAGGAGAGGGCGGGGCCATTATCTTCAAACGTAGGGATGACCTGGAGCGGGCCAAGAAAATGATCAACTTCGGCATCACTGGGCCGGAGGTCATTGAAGAGTTGGGCGTCAACGCCAAGATGAACGAATTGCAGGCGGCGATGGGTTTGTGTGTGCTGGATGAAATGGAAGACAACCTGAAAGCACGGGCCGCCGTGTGGCATCGCTACGAACAGGCGCTGAGACGGTCCTTGCAACTGCAAGCAAAACCGGAAGCACTGAAATATAACTACGCCTACTTCCCGGTGCTGTTCGAAAGCGAGAAACAGGCTGTGCGAGTAGCGGCCGTGCTGAAGGAGAACGGCGTGCTGGCGAGGCGGTATTTTTACCCGTCGCTGGAATCGATTGAATGTTTGGGTGCGAAGGCAGTCCAACCAGTTTCCAAAGATATCGCTAGCCGGATACTTTGCCTGCCGATCTTTGACCAGCTCGCCCAGCACGACCAGCAAAACATTATCAATTTGATTGAGGCGGAGCTGAAGACATGAAGCTGGCTGTCATGCAACCATACCTGTTCCCCTACATTGGCTATTTTCAGCTGATCTATGCAGCTGACCTTTTTCTGATTTACGACGATGTCGCTTACATAAAACAAGGTTACATAAACAGAAACAGTATTCTGTCACCGAATGGTGCTGCTCGATTTACTATTCCTGTTCCGGGCGCCTCTTCGAACAAATTGATATCAGAGCTTAAATTCTCCGGGGATGTCGCCAAAGTCCTAAGAACGATAGAGCAACGTTACTGCAAGGCCCCTCATTTTGAGGAGATTTTCCCAATGATTCGGGGGGCTCTGGAGCTAGATGATCGTTCGATTGCATCTGTTTGCCAGAAAAGTTTTGAGGATATATTTTCCTACCTCGGCCTAGAAAAACGGTTCAAGAAAACCAGTGAGCTTGAATACGACCGCACTGCCTCTGCCCGCGATCGCCTGATTGCGCTGTGTCAGCAGTTCGGCGCGGATTGTTACATCAACGCACCGGGCGGTCGAAAACTGTATGCCAAGCAAGACTTTGCTGAGAAAGGGATTGATTTGAAGTTTGTTGATTCGTTGCCTGTGGAGTATTCGCAGGGTGGCGCTGAGTTTGTTCCCAATCTTTCGATTATCGATATGCTGATGAATTGCTCACCAAGCTTAATAGTAGAGAACATGGAGCGCTATGAGCTCAGTTAGATTTCTGAATTTGCGCACGACTCACAGGTTGGCTGTTTGATGGTAGATTTTTGTAACGATCAGGCTATTGGTGGCTACCAGGAACTAGAGTTGCCTTTCATTGACTCAAACGTTCTGAACGGGGTGGTTAGAACTAATTCTGCTCGGTCTGCCATTAAACTTGTGCTGAGCTCCTTAGATGCGAACAAGGTTTGGCTTCCGGCATACACCTGCGAGGCTGTAGTGGAGGCTGCTAAGGATGTAGGCGTGCCCATTGAGTTTTATAAGCTTGATAGCAATTTTGAGGTAGAGCCCTTATTACAACTTAAATGTGATGAGCTCATCTTGATCGTGGATTATTTTGGCCTCTGTAGTGAAGCTGTTCAGCGCAGTAGGGGCCGGTTCGCGCATGGGCAGACGATTGTGGATTGTTGCCAATCCTACTTTTCAGAACCTACGGAAGTTCTTGCAACCATCTATTCCCCAAGAAAGTTCTTCGGCCTACCAGATGGCGGCTTGCTCTACTCAAACAACCCTCGTATCAAGCCGCCAGAGCAACGTGATGAATCTTCGGAATCTCGAATGGGTCATCTGATCAGTCGGCTCACTAACAGTCCAGAGGCGGCCTATCAGCAATATCTTGAGGCCGAGCAAGCAATCTCGAAATTACCCGTGGAAGGGATGTCACGTTTGACGGAGCGCCTACTTCAGTCAGTCGATTATCAAAGGGCAAAAACAACACGAGCCAGGAACGCCCAGTATCTTCACGAGCGTCTGGCTCAATACAATCAGCTGAACCTTAATATTGACGAAACTGTAGCGCCCTTGTGTTATCCGTTTCTACCGAGTGTGAAAACAACTAGTAAGGCAGGTTTAATTAAAGAGCGGGTATTTGTGCCAACCTATTGGCCTGAGGTGCTGGGCCGAGTGGATGAAGGCTCTTTTGAATGGGACCTTGTTACGAACGGCTTGTTCCTGCCTTGTGATCAGCGCTACAACGAAGAAGACATGGACAGGCTAATCAGCCTGCTCGCAATCAAGTAAAAGGTTACGAAATGGCCCCTCCAGAAAATCGGACAGAAGAGTATGCACGGGTTTCGGCTCTAGAAGAGCTACTCAAAGACCTGAATGGCAACTTGGCTGCTGCTAATAAAGCTTATCTGAAAGACTCAGGCGAGCGTTTCTCCAAAATCTTTCTTATGGGGCCCCACCGCTCCGGCAGCACTTTGTTTATGCAATGGCTGGCCAACACCCGCCTCGCAGCCTACCCAACCAACATGCTGTCCCGCTTCTTTGGGGCACCACTGGTAGGAGCAAAAATCCAGCAACTGTTGACGGACCCGCGCTACAACTTCCGTAATGAAATTCTGGACTTCAATTCCGATATCAATTTTAGTTCCGACAACGGCAAAACCAGGGGAGCGTTGGCTCCGAACGAATTCTGGTACTTCTGGCGCCGCTTCCTGCCGTTCGACGAACTGGATTACATGCCGGCAGACCAGCTAAGGCAAAAAGCCAACCTAGCAGGCTTTCGGGACGAACTGAACGCACTGGCAAACATCTTTGAAAAACCGTTCGCCATGAAAGCCATGATCATGAATCAGAATATCCCGGAGCTGGCCGAGCAGTTCGACAAGCCTCTGTTCATCTGGATTCGCCGTGACCCGATCTTCAACATCCAGTCTGCACTGGATGCCCGAAAGCGGCAGCACGGCGACATCAACACCTGGTACTCGTTCAAGATCAAAGAATACCCGGAACTGAAGAACCTCGACCCACTGGAATCTGTCGCCAGCCAGATCGCTGCCATCAACCGTTCGGTTGAACACGGCATTGCGGCGTTGCCAGATCACCAAAAGCTGGTTGTTCAGTATGAAGACTTTTGCCGGAGGCCGGAGTACTACTACAACGAAATCACTCGCCGGCTGGTTGAGCAGGGTGGAGTGAGTGCGGGGCGGGTGCCGGAATACTCTGGAGAGGCGAGTTTCTCGAACACCAATCAGTGGCGGTTGGAGGAGTACTTACAGAACGAAGCGACGCGGGTTTATGAAGCAGTCACAGGGAGCAAGGAATAAGCAAGTATTTTGGTTTTTTGCATCGCCTTTGAATGCGGTTTTAAATATCAAAAATGATCGAGAAATTTATGAATCACCCGTACTATATTTTAGCGCCTGACTTTACCACTACTTCCGCGGGAGTTCAGGTTTTGTACGAGCTCTGTATACGTCTTAACGAGATTGGTTTAGATGCATACATAGTCGGTTCAAAGGTCACAATAGATCATCAAATAGCACCAATCATTTCAGATGATGTAATTCTGAAGCGTAGGAAAGAAGGGAAGTGTCCGATTGCAGTCTATCCGGAAATAGTTTCTGGTAATCCCCTGAACGCGAATGTTTGTGTTCGTTACATGTTGAATAAAGAGGGTGTTATAAGTGGCTCAAAAATGGCTGCTTCAGAATCTGATTTATTCTTCTTCTATAGTGAGCAGTTTATGGAGGGACAATCTGATTCGGGAGAGAAGCTAAAGATTCCTGTAATTGATACGAACATTTTTTGTCCGCCTGAAGATGACAATCGATTCCGGAAGCTTCTATATCTGAACAGGTTTCCTGTAGATAAGGTCGACTTTGAAAGTCTACCGAGCGATATTGAAGTTCTGTCGATGAGCCAGCCCTTAAGTCATCCGGAGCTGGCAAAGAAATTCCAAGAAGCTTTAGTGATATACTCCTACGAATACTCCACGACCTGTACTATGGCAATGCTTTGTGGTTGTCCATTGGTTGTAAAAGGTTATGAGTCGGGAAATAGGTATGGTTTCACCGAACAAAGCCTCTTTGCATATGAGGGCCTTGGGTTTGCTTTTTCAGATGACTCGGAGAGCCTTGATAAAGCAAGGGGTGGTCTGGCCCAATTTCGTGAGAATCGTCTAAGGCAAGATGAGGAGTCTGATCTTCAACTCAAACGATTTGTTGAAGTTACGCAAAGAGCCGCTGAGAAAAAGGCGCATGAGCAAACTAGTCCCCTAGAACATTGGATAGAGGGACGCGTTCCATCACAGGTGCAGCGCCAAATGCTCACCTCCGGGCTTGCCAGCCAATCTGATATTTGTATCGTAGTTATGGATACTCAGTCTGAGGGCAAATCATTAAGTGATTTTATTGAGTCCTATCTTGCTACGAAGAATTTGCTGCCGAATCTTTCGTGTTTTGTTCTTACAAATAGAGCCAATGCTTATCAAAGTTACGACTTTCCTGATTTCAAGATACGTTCACTTGATGAGGTGCGGAACGCTGGCGCAGTCAAATTGGTCTTGGAAGAGTCTGAAGCGAGCTGGTTTACCATCATTGGTCCAGGAACTACTTTAATTTCTGACGGGTTATTAGCCTTTGCTTTGGAGCTGCAATCTGCCCCGGATACGTGCTTTTCAGTGTATGGCGACGAGCTTATAGCAGGCGAGAACGGTATCAGTGGTGCGATGTTGCGCCCTGATTTTAATCTTGACATGCTACTAAGTCACCCGTCTGTGATGGCGAGGCATTGGTTTTTCAGAAAGGATGTGTTTTCGCTTTTTGGTGGTTTTGACGAATCGATTAATACAGTATTTGAGTTCGATCTTATTTTGCGAATTCTTGAGCAGGCTGGCTTTGGCGCTTTTGGCCACGTGGCAGAGCCTGTGTTGTTCGTCAAACCTGGAGAGAGCTGGTTTAGCGTAGAGGAGGGGCGTGAGGTTGCTCTCAATCATTTAAAGCGTCGGGGGTATCACTCCGCAGCAATATCTCAGGGTTGTGCGCCGGCTACTTATAACATCGACTATGGTCACGTAGGTTCGCCTTCTGTCTCAATTATTGTGGTGATGAAAGACCAGTTGTCTCTTCTCCAAGCCTGCGTTGAATCTATTCTTGATAAAACCGATTACGCCAATTATGAGCTACTGATATTTGATAACGGTAGTCAAACTCCGGAGGCAAAGGCCTGGCTTAAAGGTCTCGAAGGTCTTGGAGTGTCCAATATTCGAGTGTTTAGAGGTGCCAAGACATCGGATAGACACGTAGCCGTCAACCAGGTCGTCGGAGAAGCGCGCGGAGAGTACCTACTTTTCTTGAGTGCGGATATCGGAATCGTTCAAAAAGATTGGCTGAATCTTCTTCTCAACCATGCTCAGCGGCCGGAGGTTGGCATTGTTGGAGCGAAATTGTTAACGAAAGAAGGTCGAACTGAGTCAGGTGCGCTGGTAGCTGGTCTCACTGGCGTTTCAGGTACCACCTTTGCCGGAAGTGATGCGAACGATGCAGGCTACATGAATCGCTTGCAGATCGATCAAAACTGCTGCCTAGTTTCGGCGGATTGTATGATGCTCGAAAAAGAGTTGTTTGTGAGGCTCGGCGGTTTTGATGGCTTATTGCCAGATAGCTTGGCTGAGGCCGATTTTTGTTTACGTGTGTCACAAGCAGGACGGTTGAACATCTGGAGCCCGCGAGCTTTGGTGATGAGGCTTTCAGTCTCCTCGGGGGAAGAGGTGAAGTCCGAGGTGTCATCTGGCGGAGGTGTTCAGTATTCCCGAGCCATTGAGATCGTATATGACCGCTGGACTCCTCAATTGGCTCATGATCCGTCCTATAATCGTAATCTCTCTTTGTCAGGTGCGGGTTTTGAGGTCGAGCAGCGGATCGATCTGAGTTGGCAGCCTCAGAAATTGCTGGATCAAAAAACAACTTTAGTATACCCGGCGGATCAATGGGGATGCGGGCACTACAGGATAATGCAGCCCATAGAGGCAATGAAGGCCCAAGGGGTAGCTGGAGGTATGATTGCCTGGCAATGGCTGACAGTCCCCGAGATGGCAAGGTTGGAGCCAGATGCTTGTGTTTTTCAACGGCAGATTACGGATGAAGCCGTAGCTAATATGAAGCGAGCCCGTCATATTCTAAAAAAACCGGTAGTTTATGAGCTGGATGACTATTTGCCCAACCTGCCTCTGAAAAGCGCCTATCGTAAGAATATGCCGAAGGATATTCTCAAATCCTTGAGGCGGTCTCTCAAGCACGTAGATCGTTTTGTAGTGTCTACTCATCCGTTAGCTGAAGCTTTTAAAGGGATTCATTCAGATATCCGCGTTGTAGAAAACCGCTTGCCAGTTGAATGGTGGGAAGGCTTGACGTCTAAGAGGTGCCAGTCAGAGAAACCGCGAGTAGGCTGGGCTGGTGGTATTGGGCATACCGGCGATCTTGAGTTGGTGGAGGCGGTTGTTCGTGATCTGGCTGAGGAGGTCGATTGGATTCTCTTTGGAATGTGCCCAGACGTACTTCGCCCCTACGTTAAAGAAGTGCATGAAGGAGTTGGTATCACTCTCTATCCGCAGAAGCTTGCCTCTATGAATCTGGACCTTGCGATTGCACCTCTCGAAGATAACCTCTTTAATCGATGTAAGAGTAATCTTAGGTTGTTGGAATATGGCGCCTGCGGGTTCCCGGTCGTTTGTAGCGATGTCGAGCCCTACCGCGAGCATGGTCTCCCTGTCACCAGAGTCAAGAATCGGTACAAAGACTGGGTCGATGCGATCAGAATGCATCTGGGTGATCCGAGAGAGTCAGCCCTGCAAGGTGATGAGCTTAAAAAGGTGGTCTGCCGAGATTGGATGTTGGAAGGTGAAAGTCTTCAGCAGTGGTTGGACGCTTGGACGAAATTTTAAAGCTTTTACATTTTTTTACACAAGAAGGAAAAAATTTCCTAAAGAGAGCCGGACGAGTGCCGTTAACTGGAGTAACGAGGCGGCGCTCCAAACTTGAACCGGGCGCCTGACCGTTTCAATAGAAAACGACACCAGTCGAAGGAGAAGCATTATGGCTCTCGGTATTAACACCAACGTTGCATCACTGTCCGCTCAGAATCAGCTGAACCGCTCGCAGGAGCAATCAAACCAGGCGCTGGAGCGTCTTTCTTCTGGCCTGAGAATTAACTCAGCTAAGGATGATGCAGCTGGTCTGGCTATCGCTAACCGCTTTGAAGCGCAGATCCGTGGTCTGAATCAAGCTACCCGAAATGCCAACGACGGTATTTCTTTGGCGCAAACCGCTGAGGGTGCTCTGGGTGAGGCCGGCAACATTCTGCAACGTGTGCGTGAACTTGGTGTTCAGTCTGCGAACGCTTCTAACTCTGCCTCAGATCGTCAAGCACTTCAGGATGAGGTCAACCAGCTGGTTTCCGAGTTGGATCGCATAGCAACTACCACTAACTTTAATGGTCAGAAACTTTTCGACGGCACGTTCGGCACGGCGCAGTTCCAAGTTGGTGCAAACGCTAACGAAACGATCTCAGCTTCTACTTCTAACCTCAGAACAGACAAGTACGGAAACAATCAGGTTCTTGCAGATGGTGTTGGTGCTTCGAGTGGGAGCGCAAACAATGGAGTTGCTAGCGGCTCTCTAGATGTTAATGGTTCACTGGGGTCAGGTTCGGTTTCCGTCGGAGATGACGCAACAGCGAAAGATGTTGCCGCTGATATCAATGCCCTAACGGGCAGCACGGGTGTTACAGCGACTGCAAGGACTGAAGCTGAGTTGAGTTTTGCATCTACAGGCGCCTACGCGCTTGAGTTGACCTCAAATGGAACAGAGTCTCGCTCCGTAGCGTTTACAGTAAGTGCTACCGACTCAGCTGATGGCCTTTCTGCTGCTGTCGCTGCGATTAATGACCAGACAGCTAAAACTGGCGTGACTGCGGCGCTAAATGATGATGAATCCGGCATTCTCTTAACTAACGAAACCGGTGAAGACATTGTTATTGAGGCAACAACAGCGGCAGGTGATTTGACGCTGGACAAGCAGTCCCGGGACAAAGATGGTGAGTTGACAAGTGCTGGTTCCGTGGTTATTGCGGAGGGCGCGACTGGGGTTTCGAGTGGCTACCTGCAGCTTGATTCCGAAAAATCTTTTTCTGTAACGGCAACAACTACGGACATAGCCACTACAGGAGTATCGGAACTAAGGTCAGTGTCTGACCTTGATATCACAACAACTCAGGGGGCAACTCAGGCGCTCACTACTGTTGATGCTGCACTTGATGCAATTAACTCCCAGCGAGCCAAATTCGGTGCCCTTCAAAGCCGCTTTGAGAGCACCATCTCCAACCTGGAGTCCACCAGCACCAACCTGAGCGCTGCTCAGAGCCGGATTCTGGACGCGGACTTCGCGGCCGAGACAGCCAAGCTGTCCAAGGCTCAGGTGTTGCAGCAGGCCGGTATCTCCGTCCTTGCCCAGGCGAACGCCCGTCCTCAGCAGGTTCTGTCTCTGCTGCAGT
>CESC01019042.1_pt1 | contig 11182 bp, 10 predicted proteins | sample 531131 | NCBI WGS metagenome assembly CESC01 (sample SAMEA2621295, study PRJEB7988) | marine metagenome | biome: marine biome (ENVO:00000447); feature: mesopelagic zone (ENVO:00000213); material: "saline water (ENVO:00002010), including plankton (ENVO:xxxxxxxx)" | depth 800 m
ATACGAAAGAATTTAAACTGGATGCAGTGAGCCTGGTGCTAGATCAAGGTCACACGCGCTCTGAAGTCGCCAGAATGTTGGATGTGAGTCAGCAAATTATTGGTCGCTGGGTCAAAGAGTTTCAACAAGATGATGACGGCCATGCGTTCAGAGGGAACGGCAAACTGACGCCAGAGCAGGCAGAAATCAGAAAGCTTAAAGCTCAGGTAAAACAGCTTGAAATGGATAAACGCATCCTAAAGGAAGCATCGGTATTCTTCGCCAAAGAAATGAAGTGAAATACGCGTTTATCGCCGAGCGAAAGAATACCTATCCTGTTGATCGGTTGTGCCGGTTACTAGGCGTAAAGCGCAATGGGTTTTATCGATATATGAATACCCAGCATCAACCTACAACGGATGATGATAAACGAAAAGAAATAGTGGAATGGATGCGCAAGATTGCCAAAGCCAGTGAGCATAGCTATGGCAGTCGACGAATGCAAAAAGCACTGAATTGTTTGGGCTACCCTATCGGTAGACGTCTTACACGCCGACTGATGAAAGAAGCAGGTGTGCAGGTCCGTTACAAGAAGAAATACAAGGTCACCACAAACAGTAATCACACATTGCCTGTATTTGAAAATGTGCTGGACAGACAGTTTGATGTTGATTCACCCAATCTAGCTTATGTGCAGGATATTACCTATATCTGGACACAAGAAGGCTGGTTATATTTGGCCGTTGTTATTGACCTGTACTCGAGAAAAGTCGTTGGCTGGAGCATGGGGTCAAGAATGAAAACCAAATTGGTGTGTGACGCGTTAACGATGGCGATATGGCAGCGTAATCCAAAAGCGGGATTGGTTGCCCATTCAGATCGCGGTAGCCAATACGCTAGTGCAGACTATCGACGCTTGCTTAAAGGACACCAATTTGTTGGCAGTATGAGTCGTAAAGGTGATTGTTGGGATAATAGTGTGGTTGAGAGCTTCTTCGGTAGCTTGAAGCAAGAGCTAGTACACTGGAAACAATACCAAACTCGTTATGAAGCACAGCAAGATATACTGCGTTACATCACGACATTTTATAATCCTGAGCGGTTGCATTCGTATCTGGATTACAGGAGTCCAAATCAATATGAGGCGGACATGAAGAAATTGAAAAAAGTAGCTTAACTGGGTTGGTCAATTTTGGTTGACCACGTCAAAGATAAATCTATAATAAACACGAGGGACAATTTAAGTTTAGATGTATTTAAGTCGATTTTGAACATTATAGGTATTGATTATGCTGATAGTATTGATACCAAAAGCACCTTCATTGACGAGAAACTGTTAGAGAGCCGTAATAAAGTTGCTCACGGAAACAAAATAGACCAAGACGCCAATCAATTTAGCTTGTCTTTAACAGAATTAAAGGAAGTGAAAGATTTCGTGTTTTTTCTTATGGACAATCTTTTAGAAGATCTTATTTTCTTTACTGAAAACGAATTCTATTTGGCTAGTAACTATTCGACACTCAAGGATTACCTAAACTCTAGGACTGAACATATAAGAAACAACCTTCCTTAGATACTGAGGGAGACGTCCATGTCTTTCTCAGCAATTTTTATTACTTCTCAATATATCCAATAATTTTAACCCACTAAAGCCTATTGCATAGGCAGCTTCGCTGTGGGTTTTTGCCGTGCAAAAAAAAAGACTATTTTAGGTGATATAATATTTATAAAGGGAGGTATATATGAACAAATACAGTTCGAGGAAAGACAGCTTAAAACTTAAACTTACAAGTAAGGGACTCAAGGGAATTATTATAAATTCAGGAATCAGAAGACTCATTACAATATACTCCAATCATGTAGAAAGATGTATTTTAGATTTTAAAATCAACCTGGATGAAGAAAAGAGTTACGAGATTAGAAGCACTTTAAAAAATTTACTTCAGTTAAGTGACATCAATAAAAACCATTTAGTTACTTTAGAAAATAAAGAGTTAAGACCACAAGTAGACCCTTTAATAATAAAAAAATGGAAAAATTTATTATTGAGTATTGAATTAGGTGACTCTGAAAAAGAGGTCATAATTACTTGCTGTACACTGTGGCTTGACGAAAATGCAGAACTCGATTTTTCGGTACTAAAAGATACATGCCATGCATTAGGTTTGGTTTCAACTTGCTTTTTGTGTAGTAACGGTAATTTTATCGGAGACATTAGTTACATTGACCCGAAATTCATTAACTGCGCTGTAGGTGTTGGTATAGCTGACGAAACAAGAGAGCTATGTAGTTCATTTGAAGAGCGAGAAGTTAATGATGACTAAAAAATGTTTTGCTTCTGTTAGAACTAAATACTACAAAGCGGATCAAGCTTTTACCGTTTTAGACCACTCGCTCGCTAGAAGAAATGGGTTTACAAGTTCTCCAAACGTGCATAGAAAATATAGCTCCAATAACCTTGGGATTTATCTAAAAGGTTGTAATAGCTCTTCTCAAGCCTTAGAAAAAATGTGTGAGAATTATAAAAAAGTAACAGGTAAAAAGGTTAGAAAGGATTTTAACCTTTTGTTTGAACATATAGTTGTTTTAAGTGAACAACAGTACTCAATCATTGAGCAAAATTTAGGAACCGATGAAGCGAAAAAACTAACTATTAATTCATTGAAAATTTACGCCAAAAAAATAAAGGACGAATTTGGGTTCGAGCCCATGAGTATAGACCTTCACTTAGATGAAGGTCACTATGTTGAAGATCGATTTGTAAGGAACATTCATGCCCACATTTCGTTCTTTAACTACGACTTTAAAAAGAAAGTAGCTCCTCTTCGTCATTTGATGAAAAAAGGCAAGGACTCTAATTTAAAAAGCAATCAGCTAAATCCAAATTTCGAAAAAATGCAAGACCTTGTTGCTGATAGCTTTAAGGCTTTAGGCTTTGAGCGTGGAGAGTCTAAAAACGTTACTGGCCGTAACCATCAGCAGAAGGAAGCTTTCGTAAAACAAAGACTTCGGGAGGCAGAGAGTCAAGTTAAAAATCTAAGTGTTACAAACCGAGAGCTTAGCGATAAGCTCATTTTACAAAAGAGAATTTCACAAAATCTTTCTAGAAAGATTGCGCACCAAGAAGAAAGGAGTAACTGGCTAGAAAAAAAAATAATTGATCTAAATAACTTAGCTCAAGAACTCGAAATGGCTATTAAATCTCGTTGTAAAAGGGCCATCAACTTTCTTTCTAAAAAGCTTTCAAAACCAAATCAAGATATGGGCCTTAGAAGATGAGAGCTGTAAAATTAAGTTCAACTTTTTCATTAGCTGCATGTTCCGGCCCATTCCGATCACCCATTTCGGTTCAATCCGATCAGTGATTTCGGTCTAATCCGATCGCCTATTTCGGAGTTATCCGATCCGGCTCAAACACCAATAAAGTATCGCGCAACGACCATGGAAATCCTAAACGAACATTTTTAGCTATTTCTCGAAACTTAGGTAAAACACTTTCATGCCTTGATAAGGCAATAAAATCCGCCACTCTGATAGCATTTATTTCGTTTTCTCGAGCCAAGTAATTGGTGATTTCACACGGAGACCAGTCTAAAAAAAGGTTATCAATTTTAATTTGCAACAAGTACCCCTCAGACAACCAAAGCCGCACTATTTCATCTTCTGCGCCCTCTTTTTGAGCGTCATGATATCCAAAGTGAGAAATAGGACGGGGGTATTTCTTTCCGTATTTTTCAGGGTGAGTTTGTTGGTCAAGCATATCAAGCGTCAAAATAAAAATTGAGAGTACCCTAAAAGGGTTATTGAAAAGGAAATGGCGCTTTGTTTTCAAAAGCTCTTCTAAAAGCATCAGTGCCTTTTGACAGCTTCGGATATTTTTTCGATGTCCATTTTCAGCGCAGAACAGATAATGGGGGTCATATTTTTTAAGACGTTCGTCGTTGTGCCCTTTCATTTCTTCCTTTTTAATATAGTGCAAAGCGACATTAAGACGTCCTATGCATAAGTGCAGGAGTTTGTTCAACTCGCTTTCTGTTCCTGAAATCTGAAGCAAGATGTCTATGAATTCTTCTTCTTCGTATTCAAATCTTACAGTTCGACCAATCACTTTCTCTTTAAACAAGTTGAACTTTTGTTTTGATGAGTCTGGATTTTCTAGAAAGTTATTCTCATTACACAGTACGACACATTTTGAGTTACCAACTTCTATCACATTTGACATAAACGCCATTGGAATGGAAATATTGCCACCAAACCTCTCTAGATCATCAAAGAAAAATATACCGTTAACAGAATCAAGCTCTTTCTTAAGCTTCTTGGCTCTTAACACGCTAAATACCCCGCTGATTAGAGCGGAGGTTGAGCCACCAGTTATTTTTACGCCATCTTGGTCCGTACTAAATGCTTTTGATACTTCTTTTAAAGCAGTTAAATAGTCATTGTCTGTCATGGAAGCAAACACACCGAGAATTGCATTTTCTATATCTTGGCGCGTGCTAAGACCGAATAATGAGATGTAAACACAGGTGTATTCTGGTTTTGTCTGTGACTTACCGTCAGTGGATATCGTTGGATTCGAGAGCTCTGGAATTAACGTTTGAGTAATATAATAGGATTTACCTTGTCCCCACCCCCCTGACATATGAATTGCATAGTGAGTAATTTGGCTTTCTATATAGCCTTTAATCGCATTTGTGATGTTCTTAACGTTAGACACGGCTAGACTCCTTTCTATATTTGTAAGTATTAGTTAGAGTTTCTGTTATCCGAGTCACTTGATATCCTTTTTAAAGGTAGTACCCAAATCAACAGAATTCAAAACAGTTAAGAAAATTATCTCTGCAAGCCTTTTTATTATAGATTTGAAAGCGTGACTGGCTGCTAACGCACATAAATAACCTTATTGAATATAAAGCCTGAATGACTTTTATTCGCTCATTTGAGACTGCCAGATTGTCAAAACAAACTTCAACTGCTAATGTCGTTGCGACAAAGCCGCTCGGTAATTAGACCGACAGTTTCCCTAGGTTATGACACAACTGCAGCTGATATACCTGCTCTGCTTGAAATATTTATAGATTCACACAGGTACAATCGCTCGCTCCCGAGAAGTGGCCTAATTATCATCTAAGTTAGTGGCCGCTACCTATAAACGATATAGCGTGATTTACAGAAGAAAGGCCTTCTAGGCTTTGCGATGCTAGCTCAATCGGCTTCATCCCCAGAAATGGCGAATTGTTATTTATCATGGTCATGAAACCATAAACGTTCATTGGGTTAGAGAAAATGAGCCTGAGTTCTGCGTGAATATTGAGAATGAGTGATAAACGTTGCTCCAAGGTCGGAGAGAAGTTCAGGGTTGAAGGCGAGTTAATGAAGCAGTTAAGGTCCGCATCTGATGCGAAACCAAGAATTGCGGTTTTTTCTGGCGCTGTGAGACCCCATCGATCAAGTAATGTGTTTATAGCTACGGTGACAGCAACCTTACTATTCTTATCCATCGGTCTGTTCCAGTTTATCTTTCATGTTATAGGTCACTTATCATTGAGCAGTTTTAAAGATTGAATCGTCACTCATAATCTAGAAGCGGTTTAGTTTTTTTGATCTCAATTCTCGAAGTTTATAAGCACCAGTCTACCTCAATATTCAGGCTGTCATACCGGCCGCAAGCCTAACAATAGCGTTTTTGACTCTCTTGATACCTTGCTCCGTTTCGCATAACTGGAGCGGTTTGGCGTCTAAACCTAAGTTGTATTCAACGAACCATTTTTTTGCCCTACTTAAGGAGCCAAAGTAGTCCGTCGCTAGGCACATTAAATCGGATAGTTGCAAAAAGCGTTGCGCCGGCCCTGTAGGAAGCCTAATCGGTTTATTGTAAATCTTCGTCGAAGTGCACCCAATGATACAGGCAAGTGTTTTGAGAGATATGCCGTAGTCAGCCGCTAACTGTCTAATTGACTGAGACGAAAACCCATAGTCACTTATCGCTGTTGAAGCTATATCGTTGCTCACATAAACCTCGTGTAGGACGTATCATGAGGGCAAATCATTAAATTGGCCCCTTTCTATTATTTTTGATTTTACTCTGGAAAAACAAATCTAAACCGAACTGTGAAGAGCCAATGCTGTTCAAGAACTGTTTCGTCATTGTAGTCAAACGCTCATCCGATAAACCGGCTGCTCTCAGCAGAAACCATTTGCGAGTAATATATCGGTGGGGATTAGTTAATAATTGGTATGTAATTCTGCGTATTTGATATTCAGTGACAGATCCCGCATAGCGATTCAAAAATAATAAAGTCAGCGGTATCTTACGAATGTATGTGTGTTTTATTGAATAGCAACTTTTTAAAATGTGGCGTAAGCTTTCGATCGAAGGAATATTATCGTCGCTGGTGTTACTATCATCATTTTTGCAATAGATGACAAAACGTCGATATGTTTTCGTGAGTGAATACTTCTTACCAAAGTAAAAAGTTACGATTACACGATGCATAAACTGCGTATGTAAATCAGTGCGTATCGCGTTTTCTTTTCTACCATCGTGACGTTTACGCTCTGGCTTTTGATCGGTGAGCTGTCGTTGCTTACCTTTCGCTTCACATTTGTGATAGTGACTTGAAACCGCTTCGATGCATTGACCAAAGGTCCAATAAGCGCGGAGAATTCGATATATTTTTGTTTTCGAAATATTTCTTCGAATCATTTCGCTTCTAATTAATCGCCCTCGCTCTGAAGAATTTAATACGCCCTCAGATTCAACAACAGATTTGATGACTTCATATCGCTCAGTCATCTCTATATGAGCCTTTTCACGAAAATTAAGTGAAGCAGGAAGGGCATGATATTTATGCTCTTCAAGAAGGACTACCTCACCGCTTTCAAAGGAGTATTCAAGCTCATTTGTATTAAATGGGATCGGTAAGCCGTTGTTAGAATCTAGTGCAAATAAAAAGGTGTGAGTTAAATTGACTTTGATTACTCGAAAATTTTTCTCCTGCCATTTTATGACATCATTTTTAACTGAAATCGGAGCTGCTTGGTGCATTAACGCGAGCAAAGACATAATAATTACCTCTACTTTACGGTGCTAAATTACTTTTAAAAACAACGTCGCAAGCCCCATTCTTGTAATAGGGAATACTCATATCAAATTTTGCTAATCGTGAAGCGAACAACAGCCGTTGTTCAGATAGACTTATTCCCCCTTGTTTTTCGCGCTGTTTGTCAATTTGAGGCGCCATTCGAATCAAGTTACTGTCTTTTTTTCGTTTGAGGATTGATTTCCAAAAGCCAGCAGTTTCTAATTGAGCATCTGTTACAGCATCGTTTGTCATCAAGAGGTGTAACCACTTAATATTGTCGATTTTTATCCTGTCTAGTGAACCTTCAGTCAGCACCTGAAAATGTACCTTAGATTCTTGCCAAAAAGCCTGTTCAAGCGCGATTATTTCTCGTACGCGAGGCTTTCCTAATTCGCTTGAAGGCTTAACTTGGATTGCTAAAAGAGGGGAATTTGGATCTGAAACAGTCGCTAGAAAATCGGTCGTCAACATCATCTTTTCGCCACGTATTGCGGGATGCTTTGCACCAATACGCTCGGCAATTTCTAATGTCGAAGCAAGTGAGAGTGGAAACTGCTCTCGTATATTCCTCACACTTTCAGACCATTCAAGTTGCAGAAATACTGATAACTCGAGATCGGATAAGCAACGAACGACTCGCTCTGATGTATGTGAATATACTCTATGAGAACGGCCATACGAGGGGGCGTTATAAACCATAAGCCAAGGTTTATAATCCCTGCCACGACCTTGGCCTCGATCTTCCTTGAGCCACTTGTCGTATACTTTTGAATTTTGATCATATCTTCCCATGATTCGATCTCCCGATATTGTTAAAAAGTAAAGTACTGAAACTTGTGCTGATCTTTCAGCTAGCGGAAGAAATATAAACACAGATCTTACAAAGATCAAACTTAAAATTCCATTATAACTCTTTGTTATTTAACATTTTTGTTGTGATTTTGAAATTTTAAGCGGTCTTTTTTCACTGTTGATAAGAGTGAGCTTCCTACGACTTTAAATAACGATATTGATCTAAATCCCTGTGTTGTATGGGATAATATTTTCAGTTAGCGGAGAAAGTTGTGAATATTAGCGAGGATAAAAGGTGGAAAATGAACATTTTTTAGAGGACTAAAAAACATACAAAAACGTAAGGGCATCGCAGATCTCCTCATCAAAAGATCAGAAAAGAGTTATCTTCTTACGAAGATTTCAGTTGAGTACTTTTCTTGAATAAACGTGTAAATGATACAAATAGAAACCAATTTTAAGATGCTTTGATAAGAACTAATCAATATATCTACACATATCTGAACGGATAACGCTTTAGTTTTTGAAACGAAGTTTGCTTAAAGGGTGGCAGTTAGTCGGATAAGAGAGCGATGTTTCTTTCGCTCCCTCTCCTAAGAACCGTGCGTGCAAGTTTCCCTGCACACGGCTCAAACTCTCATAAGGCCAAACGCGTTAGACCCAACAGCTTGCTCCAGATATGACATTTTCTTAGCTCTTTTATCGAAATAATCAAACCACTCAGCATCGTACGGAGTCGCTACAGATATGACTTGCCGGTGTCTGCGTATAGGAATGTCGGCGGCCTTTTTCAACCAAACGATGCGTTTTTCACCGTGATTAGTTGTGTAAGGTGCAATGAACATCCACTGCCGCATACCACGGTGGGTATAGTATTTCCGGTATAGCCACGCTGCAGACTTCTTAGGATGCTTGCGTTTAATCATTCGATGAAGAATATGAAAAATAGCAGAGTCAACATTATCAAAGACTTTCTTGGCCACAACATGACGATAATAATTAGCCCAGCCTACAATTTTGCGATTGATCGAGCTGAGTAACCTCGCCACTGGTGTAGATATTCCTTTCTTTATCTCTAATCTGATAGACTCAAGGAACGATTTGATACTGCTATTACTTGGTTTAATAAGTAGCTTTTGGCCATACTTACGTACATTAAACCCAAGAAAATCGAACCCCTTTGTAATAGAGGTAATCAAGGTCTTTTCTTTGGACAACGTTAACCCTCTCTCAAACAGGAAAGCCATTACCGCTGGTTTTATCGTATTCTCAAGCAACTCTTTAGAGTTGGCAGTGATCACAAAGTCATCAGCATATCTAATCAAATGGACTTTTTGAATTGGCTTGGTAATCGATTTAAGCATCGCTTCCATTCCATCCAAAGCACCATTCGATAAGCAAGGCGATATGATACCGCCTTGTGGCGTTCCCGCTGTCGTTGGAAACAGGCGCCCTTTGTCCATAAAGCCTGCCTTTAGCCACTGATTCAACACTTTTTGCTCTAGCTTTAAGTGTTGATGTAACCATGTATGGCTAATATTATCGAAGCATCCCTTAATGTCACCTTCAAGGATCCATTGAGCCGATGTTTTCTGAGCTAACACATTAAAGCATTTTTCAATCGCATCGGCGGCTGATCGCTTGGGTCGGAAACCATAAGAATGGTGATCCGCTGTCACTTCAGCTACCGGCTCATATGCCAATAGAAAGAGAGCCTGCATTGCTCGGTCAAACATGGTTGGAATGCCCAAAGGTCGTTTCTTGCCATTCTTTTTCGGAATGTAGACCCGCCTCAATGGCTGCGAGCGATAATTTCGACAGGAAAGCGCTTTAGCTGCCTCCCATTTCTGTTTTGTATTTATCCACACAATGCCGTCAATACCAGGTGTATTGCGTCCCTGATTTTCAGTGACACGTTTCACTGCCAGTAACTTCGCTTGATGGGATCGTGTTAGTAAATGTTGTAGCGCTTGGACTTTGCCCCAGCGCTTAGCTCTAGCTGATTTAGCGATACGCATTTGGAGTCGACGAACGCCAAATTCAACTCGTTTCCAATTGATGGATGACCAGTTATTCGACGGTGAGGATGCACCACTATGCTTAATCGCAGGTGTCATCTGCTTTTCCTCATAAACTCAATTCTCCGCATTCTCTCGCTATTGAGAACCAGTCGGACGTAGGCACTCTTTCGAGTCAGGTGATTTGCACCCTATGCTGATCATTACAATCAACCCTTAGCTTTTTCCGACCTCCCATTCCCGCATAACCATTGCTTACCCTTGCGGGTAAACTACCTTTCGGAGCTATACGGGGTTTCCACGTTTCGTTCCTGTGACTCGATGGGTTAGGTCTCTCGTTTACACCGGCGATGCGTATACTCACGATACCCCATCTGTGAAAGGATATTCTTGATCGCTTACCTTTTGGTTGAAGCTTGTCAGCCGCTTTAGCTTCTTAACAGTTACGATGCTTTTCGAGATTTGCATTTGCTGACCTTACCATCATCCCTAGCGCCTTCACCGCTTGCGGCTAGCAGTTTCGGTGTTACCTTTACAGGCTGCACCTACGGTTTCTCGTGGCTACATTGTCCTCAGCGCTTTGCACCTCAACGTTACCGTCAACGCACAGCTGAGTAGGGAACTACTGGTGAGACAGTAGGTTTAACATCCAATCCATTGGATTAAACAATCACAGGAGCAACTTCGTGTCGCACCACAGAATCTGTTACAGGCTCTTCAAAGTTTGTCTATATACTCTTTTGTAAGCGACCTCTTCTCGTTGCATATCATAGAAACAGAGCTTTTCGGACCAATCTCATTTTTAAGATCTGACATGGTTAGATTGAACTGATCCATCAGCAGTCGCAGCATGGATGCGCCCGCATCTTCAGATTCGGCTCTAGCGTTAAAATCATGAAACTCAGGGGCCTCATATGCATGAATTTTTTCCCAAAGGAGATCAATAAGAAGCAAGTTAGCATCATAATCGTCAACAAGCTCATCCATAAGCAAAAGCGCTTCTTAATGATCTTCCGGTGAATGTATACCAAAGATAAATGACATCTCACTCTGTAATTCATGCGCAAGTCGTGTAATGTGCTGTATGTTCATTTAAGCTCCTTTCTTCTATAACGATCTGTGAGCCGACCATATTCTCTATGGTCGGAAATGTATTTTACGTAAACACGCTGATGGCGGAATTCAATGAATGCGATAAGCCTTAGGTTATGCCACCCAAGTCAGCTACCCACCATCTATCTTTTTACTTAAATACCATTAAGTCGGGAATTGGTTTATCCCGTTTTCGTCATGGCTTAGGCAAAAAAA